>Ga0208940_1000352_pt1 | contig 59511 bp, 46 predicted proteins | sample AD_JPNNA6_MetaG_FD_184445 | JGI IMG/M metagenome (GOLD analysis project Ga0208940, IMG submission 184445) | Active sludge microbial communities of municipal wastewater-treating anaerobic digesters from Japan - AD_JPNNA6_MetaG (SPAdes) (version 2) | ecosystem: Engineered > Bioreactor > Anaerobic... | reverse complement strand
ATTGTTTGGGCAAAGGATACACCAAACTTTATTGGTAACCGAATTGGCGTCCATGAAATCATGACCGCTATGAAGCTGTTAGAATCAGAAAACATTACCATTGATGAAGCTGATGCTATCATGGGACCTGCAATGGGTCGTCCAAAGACAGCAATATTTAAACTTTCTGATATGGTTGGTCTCGACACAATTCATCATCTTGCAGAAAATTCATACCAGCTTCTGGAAAAAGATGAACGCCGTGAAGTATACAAGGTTACTCCATGGTTTAATAAAATGGTCGAAAACAAATGGTTGGGCGATAAAACCAAACAGGGTTTTTATAAGAAAGAAAAAACACCTGATGGTAAAAGGCTTTCATTGGTACTTGATCCTGTCAAGATGGAATACCGGGAAGCACAGAAGCCTGAATTTGAATCAGTCAGTGCTGCCAAGAAGCTGCCAACTGCTGCTGAAAAGATTAAAGCAATTGTATGGGGAAAAGACAAAGCAGCTCAATTTGCATGGAAGCTTACTGCGTATGATGCTATCTATGCAGCAAACCGTATCCCTGAAATAGCAGATTCAATAGTTGAAATTGACAATGCAATGACATGGGGTTATAACTTAGAGTTAGGGCCATTCCAGGCATGGGATGCTATTGGCGTAAAAGAGTCTGTTGAACGAATGGAAAAAGAAGGGATGAAGGTTCCTGAAAATGTCAAGAAGATGCTGGCATCAGGCGCTACTTCTTTCTATAAAGTAGAAAACGGCAAAGAGTATTACTATGATCTAGTAAATGGCGGTTACAAAGAAGTTAAGAAGAGTGAAGCTGCAATATCTATTTTTAACTTAAAAGGCGCCGGCAAAGAGGTTAAGAAGACTAATTCAATATCACTTATTGATCTGGGTGATGGTGTATTCTGCTTTGAATTCCATAGCAAGATGAACGCTATTAACGGTGAAATCGTAGATTTCATGCTTGCTAATATTGATTATGTAAAAGAGAATGGTGTTGGTGCTGTTATAGGCAACCAGGCTGGCGGCATGCCGGGTGCATTCTCAGCTGGTGGTGACCTTGCTTATATGGGAAGCCTTGCAAAAGCAAAAAAATGGTCAGAAATTGATAAATTTATTGCTAATGTTCATACTTCACAGTTAGCAGCAAAATATGCACCAATACCCGTTGTTGCAGCTCCTTATGGCATGACGTTAGGTGGCGGTTGCGAGGTATGTCTTAATGCTGACAGGATAGTAGCACATGCTGAGCTTTATATGGGTCTGGTTGAAATTGGTGCAGGTCTGCTTCCTGGTGGTCTTGGAATGATGAACTTATGGAGAAAATATCTTAAGTCTGTTCCAAAAGCTGCAAAGATTACCGATTTAGCAGGTCTTTTCCTGCCATGCTTTATGGCAGTAGCTCAGGCTCAGGTTACCATGTCAGCTTTTGAAGCTCAGAAGAAAGGATTCCTTGGTGCTAAAGACCGAATCGTATTCAATAGAGATCTTTTAATTGGCGAAGCCAAGAAAGAAGTGCTAAGAATGGTTGATGAAGGATACGCTCCACCAAAGAAGGAAAAATTTGCGGTTCTTGGCCGTGAAGCTCAGGGTATGGTAGATGCAGAAATGCTCAATATGCGAATAGGCATGTACATTACTCCTCACATGGAATTTATAGCAAAGAAGATTGCATGGGTAATGTCAGGTGGTGATGTGCCAAGTGGCATGGAAATTGATGAAGCACACTGGTTGAAGTTAGAGCGAGAAGCCTTTGTTGAATTGTGGCAGACAGAAAATACCCAGAAGATGGCTGAGCATATCTTACAAACTGGCAAACCATTATTTATTTAGTCATAGAAAATCTATGCAAACAGGAGGAAAATTTTTATGAGAGATGCATATATCGTACAGGCTGTCAGAACACCTGGGTGCCGTAGAGGCAAAGGTGCTTTTGCTCAGACACGACCCGAAGATTTGCTTGTCACTGCTCTACAGGGTGTAATCGAACGAGCAAAGGTTGACAAGAAAGTCGTTGATGATATTATGGTCGGTTGTGCTTTCCCTGAAGCTGAACAGGGGTTAAACGTTGGTCGTATAGCTGCTCAGATGGCAGGATTCCCCGATGATACATGTGGTGCAACAGTTAACCGATTTTGTGCTTCTGGTCTGGAAGCCATAGCAATATCAACAATGCGTATTCAAGCCGGATGGTGTGATGTAGCTATAGGTGCTGGTTTAGAATCCATGTCGATAGTCCCCATGGGAGGCAATATGCCACGCCCTCATCCCTACTGGGCAAAGCAGAATCCCGACGTTTATATCTCAATGGGAATAACAGCAGAAAATGTTGCCAACAGGTATAAAATTACCCGTCAGATGCAGGATGAATTTGCCTATCATTCACAGATGAAAGCTGCTGAAGCTCAAAAGAACAAGCTGTACAATGAAATTGTTCCAACAAAGGCTACTAAGTTTGTTCCCCAGCCTGATGGCACTATTAAGAAAGAAGAATTTATGCAGGACTTTGATGACGGTGTTCGTTCAGATACTACAATTGAAGGGCTTGGAAAACTAAAACCAGCCTTTGCAGCATTTGGTTCAGTTACTGCTGGCAACTCTTCTCAGACCACTGATGGTTCTGCTGCTACACTTCTTATGAGCGAAGAAGCATGCCGTAAATACGGTGTAAAACCACTGGCAAAAGTTAAAGCTTACGTTGTTGCAGGATGCAAAGCAGATGAAATGGGTGTTGGACCAGCTTATGCCATTCCAAAACTCTTAAAGCTTGTTGGACTGGATATTAAAGACATAGGCATATTTGAGATCAATGAAGCATTTGCATCACAGGCAGTTTACTGTGCACAACAGCTTGGTATAGCTGATCCAAAAGAATGGGCAGTTGACAGCAAAACACGCCGTATCAATGTTAATGGCGGAGCTATAGCTTTAGGGCATCCATTAGGATGTACCGGTGCAAAATTGGCTGCACAGATCGTTAATATGATGACTAAAAACGGTATTAAATACGGTATTGAGTCAATGTGTATCGGCGGCGGTATGGGTGCTGCTGCATTGTTTGAATTAGTTGAAAAGTGGTAATTACGAATACATTTTAATAAAAAAAGCTGCTCTGATTTGAGCAGCTTTTTTTTATTGTAAAAAAATATATCTTCATCAGAGTACATCAATAACACCGGTAATCAAAAAAATATAGCCTGCTGTAGCTTGCACTTATTTGCAAAACACTACATAATACATAGTAACTATCGCCCAGTATATGATGCATGTACGATAGTTATTGTGAAGGCATTGTAAGCCATAGAATGCCTTGCAGTGTTGAAAAAATGCAGGCGAAAAATTTTCTTCTCAATGGAATAGATCATTTTTACGACAATTATAGTACAGTATTGTACAAGGGGGATTATTTATGATTCAAAACAGCTTTGATATGAAACAGTGGAAGATGGAACAGATAAAGTACTTTAAAAAGTACCAGAGCACATTTCCAAAAAATTCAAAAGAGTATAAGATACTTGCTGAAAGCATCAGGAAGTTAGAATCTACTCTGGGATAATTTCGTAATACACATTATTACTATTTTTTTTGAATATCTTTTGTTCTGCCGACAGTTCCTTACAAGATAGTAGTACCGTATTGATTTCAGCACAGCTAAATTTTATAACCACCCCGCAGTTATGCGATATTTCCCGCGGGGTGGCAATAACCTGTATTGCACAACCTGATTGTAATAAAAGCTTCTCAGCTTTCATTGCATCATGTACTGACGGTAATAATAAATAACAATAGTCCATATTCTTCACTTTGAAATGATTTCTATTGCTTTGCAAAATACATCGACATCACTTTTGTTGGTAAATAAACCTACTGACACCCGTAACGTCCCATTAGGATAGGTACCCAGTGTTTCATGAGCCAGCGGTGCACAATGCAAACCGGTGCGTACAAAAACTGAAAATTCATCATTGAGCCTTTGTCCAATCTCGCTGCAGGGTATATGATTATGAGCTACTGATATAACACCAATCTGATTATGCAACGATCTGCTCCAGAAAAGCTTCAAATCTTTAATGGATGACAACCCTTCAACTATGGTTTTTATATGCAATAGTTCATTATGGTGTATTTCATCCATACGGGATTTTACATAGTCAATCCCTGCTTTAAGTCCAGCAATACCCGGAAGATTAAGCGTACCACTTTCAAATTTATCGGGTAAAAACTGCGGTTGGAATTGGCTTTCAGATTTACTGCCGGTACCACCCATGATAAACGGCTGTAAGTGCTTTGCTGTATTTATTACAAGTCCACCAATCCCCTGAGGTCCATATAATGCTTTATGCCCGGTAAACGCTACAAAATCACATTTGATTGCCTGTATATCAATAGGTATAAGCCCGGTGCTCTGTGAAGCATCAATAAGCACTGCAACATCAGGATTGATTTCTTTTATTCTGCCTGCAATAGATGCTATATCCTGTACGACACCATTAACATTGGATGCATGATTAATAACACATAATCTGGTGGCTGGCTGTATGAAAGCACCAATGTCATCATCAACGAAACCATTGCCATCGGCATTTGCCAAAGAAAGTGTGATGATACCCTGTGATTCCCAATGTCTGAGAGGACGCATCACTGCATTGTGTTCCATTGATGAGACGACGACATGATCGCCTTTTTGCAAAAGTGCATGAAAAACCAGATTGATTGCCATTGTGGCATTGGCAGTAAAGATGACATACCGTGAATCTTTTGCATGAAACAATTCGGCAACAGTTTCACGCGTTTCAAATACTTTCCGCGCTGCTTCAATGGAAAGTGAATGCCCTGAACGGCCTGGATTAGCACAGTAGTTTGTTAAGCAATTGGTTACAGCCTTTATTACCGTATCCGGTTTGGGAAAACTGGTTGCTGCATTATCAAGATATACCATAGCCATAAGTATAGCAGTGCCACAACAACCTGCAAATTAAAATTTAATGAACTATTCTCATCCTCACATCTAAAACCTGACAGCCGTGTTCAAACACCCGCACAGGATTAAGGTCCAGCTCTTTAATATGGGATGCACTGGCTAAAAGATGTGATACCTTCCATATAATGTCAACATAGGCATCAACATCCAGTGCACTTTTGCCACGCGCACCTTTAAGCAGTGCATACGATTTTAATGAAGTAAGCTTTTGCTTAATTTCTTCCTTTGTAGCCGGGCATAAACAATAGGCTATGTCTTTAAACACCTCAACATATATGCCACCAAAACCAAAGATAATAACCTGTCCAAATGACTGATCATATTTGCTCCCCACAAACATATCCACTCCATCAGGTGCCATTGTTGAAATGCGTATACCTTCAATGTGTGCATCAGGTTTATGCGATAGTACACTGGATTGTATTGCTGCATAAGCCTGCTTTACACCTTCATCTCCATTCACATTAACTATCACCCCACCAACATCTGACTTGTGTAAAATATCGCGGGAAATGACCTTGCATACAACAGGATAGCCAAGTTGTTTTGCTACTGTTACCGCTTCCTTTTCCGACTTTGCTATCCCTGACTGTGGCACGGGAATATCAATGAACTCAAGTAGTTCCATGGCATCTTCACCAATATCGCCATGGTGATTGGTTATCCATCGTAATACAGTATCAAGGCTCATTGGGTATGACTCATGCATTTGAGGTGTAGAACGTCGCAACCAGTATTTCATCTGGAATTTCATTGCACGCACCATCTCCTCGGCACTGTTAAATATTGGGAAGTTTACCGAGCGTTTTATCTGTGCCATCAACTTTGCCATACCTAACAGGCAAATTGCCAGTGGTTTCCCCGAAGAAACAATGGCACCCCATGCTTCTTTTGAAAGGTCGGATAAAAACATCTGTGAAAATACATTTTTCCTGTCGGGCATCTGTGGACGCTGGCTTACGTACATGGCACCATCAACATTATTGTTATGCATAACCGAATAAAGTACATGCGCGGTAAAAGCGGGATCATAAATATCGCCCATATCAAGAGGATTTGAAAACTGTATAACACCAGCATTGGAAAATTTCTGCAAGCTTTCATAAAATTCTTTGCCGGGATTTGCAAATTTAAATCCTGCCTGTTCACATAAATCTGCAGTCATAACACTAAAACCACCAGCTGGGCTCATCACCATCACACGCTTCCCCTTCATTGGTGGCAATTTAAATGCTTTGGCCACAGCAAAAAAGTCATGGTAATTGTATATACGGATAATACCGGCCTTTTCAAATGCAGCGTTAATAATATCCTCATCATTACTCATAGCAGCTGTATGACTCATTGCAGCTTTTTTTCCAGCCTGCGTTGTGTTCGATTTATATACAACTATTGGTTTATTTATCCTATCAGCAACTTTTATAAAATCAGAACCTCGTGGAATACTTTCAAGGTACATACATATAATTGATGTGGCGGGGTCAGAGCCTAAATATTCCAGAAAATCCACCTCATCTAAATCTAATTTATTACCAATACTGGCAAATTTTGCTATGCCAATATTTTCATCCATTATGACATTCCACATCATCAATGCTACACCACCGCTTTGAGATACTATCGACATCCCACCAAACTGCGGGCGTAAAATAGGAACAAATGGCAAACACAATCCATTTTCAACATTAGCTACCGTCAACCCATTGGGCCCAACAAAACGAATTCCATATTTTTTTGCAGTATCAACCGTTTTCTGTGCAAGTGATTTCCCTTCTTCGCTATACTCAGAAAATCCACCACTGGGGATTGCCATCCACTGTACACCTTTTTGACCACATTCTTCAACAATACCTGGAACAAATTTAGCCGGAACCAGTGCATACACCAGATCAGGAATTTCAGGCAAGGCTCCTATGGATTTATACATCCTGATACCGTCAACCTGCTCATCGTCGCTTTTTGGATTAACCCCAAAAATTCTTCCACTATAACCCCATCGCAAGGTATTTTCAAGGGTAAGCCGTGGAATGTTGTTTGGACGCGAGGACAAACCTACAATAGCAATCGAATCAGGGTAAAACAGTTTATGCATCATCGTATCACTCCTTTTTTTCTCTATTTATGACATGTATAACAATATGTTATTTTATGGCAATTATTTTTATTCTTTTATATGGTTATATTCAGTATATTCCAGTACACAATTTTTAAACGATAGCCAATGATATCGCATTGTATTTGTTTACAATACTACTGACATATTGAATTCATGAACATTATTCCAGAACGGTGATGTTGACAGCATCGCGCTGATTGCCAGCCTGTATGCTAATAACATGATGCCCTGCCGATAACTGCCATATAAGTTCACTGCCTTCCCCTATATACCGATTATCAACATACCATTGAATATTGCTATTAGCAGTTGCCTTCAATGGTATAGCCTGTAAATTTTTTCGGACTGTTTTTTCTATTTTAAACACCACACCATTCCCGGGAAAAACAATTTGCACAGAAGCGTCATGAGCAACATTATAATTTTTATTCCTTGCCCATTCTTTAAACTGTGATGGTACAATTGTTGCATTTTTTGTGTGCCAGTTACATTTATTGCAAGGCTGGTTATTGCCGGAATATAGCTCATAATCAGTACTATGACAATAGGTATCGGCAACCATGCCGGACAGTGTACATATTTTTACCTTTCTTATATTTTCAGGCATGGTAAACCTTTCAAATGGATACCCTGCATTCCATAGATACAGCAGTACATCCTTTAAAACAATGCCAGCCCCCGATACCGCCGGAAGATCACACAGTGACTCATTATATAGATTTCCAACCCAGACCGCAAAGGTATACTGCTTGTTGTATCCTGCAATAAAATTATCTTTGAAATCTTTTGATGTTCCAGTCTTCACTGCAAAGGGAAAGGGAAAATTAATGGATGAGCACAATCCAAAGGCATCAACTTTATATTTATATTCGGACAATATATGCGAAATCAAATAGCATGTTTGTTGCTTCAAAACCCTTGCGCTGCCAGCAGACTGCACTGTATATTCCTTGCCATGCGCATCTCGTATTTTTTTTATAGCGATAGTTTTTGAAAATAATCCCTGCCGTGGAAAAACTGTATAGGCATTTGCAAGTTCCAGCAGGCTGACATCAGCATTGCCCAGAACCAAACCCAGTCCATAGTACGATGGCGAGCGTGTTATTGAATCAAAACCTATCTTTTTTAAAAGATTATAATAAGAAACAAGCCCAATCTTACTTACTACATATACAGCAGGTATATTATATGAACAACCCAGCGCCTTTGCAAATCGTACCGGACCATGGTAGGAATCACTGAAGTTTTTTGGTATATAGTTTCCAACCTTAGAGGGGAATTGCGTATATACATCCGGCACAATACTTGATGTATGGAACATACCTGTTTCAAGTGCCAGAGCATACGCAAAAGGCTTCATGGTGGATGCAGCCTGACGCTTTATAAGAGTAGCATCAACCTGCCCTTTTTTATAGTCAAAAAAATCAACACTTCCAATCATGGCAACAATCTCCATGGTTGTGTTGTCAATCATCACCAGCGCAGCATGCAGCGCATTGTTATCCTTCAGCATGCTCATTGAATTTTGCATCACGGTTAATACATTGCTATATATGGTTGCATCCAGCGTGGTATAGATATGCGTGATATCCTTATCCGGAAATAATCTACGAGCCTGCGATAATGCATACAGGCAGAATAATGGAGCAATAACCTTCTTTTCATTATACTGCAATGCAATCCTGCTATTAGTATAAACCTCCAGTTCAAAGGGAGAAATTTTTACATAGCCCATGTGACAGGCATTGCGCAAAAGCCTCTTTGCACTTTGAACCACTGTTTCAGGATTTTGATATGGATTATATCGTTCCGGTGCTTTTACTATTGCAATTAAAAAACCTGCCTCCAGCAGATTGCATTCATTTATATGCTTACCAAAATATATCTGGGCTGCCTTTTCAAAGCCATAGATGTTATTCCCTAAATACACCTCATTGATGTACCCCTGCAGAATCTCATCCTTGCTAAAATGAAGCTCCATGCGTACCGCCTCAATAAACTCCAGCATTTTTGTCAACACCGTATTGCGCAGTATCTCTTTTTTTGATTTTACAACCTGCTGGGTGATGGTTGATCCCCCGGAAACAATGCGCATAGCTTTGCCATTTTGATACAGTGCCCGTGCAATGCTCTTTAACGATATACCCCAATGGTGGTAAAAATTCCTGTCCTCGGAAAATAACAGTAATGAAATAAAATCCTCGGGAAGTTGTTGTATACTGATAGCCTGGCACAAACCACTTTTGCCTTTTGCTACCTCCATAAGGACCGTCCCATTCCTGTCATAGATAACAACCGGGAGTTTATTTGATGACGCAAGGTAATCTCTTTTATAGGGAAACACTATATAGATAACTATCGCCAAAAAGATGACGCCGCTACTGAGCTTTATTATTTTTTTTATGCGATATCTGCATTCCAGAGTTAGCAACGGCTTCATAGCTATCATTGCACCTGCACAGCGTTAGTATAATACATAATGCCAAACACCTCGGGATTATACATCTCCTCCACCTTGCATGCCGGCAGCTTAAATACCCCTGAATTGGTTGCTCGCACCTTATATACAACAGTGTGATTGCCAGTATGCATGAAGTCAGCATAGTATACAACCCTGTCGTTATACTGTTCATAGTGGTTGAATGTGCCCCAATCTGCATAGTAAGCATTCCTTTTTTCCGCTGTCATTTTTTCCTCAGTGGCAAAGGTAATATTCACCGGCTCAAATCCTGCAGGCAACTGATCATCCAGGACAGTAATCCCCCGCTCTTTTGGCGTGTATACCTCTATTTCAACCAGATACTCTGAACCTTTTTTAAAAGCTGTTACCTCATTGCCGGTTTTCACATCCTTGAAACGCTTTGTTATTAAAAAGCCCATATTCTTTGATATCATTTTGTCGTACACAGGAATATAGGTATATCGAAAAGTATAATAGAGAACGCCTTCACCCTTCTTTGAAAGCTGTAAACTCCGTGAACCACTATCCTGATGAGTAATTGCATACAATCCGGAATAGGTTGTACTGGTATCGGTAATCAATGCATTGAGCAATTCTTTAGCATTAAACAATACCGTTACCGCAAAATCTGGTTTTCCCTTTTCATACTTTGTGAAATACGTATTAAGTGCCCACCAGACGATAGCATTTTCATGCGTATTAAGCCAAGCATATCCTTTCCGTTGTTTGAGCAGATAATTGACCACCTTATAATCATTGTCAAATGGCACCCCTGCCTCCAGCAACGACTGCAAAATGAGCGATGTCACTATAACATCATCATAATAAAAATATCCCCAATCACTTGCGTCCTTGAAATAAACATAACCTGATTCAGTACGCATCGCCGAAAAGAATTTTTGCGCTATCATTCTGGTCATGGACTGCTTAAAATTGGAATCAGGATACAACGCTACAGCTTTTAATAGATACGCATAGCCTGCTATCATATCCTCGTATTTGCTGTTCATGACGCTGTAAACAAGTTTAAGCTGATTTTCGCTGGTAACGCCATTGAGTGCGGCAACATAATGGGCAAAGCTCAATGTTAGATATTTATAGTAGGTTGAAAAAAAGCTTTCCTCATTGCTAAAAATAACCCCTTTTGTTGCAAACCGTTTCACGGTTGCTAACGCTTTATCAAAGGTTACGGCATCTACGGTGTACCCTTGTTTTTTTGCCATTGTCATAATAAAGGTAGCATATACTGTTAGATAGCTACTGGTATATGAACTGTCCTGCCAGTATGAAAAACCATCATTTTTAAAATAGCCTGGAAATTCTTTTAATATCGTTGCGACAGTATTTTTTAAATCCTCTTTTGATTTTATCTTCAGTAAATTTTTTTGAATAATAATATCCTCACCTATAATGAGTGGTAATATCCTGGAAGCCTTCTGCTCCAGACAGCCGTAGGGATATTCTACAAGATAATCAAGACTTCCCTTTAACTCAGAAAATGCAGATGGCGAAACGAACACATTTACCGAAGAAACATACGGAATGATATTTTTTGAAATATCAATAGTATGTTTTGCACTATCGTCCGCTTTGGTAATCCTTCCATACTGTGCAACCGTTTCATAGATGTTGGGTGCTTTTATGGCAATGCTGTCCTTTATCCCATCAGTATGCTTATCAGCCTTTGCCTTAATGACAAATGTGGATTGATTGGCATTATCAACAACAATAGGGAAGGTAAGCTCAGTTGACTGACCATTGTTAAGATCAATCTCTTTGATGCTGCTCAATTTTCCATCCTGGCATTTAATACCTCCAGAAAGCTCCATGCTTACTGTTATTGTTTGTTTTATACCTGAATAGTTAAACACAAGTGCGCCAGCATCAAATGCATCACCAACACGGGCAAAACGCGGAAATGTTGGCAGTACCATTAACGGGGTTTTAACCTCAAATGTTGTTTCACCATAGCCAAATCGTGAATCGTTTGTATGCACCACCACCATTGACTTAAAGCTTGTAAGGTTATCAGGCAGTTTAAATTTTATCCGGGCTACTCCTTTTTCTATCTTAACTGTTGCATTGTAATAAGCGCTAAACCGTATATTTGCTCTCGGTACAATCATCCCCATTGAGGCAATACCGCCATCACCACCAATGAGCTCTCCTTTTTCTTTTATATATCGTTGCCCCAGAATAATCTGCCTCACATCAAATGTTGTAACAGCAAGACTGCGAGGAGCATAAAAAAAGTCCAGCGGATTGGGCAGCGTGTAATTAACCAGGTTAAGAACACCGCGGTCGGCTACTGAAATGGTTGCCTCACCATTGATTGGCTGTCCCTTATAATTAGTTACGTTTATCTCTATGGTTGTCTCTTCACCAGGTTTGTATTGCTTCTTGTCTGATTTTACCTTAACCTGTAATTTTTTTTCGCGGGGAACAACCTTTATACTGGCATACCCTATGTAGCATTTTGGTTTTGCTAAATCCTCTCCATGCTTTACCTTATTAAAACCTGTTCGTGGCGTATATACCATAACGCTGACATATATATTGGGTATATGTTCCTCGGTTATTTTTATTGGTATCATGACAATGCTGGTAGTAGCAGGGACTTCAAAATAGTCAAAAAATTTCTCACGCTCAACCGTTACCATGGCAGACGCCTTTTCAAAGGGATTTTTAACAAGCAGCATGGCAGTATCACCAACATTGTAACTGCTTTTATCGGTTTCAACATCAACCGATTCATCGTCATTGACGCGCCAGCCAGCTTCACCCTTCCCTATACTGTAAAAGCTCTTCACTGCAAATTTTCGTTTGCCGGAACTATCGTACACCTCGGCGGTATAATAGCCTGGATCATTTATTGCTACTGCTACCTCCTTTTTGCCGATGACATAATTGTGTGCATATACATCTGTCGCTATATTTTTATATTCCCACTGCAATCTGCCATTGACACCGGCAATCTGAAATGATTTCCACTCATGCTTTTTCACCACAAGCTTGACAGTATTTCCTTCAACCACTTTATCACTGCTATTCAGGGCTACCAGTTGTACTGTTACAGGACTGTCGGTATTATTAAAATAGCGTGGCACCCGTATACCAACATGAACCGGCTCAAACACCTGTAATCCCGCTTTAGCTCCAAACACCGGTGAATCATCAGAAAGGTAGGTCTTTGCAGTTATAACAATATCAGCATTGGGAACATTTGCCATTGCTTTAAGGGGAACAAATACCCTGGCAATCCCTTTTTCATTTACCTTTACCCTGCCTGTAGCTATAGTAGTTGATGATGGGGTGTACTCATCATATTCATCATAGTAGTACAACTGTGTAGAAAACGAATAATCTGGATATGATTCACTCCTGTATATAACCGGCGTTAACGAAACTGTATATTCAACATCATTGTTAACCGGCGCACCAAACAGGTACCACCCAAACACATCCATTGCAAGCATCTCACCCCAATGATACTTTAACTTTTCAGGAATAATCTTCATCTCGGCTTTTGCAGGCTTAAACTCCTCAACCTGAAAGTGAATACCACCATTAATATTATAATCTTTATTTTTAGCTGTAATAGTTATACGATAGTATCCTGTAGGATAGTTACCCTTTATTGGTATATCCCACTGCACCCCACCTGTTGGCGATAGTGACTTTGTATACGTTTCAATCTCCTCATGACGAGAATTATATACCGTGACAATAATATCTTTCACTGGAGATAGCGGCGGATTTAAACTCCACTGGTCATTGTTTCGATATCTGAAAATCCCTTTAACATGAACTATCTCACCTGGTTTATAAAGGTAGCGATCGGTAAAAAGCTGAATCTTCGGCGTATTGATAAAATAACTTGAGCCATAATGTTTTTCAGGAAGCTGTATCGCAGTATTGCTATTGTCTTCGTCATGATATGAACTATTACTCATGCTATAGTAAAAAATGCTTTGCTCATGCTTAATGGTGTAAACAGAGCACCCCGTATTTTTAATGATTGCCACACCTTTTTTGTCAGTTTTACCAATGGGGCTATCACCTGTGCAATACACAGAGGCATTTTGTAACGGTGTATTATGAAGCAAACTGCGCACATGGACAAAAACATTATTTTTAGTTTTTTTTACCGTAACCCCAATATCTGAAAGCTGCATAACGCCATGAAATGTGTTAGACTCACTGTTATAGGGATTTTCCATAGACGGTGTAATCTCATACACAAAAAATCCATGGTTAGCGGCATGAAGCTTTGAAAAATCAAACTTAACAGTTTTATAAACATCCCATGCCCAGTTGACAGTATAATGTTTAACGGTAGCGTATTCTTTAAAATATTCTTTAGGATTTTCAAGATACTTTCTGATGTCCCTTTCATCAACAAGTGAAAGATATTTACAGCTAAACGATGAAACATTGACCATATGCATCGGAACAATTTTTTCCATATAGCTTTCCACCAGCATATAGTTTTCCGGACACGTAAAATGCGAAAATGCATGCTCAAAGGTAATCTCTTCGACAATAGGTTCATCCAGCTTTTGACCATAAATATCCTGAATATCTTTGGCGATAGTTACTGTATATCGTTCATTGCCTATAAAATTACCACTGATTGATAATGTATCACCATACACGCTGACCTGCACGCCGCCGGGATTGGGACTTACTGTCACATACTCCGCAGCTGAATGACCTTCCGGGATAGCAATCTCATTGTTAAAAGTAAACTCTACAGGATAATCTGGATAAAAAGATCCACTCCGTCCATAGGCAGACTCAACCTTCATCAGTTCCAATGGATAAAAGGTGTTATAGGTAAATGAAAAATGCGATTCCATGCCAAGCACACCGCCAACCGGTACCATACTTTTATTTATTGTGAGAGAATATTTTTGGGCTTTCTCTTCATTTGCAGGATACACAATAACTGTTTTTTTTGTTGTATCATCCTTATCATACTCTACTGCTACACTTATTTTGGGATCAATAGACAATTTTTGTTTCAGCACCTCTAATGAAACAGGAAAATTAAATCGTAGCACAATGGGGGTATTTATCATTTCACTGCTTCGATGGTACTCTACAACCTTCAACAATGGTGTTCTGAAATAGTAGTCCTTCCCCTGTTCTATTTCACTATTGTTGCAGGTTATGGTTATAGCTTTTTTATCATAGCCTTTTACCGTAATAGTAAAATGATATTCATTGGCAGGTTTTGGATTGTAGATTTCAACGATACAACTGCGTGTATCAAGTGGTTTTATGGTATATTCTATATCAGGCTTAAACGTTATATGGAGCTTGTCGTTGACATCTTTCACCATAGAATCGACATCGCTGAGCACAAAAATATCCTTTGAAAAGCTCAATGCCATCTCGGTATATGGTTTCTCAACCTGATAATCAATAACAAGTTTTATCTCATTACTCTCAATAACAAGGGCTGCAGCAAAAACAATGCTGACCATGAATATACCAATGACTGTTGAAATAAGCATTTTAGATGTTTTTTTCATAACAATTTTCTCCTTTTCATTTGTGGAATACTATGGTATGGTATCGGCTATCATATAATTTTTTCCTTCCCCATGGAAGTAAAGCAGCATGCCACCGTATTAAAAAAAGTAAAAGCACTATTTTCATCCTCTATGGCTTGCTATACATCGTCCACAGGCAACTTCTTCTATTAAAACATCATCATTTGTATTATTAAGTAGATAATGTTACCATAGTTACATCTGCTGTGTAAAGCAAATAATATATTATTGGGGATTAATTCAATAATTGAATGCCAGATATATATATTACAACATTATAATAATATCGTATATATATAATTTATTATTAATATAATTTTTAATAATACTAAATATTTTTATTGACAATATAATATTGTATTATTATAATATTTTGAATTAAAATTTTTAAAAAATGGAGGCGTATTTATGAATTACTGGCAGGAATATAATGCAAAATTAACTACTCCTGATAACGCAGTAAAAGTTGTTGATTGCGGTGATGTTGTCGATTATGGTTTTTTCAACGGGAAACCTGTAATTTTAGATCAGGCACTGGCAAAAAGAGCACCTGAGCTAAAAGATGTGGTTATATATACAGCGGTAACCTTACCGCCGGTTCCCGAGGTTATTAAATATCCTCAAAGTTTTACCTATATTGACTGGCAGTGGAGCAAACTAACACGACTATTGCATACTCAGGTAGAGGCTGCCTATTACTGTCCTATTCTTTACCACAGAGCACCATTCTATTATCGTTATTTGCTTAATCAGGATCCCCATGAAAACATTACCCCCGGCTATCGCTCATATTACTACAATATCCCTGAAAAAAGTAAAAATGTGAAATGGATTGCCATACTGCAGGTTGGGCCAATGGATGATCAGGGATTTTTTAATATTGGCCCGCAAAACTCTGAGACATCAGCAAAAATTGACGCTGCTGACTACGTCCTTGTTGAGGTAAATAAAAATATGCCGCGGTGTCTTGGTGGGTCAGAAGAAGCTATCCATATATCCCGTATTGACTTTATTGTTGAAGCGCCTCCAGAACAGATGATATTTGCAGCACCTGAGGTACCTCCAACCGAAATAGATAAAAAGATAGCAGAACATGTCATGCAATTTTTATATGACGGGTGCTGTATACAGTTAGGTATTGGTGGTATGCCAAATATGGTAGGGAAACTTATTGCTCAATCGGACCTTAAAAATCTGGGTGGACATACAGAGATGTTTGTTGATGCTTATGTTGATATGATTGAATCAGGCAGGATGAACGGAGCTAAAAAGAATATCGACCGATTTAAATGTGTATATACATTTGCAATCGGTTCACAACACATGTATGATTTCATGCATGATAATCAGGGATTAGCCTCTTATCCTGTTGACTATACCAACGATCCAAAGGTAATTGCACAAAACGATGATACAGTAAGCATATGTAATGCCATACAGGTTGATCTGTTCTCTCAGGTTAATGCTGAAACTCTTGGTTCCGGGCAGGTTTCAGGTAATGGCGGCATGTGGGACTTTGTATTGGGTGCTCAATGGTCAAAACGAGGAAAAAGCTTTATATGCTTATCATCAACCCACACCAACTCAAAGGGCGAGTTGCAATCACGTATAGTGCCGCAGCTACCATTAGCCTCAACAGTTACTATCCCCCGTCAGATGGTAGATTACATAGTAACCGAATATGGCGCAGTTAAATTAGTAGCATGTCCAACATGGATGAGAGCTGAAAAGCTTATAAGCATTGCACATCCTCAATTCCAGGATGACTTAATAAAGCAGGCCGAAAAAATGAAAATCTGGACACGAACAAACAAGCAAATACCAGTGTAAACTATTTCTTTTATCCAAATACAGCAAATACAGGGGCATACGTTTTACCCCTGTATTGAAAAAAAATTTTAGTCATCAATCACCACCCAATGATAGCCGTCAAACTTCACTGCCAGCTCGTGGGGGTGTCCTGATCGAATAAACTGAAATTTCACCACTGGCTTATTCTTCATCATAAATGCTTTTGCCTCATTTTCAGTTAAAAGTTCAAAAGCCCACCATACAGCAGTCTCAGCAATCCATTCATTAATACATCCCTTCCATTTATAAAGATCACGCTCAGGACGTATGCCTGTTTCAGTTGGCAATACTATCACTTTTACCCATTTACTATTGCGTACATAGCTATAATAAATCTCTAACCCATCCAGGTCAGTAGTCCATTGCTCAATAAGCTGCCCTTCATGGCTTAAACCATAGAAAGTATTGTCACTGCCCCACTCTTCAATCATAGCATTGACGTAATCGTTCATACGTTTGGTCATATCCCAGTCCTTTTTAACGTCAATTGTTTTTAAAGATAGCAATGTAATTATGTAATTATACAATCGATCATGTAAAGCCATTTTAAAGGAATTAGCTTCTATTACATAAAACAGTAAAATATTTATTTACGTGCCAAACGTTCAATCTGATAAGTTTTATAATATCGAATATGCGGATAGTGTGTAATCAAATAATCTTCAACTTCAGGATCAAAACTATAGCCAACAATAAAACCAGAAATATCCTGTTTAAAATGTGATTGCAAACGATGAAGCATTTTGTTGAAATCATCGATATCACTTTTTCCCGGTTGAGATTTACATTCACCAACAACAATCATAGTCACATCGTTTTTTAAACCTTTTACAAAGATGTTGATCTCATCTTTATTTTTTTGATCGTACTTGATAAATTTTCTTTCTACTTCTTGTGGTACAAACCCATACTCTTTTTCAATGAAAGATTCCATAAACGGAATAACCTTATCCTCTATGCCATAGCCAACAGCATGAGACAACCCACCTAATTGTTTTTTTACCATATTCATATCATACAGCAATTGCTGAACAACTAATTCTGTCTTCTTCTGTGCTTCCGCCAATTCCTCCATCTTTACTGTTAATGCATCAACACGCTGCTCCGTTCGCTTCTGTGCTTCCGCCAATTCCTCCATCTTTACTGTTAATGCATCAACACGCTGCTCCGTTCGCTTCTGTGCCTCCGCCAATTCCTCCATCTTTACTGTTAATGCATCAACACGCTGCTCCGTTCGCTTCTGTGCCTCCGCCAATTCTTTCATAGTAATCTCAAGTGCTTTTTGAGATTCTACTAACTGATTAATTTTTTGTTCCGTTTTTTCCTGGGCATCAGCTAAACGAGCAACAATATTCTTCAAATCATTAAAATCTTCCTTTTTTACTGATTCCTTAACATTTTTATCAATCTCTTCAAGAAGTTCCATGATTACACGTTTCACTTTGGGTTCAAGCTCATCCAGATGTTTATAAATCTTTACACTATACGGCATCCTGATACCTCTTTTTACTGAATATTTTTATATATGCTATGCAAGATTTTGTTACCCATTAACTATCTATTCCAATTCAAAAATAGTAAGATTATGTATTTTCATCAATAATTTTATTAATTTTTTTTAAAAGGTATCATTAATCTTATAACTTTAATGATACCTTTTTATTGACAATATATATCTATTGTTCAGTGGCTCATGTATATCTACCAACAATCGCAACACTGATGACATTCATCATTGGGAATCCACCTAAATTTTGCGTTAATCCAATATCAGGATTTTTAAGCTGCCGCTTATCAGCCCTGCCATGTAATTGCAGGTATATCTCGTATACCATCCGTAAGCCCGATGCACCAATAGGGTGCCCAAAGCATTTGAGCCCTCCATCAATCTGACAGGGAATTTTACCGGTACTATCAAAAAATCCATCCATCACATCATCAATAGCTTTTCCTCGTTCAGATATATGTAAATCCTCCATGGTTACAAGCTCAGTGATGGAAAAACAGTCATGAACCTCTAAAAGGCTCAACTCCTCACGAGGATTTTTTATGCCCGCTTCCGCATAAGCACGAATTGCAGCCTTTTCAGTATTGACAACATGTGCGCCGTCCCAATTGGAAAATGCCATCTCTTCGCCATTGGATACCGAAATCTGTAACGCTTTTACTGTCACAAAATCCTTCTTCTTCATTGCCTTTGCAACATCAACACTGCATACTATCGCGCAGGCTGCTCCATCGCTAACCCCGCAACAGTCAAATAGCCCCAGAGGATAGGCAATCATTGGCGATTGCAGTACCTGCTCTTCCGTTACCGGACGCTGCAGATGAGCTTTTGGATTCAGAGCTCCATTAGCATGACTTTTAACCGAGATGTGAGCCATTGCCCTTTTAACATCTTCCATCTTTAAACCATACTTTGCTGCATAACCGCCTGCCAGCATAGCAAAGCAACCTGGTGCCGTAACATTGGGAAACCATAGTCCATTAAGAATTCCCAGAGCCTGGCTAAATTCGGGCAAGCCGCCATAGCCAATATCTTTGAGCTTTTCACAGCCAATTGCCAGCACAATATCATACGCACCCGAGGCAACAGCATACACAGCACCACGAAATGCTTCGGTACCGCTTGCACAAAAATTTTCAACCCGTGTAACTGCAATGTTGGGCAACCGCAGCGCAATTGAGGCAGCTAATGCACTTTTACCAACATTGATCTCATCAAAACAGGTTGCAACCCATGCTGCCTGTATCTCTCCGGGTTCAATACCTGCATCAGCAATTGCTTCATTGTACGCTTCAACCATAAGGGCGTTTGCATCCGCATCCCAGCGCTCGCCAAATTTTGTGCACCCCATTCCAATTATTGCAACTTTATCTTTTATTCCAGTAGCCATATATTCCTCCTTACTCCATTATTGGTACCGCTTTCCAGAAATATCCGGTAAAGCCTCGCATGCTGTCCTGTCTATGGATACGAAACGACATAGCTACTTTTGTACCCACATTAAGTTTCTCGAGCTCACAGTCTGTAAAATCAAGAAGCGTTCGGCCACCACCATCAAACTCAACAAGCCCATACAGTGCCGGTGGTTCAACAGATGCTGCAAGCATATCACCAGTATACATAAGCACTGTGCCCATTTTATCCGAAAATACATAATCATCCATGGCACCTGATTTGTTACATGCAGGATTAACACAAATAGGATAAGGAGGAAACTGCGGTGTACCACATGCCTTACATTTATACCCCACAAAACCATTCAGCATCTTTCGGTGACGCCATAATGCAGTAAGGGATGTATTGGGAACAGCTTCAGCTCGTATACTTGTATCCGCGTTAATTAATTCCCTAAACTTTAAATATTTTGGATACGGAATATCTTTCTTATTTGCAATGCTCCGGGTAATCCCTCTGGGACGCTTAAAACTTTCAATTGCATCAGTTACCTTAAAGGCAACTATCTCACAACCCTGTCCAAAACCAACAACAAGTATTTTATCGCCAGGTTTTGCACTATCAAGCGCATGGCAAAGCATCACCAGCGGATGTGCCACACCTGTATCACCAACCCCATCGTGCAGGTTAGTATAAACATGTGCCGATTTAATTTTTTTTGCAATACCTGCATGTTCCCGCGCAAATGGACAGGGATAAATAACACAGGCAAACTCATTTATATCTGTGTGATAGTTATCGCAAAACAGCTTTATTGCGGTAGGGATGATACGCCCAAATCCCTCATCGCGTATAAAACGTTCCTCCCATTGATAATCAAAGCGTTTATCGGCACCGCGGTAATGATCAACAAAATCTTCATGATACGAATATGAACCAATACATTCTGCTATAACATTTTCACGTCCCACTACCAGGGCTGCAGCGCCATCACCATACATAAGCTCCAATGTTGATGCTGCTCTGGTAAACCGTCTTTCACCAGCAGTAACCATAACCTTGTTAGCCGAATCAGATTCTACAGCATCCAGCGCAGCAACAACTGCCGAAACGCCTGCTTTTAATGAACCAGCCATATCAACGGTTCGCACATTGTTCCTGCAATTGAGTGCTTCTGCAATAACTGCGGCATTCTGTCTGTCGTCAAATGGAAACGATGTTGAAGCTGCATAAACAGCATCAATACTTTTTTGTTCAACATTTTGCAGTGCATCAACTGCTGCTGCCACAGCCATAGTAATTGCATCTTCGTCCCAGTTTGCAACTGACCGTTCACCAGTCATCAGTGAGTATAGCAAAGAATTATACCATGCCATCTGCTGTACAACCTGCATCCTGGATAATCTTCTTAAAGGGATGTATCCCCCATACGAAACAATCCCAATCATTGAAAAAGCCCCCCATTAAAATATTTTTTATACATTATCCTGACCCCCTGCATTGTTTTTATTATGGTAGATTTATAGTTTCAGGGTTTAGAACCATGTGAGCAAAATTTTTTCACTTACTTAAGTAATGGTGCCATGTATGCAAAGGTTTCTCCAATGTTATTCAATGGTTTTGCATCACTTAAATCGGTTATCTTACTCCACTGCGCCATGATATCCTCTGCTGTTATTTCATCTTTACCCTGTATAATAGTGCCACTGGCACAAACAATTGCAGCACGGCTATACCAACCGCCACCACAGTTAATAAGCATCCCTGTATCCTTACATTCATCTGAACATAGATACATCACCAGCGGTGTTACAAATTCCGGTTTTAATTTTTCAAAAATCTCTTTAGGCAATACATCTTCTGTCATGCGGGACGCTGCCACCGGAACTATCGTGTTAACCAATATATTGTACTTTGCACCTTCTAATTTCAATGCATTCATCAATCCAACAAGTCCCATCTTTGCTGATGCATAGTTTGTTTGCCCAAAATTGCCGTATAAACCGGCTCCTGAAGCAGTAAAGATGATTCTGCCCCAACCCTGCTCACGCATTATCTTAAACGCCGGTGCAGTAACACAAAATGCTCCACGCAGATGCACCGACACTACAATATCCCATTCATCTTCGGTCATCTTGACAAACGTTTTATCACGTAAAATGCCAGCATTGTTTACTACAATGTCCACCCGTCCAAAAGCATCCATTGCAGTTTTAATAATGTTTTCACCACCCTGCACAGTTGCAACAGAATCATAATTAGCTACTGCCTTGCCCCCAGCTTTTTTTATTTCCTCCACAACAGCATCAGCAGCACTATGGTTTGCACCTGATCCATCACGCAAACTGCCTAAATCATTGACAACCACCATTGCACCACGTCGTGCAAACTCTAAGGCATAGGTTCGCCCAATCCCTGAACCTGCACCCGTAACAACAGCAACTTTGCCATCAAGCTTAATACTCATACTACCCTCCTGCTCATTAATAATATTTCAGGCAACAGTACACCATCCATTGCGCAGTACATCCTTGCCACTATCATTTAACGCTACGATTCCATATTTTGTTTTTTCTGCAAGCTTTTCCATTGTGTACCCTTTAAACGTAAGAACTTGGCCGGGCAATACCGGTCGGGCAAAACGCACATACAATTCCTTAACTTTTAAAGGATCTCTATCCGGTGTAAGATGATCCACTGCCATCTTATGAGCAAATGCCATGGTACATAGCCCCTGCAAAATAATCCCCGGCAACCCAACCTTTTTTGCAAAGTCATCATCAACATGGATAGGGTTATGGTCTCCGGAAGGTTCAGCATAGATATAGGTCTGGCCATTCCTTACCCTCATGGCATCGTCAAAAATAAATTGTGAAGGTATTTTACCCTCTTCAGCCTTTCCATCAGGTTTTCCACTTCCTGCACTTCTGTCAAAAAATTCCCACTGTGCCCTTACTACAATGTCATCATGCTGATTTTTAGTAACTGTCTCCCAGCCTAAAATGCTTCCTTTTTCTTTTACCGTAATATGGGTGATAGTTCCCTCGGAGGTAACCTCATCGCCGGGCTTAACCGCTTTTATCCATTCAAAATATTGACTGTAATGTACAACAAACATCATGTTTATCCCAATCTCAGCATCAAACATTAGTTGTGCGGTTGGACCAGCGGCATAAAAAACAGCATACATCGGAGGAGCTATAATACCACCCTGCCTTCTGTTATCAAAGTATGCATCATTGTCCTCATTATAAGCAAGGGCATAATAGATACTTTCATGCTGTGAAATTTTAATAGGATCTGATTTATATTTTTTGCCAATACACGTCTCATTCAGCGGCATACGCACCTCCTGTTTTTATATTTAAGTGAAGTAGATTTTTCCCACAGTCCCAATTAAATGTAATACAAACATACATGTTTTTTGGTGTCAAGATATTAATCTGACAAAAAATAGTTATATTAATTTAGCTATATAGTTATACATTACTTGTTTTGGCAAGAATTAATGATATATTGTTAAGAAATGATCATAATAAATACGTATTGACTTAACCAACTTTAATTATCATACCATGATTGAATGCAATGGTGGTAAAAAATTTTTTTGATAATGGCTGGTGAGTTAAAAATAATTTTTACAGGTATCTATTAATGTTAACTATATGCCGCATAATGATGTAAAACGATATTATAACCATGATCAAGGTATACAAACACTTAAGGTAAGCAAGATTATTACTCCACTTACTGCTGTTGTTATTGCGCTGTTTCTTTATCAGGATATTTATATTCTGCATTTTTATTTTACCTTCTGGTACAGATTCATTCCAATAATGCTATGTATAGTCTACTTTTTGCTAACGCTTTCTTTACTAAAAAGGCATGTACACTATGTTATTCCGCTATATACCTTACTTTTATTATCAGGGATTATAATGATACTGGGTATTGCATATCGCATATTTACCAACCCTCTCTATCCTGAAACATTTTTATCAAATGTATCTACAGGCATTCAAACAGTATTTATAGTGCTATTTTTAATAGCATCAGGTGCAAGAAGATTTTTACCAATAGTATACACTGTTTCTTTAGTGCTTTTCCTGATATCTCTATCATTCAATAAACAATTAACATCTTTGGAGTTATCAGCACTTTCCAATCCTATTGCCACAACTCTTTTTTTAAGTTTATTAGCTTACGTATTTGAAAGTATGAATTCCAGAGAATTTGCATTGCGGTTTACTGTAGAACAAAATGAGGATGAACTCAATCAATATAAAGATACCATGGAAAAAGAATTAGCCTTCGCATCATACCTGCATAGATTAATCATGCCGCTTAAACCTCCGGTACCATCTATTTCAGTATACTATCATCCATATCATAATTTAGGCGGTGATTTTTATGACTTTATACCACTTGATAAAAAGAAAGACAGGATTGGCATATTTATCAGTGATGTAACAGGGCATGGGGTATCTTCTGCATTTATTACTGCGACACTAAAACACTATTTAGTAGTTGGCAAAAAATATCATGAAAATCCACAAAAATTGATGTACTATCTTAATGAATATTTAACAGGGAATATTGGCCAAAATTTTGTAACAGCATTATATTGTATCATTGACTTTAATAAAAAAGAATTAATATACAGCAATGCAGCTCATTATGCACCAATAATAGTTGGGAAAGATGGCAACATACATGAACTGGAAAAAACAGGAAAACCTTTCCCATTAGGGATTATAAAAAAAAGAAAATTAATAAAATATAGCAAAAATTTTTCTTATTCAACAATACAGTTGCAGCAAGGTTCAAAATTAGTATTATATACCGATGGTATTATTGAACTATATAATGCAGGGAATCCATCCAATTTTGATACAGGTGTATTCTTTCAATTATTACAGCAATACCACCTGCTATCATCTGCCGATATGTTAAACGAAATTGACAGGCATCTTACCAGTCAGCATGGGAACAATTATATTAACGATGATATATGTGTAATAGTTGTTGATATATAATATCAGCTCATTATAAATTCTGTTTTTTCTTTATCAAGCCATTCGGGCAATTCCAGTATAAATGCTTTGATCTGATCGCGTACTTTTCTGTAATGATACAATGCTTCCTCCTGTGTTTTTGCTTCCCCTGCCAGTTGAGGTGGATCTTCAAATCCTCTGTGCATCACTTTTGTTTTACCAGGAAACACCGGACAATTTTCGTATGCGTGCCCACAAACCGTTATAACAAAATCAAACTGATTATTGATTAACTCATTAACATGCTTTGACACATGATGTGAAATATCAACACCTGCTTCTTTCATAACTTTTATTGCCAAAGGGTCAACTGTTTTGGGTTCAATCCCTGCCGAATATGCTTCAATGATATCACCGCGTAATGCATTGGCAAAACCTTCTGCCATCTGACTACGGCAGGAGTTTCCGGTACACAGAAATAAAATGGAAATTTTTTTATTCATAACAACCTTTTTAAAAAAGATTTTTATATCATGGCATATCACCATTGTTATCACAACTACAGAAACAGTAGTATAAATTTTTTGTTAATTTTTGTTATACAATATTTTTATATATACTTACTACCAGTTTTGTAAATCTCGTAAAAGTTCAAAGTAAAACACGCAAATTCTTAATTAAAAATATCGTTTCTTAAACACCAGGGCAACATCTACAAGTCCAATTAATACCGGAACCTCAACCAGAGGACCAATAACAGTTGCAAATGCCTGCCCTGAGTTAATTCCAAAAATTGCAATAGCAACAGCTATAGCTAACTCAAAATCATTTGAACCAGCGGTAAAAGCTACTGCTGCAGTTTTTGAATAATCTCCCGTAATTTTTTTGATAATATAAAATGTAACAAACCACATCAAAACAAAATATAACAGCATTGGTAATGCTGCAATGACAACATCCTGTGGACGTTCAATGATTTTATTCCCTTGCATAGAAAACATTACAATAATTGTAAAAAGTAATGCAATCAGTGTTAGCGGACTTATCCTGGGTATAAATTTTGCTTCATACCACTGTTTACCCATATAAGATATTAAACCAAAACGCGTAGCAACACCTGCTAAAAACGGTATTCCTAAATAGATAAAAACTGTTTTAGCAGATTCAGATATTGATATAGAAATATCAAGTCCTTCAGCAAGACCAAACCAATTCAAAGCCAGTGTTATAAATAAATAGATATACACTGCATAAAACAATACCTGAAATACAGCATTAAATGCAACTAAACCAACTGCCAATTCCCTGTCACCACCTGCTAATTCATTCCATACTATTACCATGGCAATACATCTAGCAAGCCCTACAAGAATAACTCCAACCATATATTCCGGATATCCCCTTAAAAGAATAACGGCCAGGCCAAACATAACAATTGGACCAACAACCCAGTTCAGAAGCAATGATATTCCAAGCAATCTCTTATTCTGGAATATTTTTCCCATTTCTTCATATTTTACTTTTGCAAGTGGTGGATACATCATAAGTATCAAACCAATTGCGATAGGAATGTTGGTAGTACCCGACTGAAGTGAATATATAAATGTTTTAATTTCTGGTAAAAAATAGCCTATTGCTACCCCTGCCCCAATTGCAAAAAAAATCCACAGAGTTAAAAATCTGTCAACAAACGAAAGCTTTTTAGCTACCCCATCAGCCATAAATTCACCTCTTTACTTATATTCTGCAAGCCCCCTTGTAGGTACAACCATTAAAAAAATAAATCTATTTATTGGATTAACTTTTTAATCTCTTCAATAGAGGGGACTTTGCCAGCAATCTTAACCTGACCATCAACAACAAGAGCTGGCGTTATCATCACACCATAGCTCATTATTTGTTTAATATCGGTTACCTTATTCAATTGGTACGGTATACCTAATTCCTTTGCTGCCTGCTCGGTTAAATGCTGAAGTGTGGTACACTTTGAACAGCCTGTTCCTAAAATTTCAAATTTTTTCATAACCACCTCAAAAAATAGACTATATATGGGGTCAGAGCCTCAATACTACCATAGCAATCCAAACAATATTCCGGTGATAGTTGCCATCACAATGACCAGTGAAACATATACAGCAGTCTTTTGTGTACCAATAACGCTACGAATAACCAGCATACTGGGAAGGGACAATGTAGGTCCAGCCAGAAGAAGTGCTAACGCCGGACCATGACCCATACCATTACCTAAAAGCCCCTGTAAAATGGGAACTTCGGTAAGCGTTGCAAAATACATAAAGGCACCAACAACTGATGAGAAGAAATTGGCAAAGAATGAATTACCACCCACTGCCATAGCAATCCATTGTGATGGTATAATACCTTCATGCCCCGGACTGCCAAGTAAAAAGCCTGCAGCCAGAACCCCACCCAAAAGCAATGGCAGTATTTGTTTGGCAAATGACCATGTTTGCTCCAACCATGTCAACAACTCACCTTTTTCGGTTATGCCGATAGCTATCAAAGCAATAATACCTGCAACAAATGGTATTAATGGCCTGTGCGGAAATAAAAAGCCTGACATTACTGTAACAATGATAGCAATAACTATCTTCCACCATGTTACAGTAAACCATGCCCACAGCACCAATCCAAAGAGTAGTGACACAACACCGGTAATCTCCCATTTATAACTGTACACATAATACCAGATTCCCTCAGGTGCATCTGGTTTACCCCAGTTAACAAACACCAGTATGGCTACCATTAAAAGAAAATAGATAACCGTCTGCCACAGGGGACGTGACGTTTCGGGCTGGGGCATATTCATCATAGCATTGGCTTTTTGTATCTCTTCTTTTCGGAAAATAAGATACATCAATCCACCAATGAAAATACTGAAAACAATTGCACCGACTGCGCGTGCAATGCCTATTTCAAGTCCAAGCACCCGTGCTGTCAAAATGATTGCCAGTACATTGATGGCAGGTCCCGAATACAAAAAAGCTGTTGCAGGACCTAATCCTGCGCCCATAGTATAAATACCCGCAAAAAGCGGGAGGACCGTGCATGAACAAACAGCTAAAATTGTCCCCGAAACAGATGCGACACCATACGCCATAAGTTTTGGTGCGGCAGGCCCCAGGTACTTCATGACCGAATTTTGACTAACAAATGTGGCGATAGCTCCTGCAATGAAAAACGCTGGTACAAGGCATAACAAGACATGTTCGCGAGCATACCACCTTGTCAACTTCAGCGCCTCAGATACAGCATTGTCAAAACGGGGATTGCCAGCAGGCAAATGAAAGAAAATGACAAAGGCTATACCCATATACATACATATTTTTAGTTCTTTTTTCCAGTCCATGGCCAATCCTTATACCTGGTAATTATAACTGTTGCGTACTGTTTATACAGCAACGAGCAACCTCTAACTGTTCTGTTGCATTCCGTTGAATCACCGTATCAATACAGCTAATAAATTCACTAACACAGGGCATCTTCAAAAAATAATAAACGGTTGTGCCCTCTTTTTTATCATATACCAGCCCTGCACTTTTCAATACCGATAGGTGTTTGGATACTGTGGACATATCAGCGCCAATCAATTCCTGCAGTTTGCATACACACTGTGCCCCTTTTTGCAGCTCTTCTACCATATATAACCGCGTGGGATGTGCCAGCGCCTTCATAACAGCAGCTCGTGCCTCATATTTTTTTTGTGTCATGGTATCCATAATAACCTCGTATTATTTCTTATTTGGCAATTTAGCAAAATAGTCAATAATTATCAAAAAAAATTACAGTAATAAAATATCAACCAATCCTAAATATTACATGGTATGTTGAAGTTCTGCAAATAAATATGTTGTACACTACTTTTTACATGTCACTAACAAGCCGCATTGAAGTAAATAGTTTTTACAACTGTATGCTGAAAAGAATGATAGTGGCACGCCGATTAAAATATTGACAATTGATAGTTTTAAAATGTAAATAGTAATTGTTAATTACATGCATAACGATGCACACAAAAAAGTTCTTGAATATGGCATGTTAAAGTATAATAAATGTAAACCGTAATTATGATCTTCAACAATAGTTTACATACTATAACCATGGAGTGTAATTACACAATAATACACGATAGCAGGTGCATATGGATAAAAATACTATACGTACAGCTTCACAATTAGCTTTTACCATAACCAATACCATTATCAAACACTTTGGAGCGCGTCCTTCATGCTCTGAACAGTCAAACAATGCTGCAAAAGTACTGCAGTTTATGTATTCAATACATTGTGATAGCTCTCAACTTGAAACATTCACTACCCATCCCAGTGCGTTTTTAGGCTTCCTTACCCTGGTGCCATGGATTTATATAGCCTGCCTTATTTTTATTATTTTACACTGTTATATCATTGCTGCAGTTGGGTTTACCATTTCCATTATCATTGCTACATCACAATTCATTTTTTATAAAGGAACATTTGATTTTTTATATACACAAAAAGAGGGCACTAACGCTATTGGTAGTATTGAACCGTCAAACGATGTACGCCAGCAGATTATAATCAGCGGACATCATGACAGTGCCTATGAATTCAGATACATGCGCACCACACCGCGCCTGTACCGCATACGTGTTGCTTCCATTATACTTTCAATACTACTATCCTTTTTGCTTGGCTGGCTCATCGTTGTCAATGCGTACACCTTTGATTCCGCCACTGCACATACTGTTCTCCTAACCTTTCTTATAATTCTGGGCATTGCTAATATGCAGATGCTTTTTTTTAAAAGCAAACACGCAACTCCCGGAGCCGGAGACAACTTAATCGCAAGTACCATTACTGTAGCACTGGCAAACATTTTTGCAAACTATCGCCCCAACTATACCCGCATAATTTTTGCAAGCTTTGATGCTGAGGAAAGCGGGCTCAAGGGCTCAAAAGCATTTGCCACCAGTCACAAACATGAAATTGGCAGCATGCCAACATTTCATTTCAACATGGACAGCCTCTATAAGGTTGATTTAATACAATTTTTAACAAGCGATGTAAACGGCTTCGTTCCTCTTTCAAAAGAACTTGCAAGGCAATGTGTGGCGATAGCTCATGCTATGGGCTACCCTGCCAAAACATTTGCCATGTACCCCGGAACAGGTGCAACCGATGCAGCACCTGTTGCACAAGCTGGCGCAATAGCAACAACGCTCATTGCACTCCCAACGGAGGTTGAAAAACAACACAGCGTGTATCACACCATGGACGACACCACCAGCAATATACAGCCTGAAGTTGTTGAAGCAGCAATAGCAATTGCTGTGAAGCTTGTTCACTATATTGACAATGAAATACGCGGATACAGGTGGGGAAATCGCGCCAGACAGGACTCGAACCTGTGGCCCACGGCTTAGAAGGCCGTTGCTCTATCCAGCTGAGCTACTGGCGCACATAGTAGTACATTATATATTCTTAGACTATATTTTAAAAATTCGGGGCGAGAGGATTTGAACCTCCGACCTCATGGTCCCAAACCACGCGCTCTAGCCGGACTGAGCCACGCCCCGGAATGACAGTAAAAAAAATTATATCGCACACAACGATTTTGTCAAAGTAATAAATAGTATAGTTGTGTCAATATTTTTTTATTCCCCTTCTACGGGATAATCCTGCAAAACTTTTTTTAACAGTTCAATGTCATCCGTAATGATACCATCAACCTCTATATCCAGCAGCCGTCGCATATCACGTTCGCTATTCACTGTCCACACATCAACCTGTATGCCCCTTTCATGCGCCATGCGTACCAGTGTACCATTTGCCAGATGTGAAGGTCCAATAAACTCCGGAATTTGCAACGCATCGCCGGAAAACTGTTTAAATAATCCTAACAATCCTGAACGGAATAAAAAATAAAAACCAAGAACACCCCATAGCCCAAATGATGTTGCCATACCAGGTAAACGCTTGCGAATATATGCAAGGTTTTTTCCATGCTGCGAAGCCCCTACCACCCTGTGTTGAGCATTGTGCTTTTCAATCACATCACAAAATTTTTCAGCCAGCAGAATGTTGTTATCTTTCAGGTCAACATTAAACCGCTGATGAGGAAATGTCTCCAGCATCTCCTCAAGCGTCATTATGGTTATACCTTTCCCCCTGAATGGATAAGTTTCCCCATCCTGTGTAAAATTGTATCCAGCATCAAGCTGTTTAATCTGCAACAGGGGAAGCTCACCAATCTTTCCGTTACCATCTGTTATGTTCGATAGTTCCTCATCATGAGCTATCACCACATAACCATCCTTTGTTATGTGAGCATCTGTTTCAATGACATCAGCTCCCAGCTCTATTGCTTTTTCAAACGCCAATGCTGTGTTTTCGGGATATTCCCTTGAATTTCCCCTGTGAGCAAAGATACGAGCAGGTTTATCAAAAAAAGGTTTTCCCATAATTGTTAACCCTCAATTTTTGCGACTTTGCATGTTATCCATGACCTTGATGCTGATACCTTCAGCCAGAATACACTGTTTGATACTCCTCAGAAAATAGTATTATTTAACCATGTCATTCCGGGCCCGGTCCGAAATCTCTTTTACCACTACCGTCATTCCGAACATTGTCCGGAATCCGAATAATTAACGTTAGATTCTGAAACCAGTTCGGGATATGATTCAAAATGACATGCCCATCCCACGGCGATACCCCTTAATTCAACTTCGCACGGCACAGGCGGCTTCGCCTCAGAATGACGACAACAATCCATTTTCATCCCTTACAGGTGGAAATGAACCAGCCGTCGGCAACGCCTCAATAAAATAATACTACAATTAATACTACAATCCCTGTTATTCATATTTACTGTATCTTTAAAAACCCTGTCAACATTTTTACTTACCAGACAGTAGCAAAAAAACATACAGTATTTTACTTGATGAAAATAAAGTAATATGTATAATAAACTCATATTAATTTGAATTTTCAAACAAATAGATGAAGCATTTATGAATTGACATACATAGAACATGGAGGTACAGGGGAGTATTGAATGAAATATGGCAAAACAATCTTTATTATTATAGCAATACTATCAACCATTTTTATAATTGGTGAAATTGGTACTTACATCTATGTAGAAGCTCCCCTGTCTACAGATTTTTATTCATCAATCCCAAAAAAGGATGTGTATAAGCTTCAAAACCACTATGGCATTAAGGTTGTTACCGGTAACAACTGGATTCACTTAGGGTGGATTGCTAATCCCGATGAAGAATACTATACAATAGAACTTAAGAATGTTCATGGCACTGTTAAAAAAGTTGGAACGACACAATTTGGTTCATTTTTATTTCATGGTAAAGGAGCAACTTCCGGGTAATAAGGATAAATAAAAAAACAAAGCATCATATAGAGCTTGGCAACATTCAGGTTTTTGCTTCCAGCACCAAGGATGGTATGTGTGTTCCATTTATTACCGATAACTATCGCACACTATTCATTCCAGAACATTCCGGGTATTATATAAATGATCATACTATATTTCAGGATGCATACGGCAATTGGCAGCTTATTGGAATTACCTCAAAAACTGACGGCAATCCTGATGCAGAAAAATATTTTGCCGTTGCTTCAAGTAAAACATTTCCACCCAATGATATAATGAAGGAAGAATCACCGGTTGCTGATGTTGGCGAATTAGCATGGGCACCGCATGTTATAAAACACAAAAACATCTACCATATGTTCTGGTCACCACACAAACTTCATCATATGACCTCAACCAATGGCATACGATGGGGTAATCATGACGTAATTATGGAAAAGCCGTATCATAAATTCTTCAGAGATTGCATGATACTACAGGTGGCTAAAGACCAGTGGTTGCTATACACCACTGCCCGTGGTACATTTTTTTCTCAGATTGATGTATATCAATCATTCAACCTAACCCAATGGCAATATATAAGGACTGCGCTGCAAAGTAGTTGGGGTAGTGAGCGCAATTCACCAGCATTGATTACAACATTAAAAGCGCATGCACCCGAATGGATTTATGTTCCACAAACAAAACAATGGTACATAACAACCTGCGGATGGAAATGGGTTGCAACGCTTACAAACGGTGAAGCTGCAATAGCACCGGTGTCATGGAAATGTAAAAAATAAAACACACTCTACCAGCGTAGCTGTGCAACAAGGCAGTGATATAAAATCTTAAGTTGCAGTGTTAACGGCAAATCAAGACTTTCTTTTACAGGCTTTGCCACAAATGTATATGTTACTGGAACTTTGTTTACATTGCCGTTATCATCATAAGCGCTAACTGCTGCAACATAGGTATTCCCTTCAACAAATGGTTTGCCATCCCAATTATTTTTTGCAAAGAACGAAGTATTGCTGGTTACACCAATTTTTTTTAATGCATCCTTGTTGCCACAATAAATATTGTATCCTGCTGCGCCATCAACCTTTTCAAAGTTTATATATACTCCGCCATTATTATATAACGCCACCACTCCTTTTGGTGACTGCAGCTTTTGTTTTTGCTGAACCGGTGTCACTTCATTCATGGCTACAATAAATGGCTGATGAGCAAATGATTGCAGTTGAGCCTTTACACTTTGCTGCAAAGCCCCCCTGCCATGAGCTATCGCCAAACTAAACCGTTGTGTTGTTCCACTATAGGTACATGCCCCTGAATGGTATTGATCCCCGTTAAGAATTGCTGATTTAAATCCCTGTCCATTACCCCATGTTGGCTGGAAGTATTGCCTGCCAAAAAAAGTACCAAACGGATTAAGGCTAACTGTAAAACCTTTAACCATCCCATAATCAATCTTCAGCGGACAAAAAGCAAAATTTGAAAGCACCTCATTATCCTTTGCCACTGCAATAAATTCTTTACTGTTGGTTACTGCAACATAGCCGGCGGTAATGTGATTGTTCACATTGGCAAGCCGTAAATTTTCTTTTGAATGTTTAAAATAATCAATTTTGTAAGTATCCTCAACACCAAAATAATTTTTCTTGATGACAGTAAACGGTATATCTTTTGTGGCTGTCATCGCTGCAAACAGCGGACAGGGTATAACCTGCTGCCACCGCTCATCATAGATGCGAGCAAGCGCCGGCATACCCGGTTTAAAGATAGTGGTGCGGGGAGTATCCGGATAGGTTATTGTACCCTCAACAAACAGCATGTCAATGTCATCAACAAGATATATGGTATAGTCAAAATATCCCCTTGTTACATTTTCAGGCAGAGCTATCTCGCCACGCAGTGCCACTGCAGCCACCCCATTTTTGCCATCACTCAATACTGAAGCGGTAATCTTTTCCGGGCGATAGTCCTGGCCATTGTAGGCAATCCATGGGATTAAACTCATTTTGTTAAGTATGGTACTGCCATGAGCCTCAACGCCCTGAATAAATCCATTGTCAACCGTTACCGTTATGGTATTATTTTTTATCATGGTATCGGTAGCTTCAGCAGCATAGTGTTTTGTACCCGGTTGTGTGCGCACAATATGATAGACACCGCTATGGAGAGGTTGCCTGCCAATAAAGATTGTAGACACACCATTGCTGGAAAACATATTAACAGGGGTAAGCATATCTTTTGACTGCATGTAATAGGTATATCCCTGCGGTAACTCCATTGGCAGTTTAAAAACAAAGGGAGCAGTATCCTGCTGTAACAGCAGCAGTGATGTAACATACTCATAACCATCGTTTGTGTTTATTGCCTGTTTTGCTATAATCCCTTTTGCACCTTTTTTTATATCAGCCACCACCGGTTTTGTTAATGATTCCATGGAATGGGTGATTGTTTCAACGACGTGCTCTCTGTTTTTTGCCAAAAATGGTGTTGCCATACCAAAGTTTGTTGTTGAAAGCAATCGCATGCGTTTTTCAAACGATCTTTTTAATGCTGTCGTTATATCTCCGGGTGCTGATTGTCCAATAAATGAATAATATGCCTCAGCCAATTTATGAATATTTCTGTCCTTTTCAACAGCAGTCCAGTAATCACTGCAATATTTTTTCTCTGCCCATGAAACATACCCATTAAAGCTTCCATCGGCCGTATCCTGCCCAAAGCTGATTTCTTTCACCGGTTTATGATTTTTTACATAATCACCTATTGTCGTAAACGTAACAAAATCCAGAGATGCAATATCGTCAATAAGCTGTGACAGGCCGCCCGTATTAGGGAGCCATTTTAGATATGACGGCAGGTCATATCCATACCAGTACGAATCATCAGCATCGGCATTGATACATATCATAACGTCATTATTTATTGTTCCTCTCAACTGCTGATACCGTAACATATGCACCCAATTGTATATGCTAACATTTTCAATTAAGTCAGCCTGATTGTATGCGGGTATCACCATCATTTTTTCATGAGTATTTTTGTTATGATACATAAGCGGATTATGAGCTTCTTCAAGCGATAGTTCATCTACAAAAACTCTAAATGCATCAAATGGGATGCCACTATAGTATAAAACAATTCCCTGCAAGCCCAGCTGTTTATAGAGCTCATAATTCCCGGATGTAGCCATCATCTCCTGAGGGCGAACAAAAGGTGAGTAGTCCTTAAATATATCTTTGACGCCACTTCTTCTGGAATTTGAAATAGCATATTTGACTGAATACATACATTCATCCTGTGTCATTGCTGATACCAGACCATTATTATACGACATCAGGATTATTTCATCACCATGTTCCTTCACACGGCGTTTTATGTTTGCAATAATATCGGGAGCATACTGAGGCAAAATTTCTTCCAGTGTAAAAAGGTTTTCAAAATCCCATACACCTTTTACCGGAATCCCTTTTTTATTTTTTTCATCCAGCACTTCTATGATCTTTCGTATAACGCGTATATCTTTCCCAAATCCCGCCTCATCATTGGTATCTATCCTGTATGAATGATACATGTTCACATGAAATCCCAGCGAAACATAGACGTTATGATTGGAGTGTTTGCCAATAGTCAAAAGTTTTGGAATAACCATATAACCACAGGCATAGACGAAGACAACCAGAAGTATGCCATAACAAACATACCGAATAATCTTTTTCATACTGTCCTCCACAATAAAAATGATAGCATCTGAACCAACGCTAACATCGCTAACCTTCAATGCAGAAAGTTAAGTCATTCCCATTATTTATGATTTTTTCCATTTATTCATCACAATACCTGATGAATACCGTTACGCTCATACCTGCCATTCATACATCATAAGGATTATTGTAACATCATGCTATAAAAATACAACTAAAATAGTGAAAGTATTAATGTACACTAACCCGTTTAATTTTATATTGATTTTAATGTTTAAACACACTACAATATTCCGGGACAGTGTAAAATGGTCATTTCACAATGGCAAAATTATATACCATGCATCAGGTGTAATCCTATTATGGGCATAAACTATTGGTGTAAGGGGCTCTCATCCATTATTTACTGTACAATACAAACCTTTTTCAATGTGCCCATGCTATAAAACGTTTTTAAAAGGATTAAATATGAAAAAACAACTAACAGTAATGACATTGTTTCATGTTCTTATTTTTTTCTTCAGCATATCCTGCAGCAGCAAAACTGAAAACCATGTAACACCTATTGTGCAAAATATTTTATACACAAAAACTGCCATAGAAGATTATTTGAAAAACAGAATAAACCAGCAATCGTCACCTATACTATTTGCCAGTTTCTGGGATTTTGACGGCACAATAATAAAAGGTGATTGTTCTGAAGGATTACAAGAAGAAAACAAACAAGTCTATAAAGGACTGGTACAGGTAGCCATAGAAAATAATTTTTCAAAAAAATATAAAAATAATGAATACAATAAATTTTTACAACACTACGCATATCTTGAAACACACAAGGGACACAGCGATGCATATATATATCTGGCAACATTATTTACCGGGAGGGATATCCGCGATCTACAGCAATTATCGCAACACTATTTTTCACATACTCTTCGTTACTATTTTTTTGCATCATCAATAGCAATAATGAATCAACTTAAAGCACATGGAATCAAAATATACATTATTTCAGCAAGTCCTGACTATTTTGTAAAAGGTGCTGCATACTCATTAACCGTATCAGCAGACCACATCTATGGAATAAAAATTAAAACCAATAATGGAATAGCAACAGAACAGGTGATACCACCACTTACCTATGCTGAAGGAAAAACAAAATTGCTAAAATCAATCATTGACAGATTAAAAAAAGAAAATAAAACAAATCATGTGTATGCAATAGCTGCGTTTGGCAACAGCTATCATACCGACGGTAATTTTTTAAACTATGTTGCAACGCAAACACTCCCTGCTGGTAAACCGGTTAGCGTGATGATCAATGGGGGTAGCCCGCCCAAAAAATACCATGCATTATTTGAATGCGTCATACAAAATGATGTAATAGCAAAATAACTTTATGAAACGGTATGCCATATTTTTTTTCATAATTTTATTTGGTTTATTGCCTCTTTGTACACCGGCACAAAATCAATGGGGGTATTATTGTAAGGACACATACAGCAATAACTCCAAACACTACTGGGATAACACACTCAAAAGCCTTTCAGTACTGTGTTTTACTGGAATCACTATTTCTAAAAACGCATGTAACATCCCTTCATTTAGCAATGAGCACTATCTTTTTACTAAAGCACAACAATATAATATTGCAATTATACCTCATGTAACATTCACAAGTGTAACCGAGGGGATGTCATTTTTAAAAGCCCGAGAGTGGGATAATGTCATTACAACACTTGCAAATGCATTACACACAAATGCATGGGCAGGTATTCATTTTGACTTTGAATATCTACCTGCAGCATACAGCAATGCTTATGCACAGTTTTTAAAAAAATTTAGATCGATAGCTCCCGATATAAAACTTTCAGCAGCACTTTTTCCACAGATTGAGTTTCATAAAGAACATGCAGCATTCCACAATTATGAAAAACTGTCTCCATTCTTGAATGAAGTTGTCATTATGTGTTACGATTATCACAATCCTAAAACAAAGCCTGGACCGGTAACTGATATGCAATGGACCATGAAAAATATTGAATATGCATTACGGTTTTTTAAAGCACATCAGATATGGTTAGGCATGCCGGCTTATGGATATATGTGGAAAAATGGGAAATACCATTCAGTTATTACTACACGTGCAATTCCAAAATATACATCAATCTACAGTAACTATCGCCACAGCTCCGGAACACTGTGTATTGAATATATAAAAAATGATGATATGTTCATTGCCCTGGTATCGGATACCGTAACTATAAAAAAACTACAGCACCTTGCAACAGTATATTCATTAAAGGGAACTGCTTTATGGCGTTTGGGCTTTGAATAAAAAAGGGGCATCCCTGCCCCTTAATCGTGGAGTATCTGGAGGGTTAACACTTAGAATACAACTTCGGTCTTAACATAGAACGTAGTTTCCGGATCTTCCTTTGCATCATTGTCTGCATCTTGATAGTATGCCATCACACGGATGTTTTTGTTGATTGCATACCCTAATCCTGCTGCCCAGATGGTTACTTCAGAATCATCAACATCTTCGTTTTCACCATATGAATACCGCCCGGTGATTAAGATTGGGATATTGATAACGCTTTCCAGATTGGCAAGCAACCAGCTATCAACCAAGGTATATTCATTTTCAACGCCTCCTTTCTTGACCTCGGGCATAACATACATAGCGCCAACCTTGACCAAATCAGTTGAATATGATGCACCAAATGCCATGTAGCGGCTATAATTGTCCGAACCATGACCATCATCAGTTATTTGATTTCGGTAGGTTCCAAATATATCAAGCCCTTTCACAGGAGTAATGGTTAGCATACCGTAATATGCTTTCCCATCATCGCCCAATTCATCCTCGTTTACCTTCTTGTATCCTTCGCCGTTTACCAGAGATCCTGACAGCTTAACCATTTTAAAGAAAGAAAGATCAACACTTACACCCATATCGGCGGAACTGTCTATTGATGTACCAATGATGTTTTTAGCCTGATCAACATAATTCTGCTCAACCCATCGGTAATCACTCTTGTCATCAATAAGCCCAATAAGTGGAGTACCAATCATACCAAACTTAAAATTTGCATCAACAAAATCCATTTTTTGTTTAGCCTGTATATAGGCATATTTTACATATACCGTATACGGATCGCTTTTTGCTTTAACATCTACTGTTTCAGGATTTCCTGACTGGGTGTCTGTAACTTCAATTTCATCTTCTGACTCTACCTGCCCAACATCGGTTGTAACCCGTGCGCTCCACACACTATCAAATTCCTTTTTAAAATCAAGGTAAACACGCTTGATTTCAAATGTGTTCTGATGCTCGGTAGTATCATCGTAATTGCTCAGTTCCTTATTCCACTCTAAATACGCTTTCCCTGAAATTTTAATATCCTTAATCTCTTCTTTTACAGCCTCCTGAGCAAACGCTGCCGTAGCAAACGTCATCATAGCCATATACACAAAACCCTTTAAAAACTTCATGTAACAACCTCCTTAACTAATAGTTAATTGTATTGATTTTTAAAAACAATCTGAGGGTAAGAAAGCAGTCTGATATAAAATAGATTTGAAGGATATGTTAATATTTAGTTAAATTTCATTTTTTTTACTGCTGTCGCTTTTTTTATTGCCGGTAATCGTGCTCTGTCACAGGGCAACGGCATTCTTCCAGGCAGCAATTATGTACGTTGAAAAAATCCCGGCTGTACACTTAAGTTTTTAAGGGTGAAGGCTTATTACCGATAACTATCGCCAAAATAATAACTACAATATTAAAATGATTATATTATTTTATTGACTTTTTTATTGTTTTCACTATATTTAGATAGGATACTAATGGCCATGAAATTGTTTTTTTAGCATGGTTTTTTATTTACAGAAAAACTTCAAGAGATACGGGCATGAAACCTAACAATCTAACAGCGGAACAATACTCTATTTTCAAAGAAAATGGCACCGAACCACCATTTAACAATGCGTATTGGAACAAAAAAGAGCATGGCATTTATGTTGACATAGTATCAGGAGAAGTGCTATTTTCATCGCTTGATAAGTTTGACTCAGGTACCGGCTGGCCAAGTTTTACAAAACCAGTAAACAACAATGCTGTTATCACATGCTCTGACCCCTCACATGGAATGATACGCACCGAAGTGCGCAGCAAAAGCTCAGATGGCCATTTAGGGCATGTATTTGCCGATGGTCCTGCTCCTGCGGGATTGCGGTATTGCATCAATTCTGCCTCATTGCGATTCATCCCGGTAAAAAAAATTATAGAAGAAGGGTATAACGATTATATCTACCTCTTTGAGAATACGCCTATAGGGTTTGAACAGATAATAATTGGCGGCGGTTGTTTCTGGGGTGTTGAAGCATACTTTAAGAAAGTAAAGGGCATACTTGATACCACAGTTGGGTATTCGGGTGGAACAATTAAAAATCCCGATTATACCATGGTGTGTACGGGTACCACCGGTCATGCAGAAACGGTGCTCATTACATTTAATCCAGATATTGTAAATCTTGAAAGAATACTAAAACATTTTTTTTCAATTCATAATCCTTCTACGCTCAACCGCCAGGGCCCTGATATAGGCACACAATATCGTTCAGCGTTATACTATATCAACGATAATCAAAAAATTACTATTGATACCATTATTCAGCAAATTACATCCAGGGGGGCGATAGTTACTACTGAAGTAGCTAAAGCTATAAATTTTTTTAAAGCCGAAGAATACCATCAAGATTATTTAGATAAAAATCCAGGCGGGTATTGTCATATTAATCTGAATAAGATTTATCAGGTTTAAGGTTATTCCTGATAAACAATGACATGGATTACTGATTCGCTGGATGCAACATTTTCTATTTTGTGTGGTATGAGCGATAGAAAATAGATACTGTCACCATGGTTTAAAATAACTTCATTTGAACCAAGAGTTATTTTAATGGAACCTTTTTTAACATGGATAAATTCTTCACCATTGTGGATGGAAAAATCCTTCTTTGTATAATTCCCTTCCAGTGTAATAATGTATGCTTTAACAGCAACTACCTCATTAACATCAGCTTCATCGGCAGTATGCGATGGTTCAACATTGTTCAAAAAAATATTTTTAGGCCTTTCATTTTTTAACTGTATAACATCATCCTTTTTTATGACCGTATATCCCCATTCAACAGGGGTGCCCGGGGCTATTACCTTTGCCTGTTGCAGTGACCGTGTAAGCTGATGAATTACTCGCAAGGAAGGATACGCTCTGCGTTCTTCTATTTTCTGTAACAACTCCACACATATGCCAGTTATAGCGGCCAGCTGTTCATAACTCAGATTATTGTGTTGCCTGAAAAAGCGTAATTTATCGCTTAACGAATCGACATGAGATGCTGATGGTTTATGAAAATATTCTGTAAAGCGCTGGAAAACGTCGTTGTTATCTGTTTTGGGAATATCGTATGATGAAAAAGAGCTCATGGAATGTTCCTTAACACAATTAGTATATATTCAACTGCAAAACAACCTCTCGTTATGATCCTTACCATATGCACCACCACACGAACATGCATCAATTCCGCTGCTATAACATCAACTTCTGATAATTAATATATCCTCATAATTATTTTTATCATATAAAATATTCTTTTACAACAAAAAATTTTTGACAAAATTTTAAATGCCGTTTAATGTATCAATATTATGAAAATTCCCTTCTCCATTTTATCGATAACGGAAAAAGCACTGACAAAATCCATGGATGTCCACACCATGGAGCGCATTGCAAAAAGTATTATACCTCATTACGATCTCCACAAAATCATGGGCTTTTCAGAAAGTATGCCAATCCCCAATAAAGATGCCGCATCCCAGATTGTGCACGATTTCAGCGAATCAAAATATTTTTTTAAGTTAGTGTGCGCCCTGATGGAGGCACAGGAATACGGCATCATGGGACGCAGGTACCCTATAGCTCATCTGCACGAAATAGTTACAGAAATAATCAATTTGGGTTTTATCTTTGATAAAAATAACCACATTTTTATTGAAAACGCAAACACCAGAAAAACTCAACATTGGGGTGTTTTAGAAGAAAATGAAGAATACATCATCACGTTGCTCAGAATGGACATTGCAGCAAATACACAGCTTGTAAGAAAATATACACCACCGTTAATTGCTCATACCTATCAAAACATTCAAACCATTGTAACGTCTGCTGTTGAGCAGCGTAATGGCAGGATATGGAACTGGGAAGGTGATGGCTGCATAGCTGCTTTTATTCTGGGCAATAAAAATATGACTGCCGTTTTTGCTGCTATAGAGATATTACACGAACTTTTTTTATTTAACGAGCTTGTATCAAAACTGCCTGAAGCAGTCAATGCCAGAATTGCAATTGATACCGGTTATTGTGCTTACAAACATTCTTCGGAAGAATTAAAAAAAACTGAACTGGTAAAAAAAATCATGGAAATAGAATCACACTATACGCCAATCAATGCAATTACCATAAGCAACACAATATATGCATCATTACATCCCGATATTGCAAAACTTTTTATTTTAACCAGGAAGAGCGCCACACCTTATTATACTCACACAGTAAAATGGGAAGATATATGAATATCACTGTACTCTATCATAAAAAAAATGCATCATCGTTACAAAAGACTTTTGGGACATTGATGAAATCAAAAAAATATTCTATTGAATTCATTGATCGTGATGAATACAATAAACCAAAAAAAACCACTGCAAATTCATTATACTATTTAGATATTACCGGGCTACAACAAGCTGACATTCAGAAATATATAAAATATTTTAATAAAGAATCAATGTTTTATGGAATAATAGATTACAAAAATACGTTCAGCGATATTGCATGGTTTTTTCACAATAATGCATGTGATTATATAACAAAAGAAACCTGTAACAATCCAATTTCAGAAAGTCGTATACGGGCGATAGTTACCTTTAAATCAATTACATTATCAGAAACACCGCAAAAAAAATACATTATTGCCAGAGATTCATGGAAAAGCATCAAACCAGAACAGGAATACACCTTCTGTTTTCTTTTAATTGAAATTCTTGATGTGCATGAATTGAAAAAACATATTGCATCTGAGCATCTGGATAGTAAAATTTTTTCATTTCGTCATTTTGTTGAAAATACACTGAACCAACTGGACGGCAAACTATGGATGTGGATGGATGCTACGGGTTTATTTATTTTCCCCTTTGATGGGAAATCACTCCCTGCTGTCGATAGTGCAATTCGTCTTACGGTCAATCGCAGTATTATATCGCTTGAGCACACACTCTTTAATCAAATAATTCATTACAGGATAGCCATGCATATTGGTAATACCGTATATCAACCACATGGCAAAACAGGTACAATAATATCAGATTGCATTAATTCATTGTTTCACTTAGGGCAAAAATACACTGCTGATGAAGGACTATTCATTACTGAGGATGTATATAATGTTCTTAATTCAAGAACAAAGGGCATGTTTATACAAACACATCTTTTTGAAGGGCGACAGATATATCGATGCAAAAACATTATCTAAATAAGTTATATAGCCTTCAATTCATATTGGCGCTTGTCAGCCTCAGGATGTTGGCGGTAGATAATAAGCACATTACCAATCATGGTAATATAATTACTTCCTGTTTTTTCAACAATCTGCCGGGCTAATTCTTTGCGCTCTTCTTTGCAATCGATAAACTTTATCTTAATAAGCTCATGGCACAATAACACTTCATCAATTGCATTGAGTACAGCCTTAGAAAGACCATTTTTACCTATCAACACAACCGGATCTAAGCCATGTGCACAGGCTTTAAGATATTTAACTTTTCTGCGGTGAATGTTATTCATACAACCCTCAAAATAATGAAAAAATTAAAATTGCTCTATCACACATTCTTGCCGCACATACCTTATGGTATTTTAAAACTGCTTGTTTTTCCAATCCATAACTTGCAAAAACAGTTTTATCATTTTCTTGTGTCCATAGAGGTATTACAATTTAAAGTTTTGAATATGCCTTATTTTTTAGTAATTGACATTACATTGTCAGTATAATAACAATTAATGTCTATACAATTAATGATAGTATTATTGCAATAATTTTTTTATTAATTGTTACACGGTGGTTGCAAATGCAAAATAATTCTGCGAAGTGAGTTGACAATGGTTGGCATCCGGTCATCCATACGGTATGAAAATAACTGACGATAGTTATCCTGAACCCTGATTCGGGATTTTGGATAATTATTTAGATTACAGCAGGGGCGCATTATAATGCGCTAAAATAACAAAATCTATTTTCAGGAGGAATAATAACAATGAGTAACGATACTATCTTAACAAAAGACCCTGGTTTCCGATACCACGAAAAAGCACCAAAGATTGATGCTAAAGAATTTCAAAAAGTGATTGATTCCAGACGATCGGTTCGCATCTATGAAAAGGAACCAATTCCTGATAAAATAATTCAACAATGCCTTCGCAATGCACTGCTGGCACCAAATTCATCAAACCTTCAGCCATGGGAGATATATCACATTGCTACCCCAGAAGTACGGCAGCAGATGAACAAGGCATGCCTTGAACAGATAGCAGCAAAAAGCGCTGCAGCATTGTTTGTGGCAGTTGCACGAACAAATACATGGAAAGAGCATGCCAAAGAGATGGTACAACTTTTTGAGGCAGCCGGGAATGTGCCAAAATCAGCCATTGCCTATTATAAAAAGCTGGTACCGTTTGTTTACAATCAAGGATTATTTGGAATATGGGGATTGATAAAAAGGATACTCTTTTTCATTCGGGGATTAAAGACTCCTGTCATCCATGAACCAGTTTCACACTGCCATATGAAAATATGGGCAGTGAAGTCAACAGCGCTGGCATGTCAAAACCTTATGCTTTCACTACGTGCGTATGGATATGATTCATGCCCCATGGAAGGATATGATTCAAAGCTCATAAAAAAAATATTACAATTACCAGAGGACGCTGTTGTTGTCATGGTAATCTCTGCCGGTAAGCGTGCAATCGGCGGGATATATGGTCCCCGTATCAGATATGATGAAAACAGATTTTTAAAAAGAGTGTAATATACTATGCTACACAATCCCAATGTTGTATTTGCCTTCATTTTAACATTGTTAGCAGGACTTGCAACTGGTATAGGGAGTGCAATCTCAATCATCAGCAAAAAAACCAATACAAAGGTACTATCGCTTGCATTGGGATTTTCGGCTGGTGTAATGATCTATGTTTCCATGATGGAGATACTTTCAAAATCATTTGATGTATTGTACCATGAATATGGAAAGTCAGGAGGCTGGTTTGCATTAATATCCTTTTTCGGTGGCATAGCATTAACAGGAATAATTGATATTATTGTTCCATCGGCAGAAAATCCGCATGAGATAAAGCGTGTTGAAACTATGCCTCTGCCAGCAACAAACCGGGAGCAGCAGCTTATGAGGCTTGGGCTTTTATCAGCCCTTGCTATTGGCATACACAATTTTCCAGAAGGGCTGGCTACATTTGTTGCTGCTCTCCATGATACAAAGGTTGGGATTCCTATTGCAATTGCTATTGCGCTGCATAACATCCCTGAAGGTATTGCTGTTGCTGTACCTATATTCCATGCAACCAAGAGCAGAAGAAAAGCTTTTGTATATTCTTTTATTTCCGGATTAGCAGAACCTGTTGGAGCGTTAATAGGTTTTTTAATCCTATTACCCTACATGTCCGACACCATCTTTGGGATTGTATTTGGATGTATTGCAGGCATTATGGTGTTCATATCAGTGGATGAATTATTACCATCAGCAATAAAATATGGTGAGCACCATTATTCAATTTTAGGATTTATCTCTGGCATGTTTATCATGTCGGTATCGCTTATACTATTACAATAAATTTTATCTTTGCACTACACTATTAATTTGACAACAAGTAGTTTTTTTTGTAATGTAATAGTTTCAAAATTAAACAATGAAAGGATTAGATAATGAATAGTAATAGTTTCCATGAGATAGTTGATGATATTGTGATAATCACCCTAAACAGGCCAAAAGTTCGTAATGCCATTGACCGTGATACTGCCGATGAGTTGAGTAATGCTTTTCAACAATTTGATGCCAACAAAAATTTAAAAGTTGCAATCTTAACCGGAGCCGGGGGCAATTTCTGTTCCGGTGCTGATCTACTGGCAATTGCTGAGGATGGACACCGTAAAAACAGGCTTAATCCAAACATCAAGGATAATGGGCCTCTTGGACCAACGCGCATGTTGCTTTCAAAGCCTGTTATTGCAGCAATATCAGGGTATGCAGTGGCAGGGGGGCTGGAATTAGCCTGCTGGTGCGATATTCGCATGGCTGATATGACTGCTAAATTTGGTGTGTTTTGCAGACGATTTGGCGTTCCACTTATTGACGGAGGTACTCAACGGTTGCCCCGCTTAATTGGATTAAGCAGAGCATTAGATTTAATTATTACTGGCAGGGAAATTAATGCAGAAGAAGCATATCAGTTTGGATTGGTCAACTATCTCGTTACAGATAAAGATATAAAACAGGCAGCACTGGAATTGGCTCACAAGATTGCTTCCTTCCCGCAACAATGTATGCGAAGTGACAGGATGGCAGTTTATAAGGGTTTTAATATGCCATTATCTGAAGCTCTGGAAATAGAATTTGCCAGAGGAACTGATGTCATACGCAACGGTGAAACATTGGAAGGTGCAAAATTATTTGCACAGCAAAAAGGAAATAAGATTTAACTATTGATGAATGATAAATTGCCGTTGTGGTACACTAATTTTTTACAAAGCTACACTATTCATTAACTAAAATGCCATTAATAAAACGTCCCTTTAATGTACGGCCATCAGGATAGATAAGAGTTCCTTTGCCCTCAATCCTGTTATCGACAAACTCACCTTCATATCGTGTACCATCAGGCCATTCCAATATACCAATACCATTAGCTTTACCCTTTACCATTGGGCCTGTGTATATCTTACCGTCAGCATATATATATTTCCCTTTTCCTGTAATCTCATCGTTGTAAAATTCTCCTCTGTAAGAACTACCATCAGGCCATGTCATAACACCATAGCCATGCCTTTTGCCATCAACATAAATTCCCGTGTATGTCATACCATTTGCCCATGTATAGGTACCCTGCCCATGGAACTTGCCTGATTTAAAGTTACCAGCATACATTGTACCATCTTCCCAGACATACACACCATACCCCTCATCACACTTACCTTCAATACATCCCACTTTTTTTTGCTGTGTTGCACAACCTGAAAAAAGAGCGTATACAAGTAAAACAATAATTATACTGTTGTAGCCTTTCATTTTCCAACCTCCATCAAATAAAAAATACTTTCCAAAAAATATGACAATCAACACTATTTAAAATTATAGTGCTTTCGTATTGGTTTTTTCACATGCCATGTGCATTGTATACCTTTTGGACAGGTAACAAAATCACCAGCACCAAATCGCACCTTTTGCCCATCAACGGTATCAACCTCAACTTCACCCTCAAGAACATAAAATTGCTCGGTTGTATCATAAAACCAATCAAAATCGGATATCTCCTTCTGCCATATTGGCCAAGACAATACGCCTTGTTTTTTAAGGTCATCTTCTGCTATTTTTTCAACAGTAATTTTCATGGGCATTCTTCTCCAAAATAAAATTATGCGTCAATATCATTCCGGGCTTGACCTATAATCAAAATAATTATCATAAATCCTGAAACCTGAGCATCATATGATTCAGAATGACACGTCCAGCATTGTCATTCTGAGGGATGCAATTCCAAAGAATTTGTTTGTTTATAAAGAAGATTCTTCGCTATTGCTCAGGATGACATTGCATTAATACTAAGATCATTTACTGTTACATCGTATCTTGCTATCACCGATAATCACCACTGATAACTTTGCACAACAATAACACCCATCTTTTCAGCTTCATCCAAAAAATCTTTTTTGGCAAAATGGGTAACCAGTAATCGTACAACCTCAACATCACCAAATTCAGCTTTTACAGCATTCACCTTATCTTCAAGTTCAGAAAAAACATCTTTCCGCCAGGTAGATTCTAACCGTATTTTTGATTCACCTACTATAAAAACCTCTTTACCGTCTTTCATAGCTCTGGCAAAAAAATTTATTTCTTTTCCACCTATTTCTGCTCTTACTATTCGCTCTTTGATAGTATATCCATACTTTTCCTTCAGTACCGCAGGCAAATGCCTATATGCTTCATTTTCAAATGCATAGCTAAAACTTCTTGATAACCCTCCTAATTCTACTCTTGTATCATGTAATCCTGCTACAAGACTTTTAACTTCTATTTCAGTACGTTTTTGAGCATCAGCAAGCTCTTTTTGAGCTTCAGCTAACTCTGCTACTCGTTGTTCAGTCTTCTTCTGTGCTTGTGTTAACTCTTTTTGGGCTTTTGCAATATCCTTAACAATAGATTTTAACTCTGAAAAATCTTCTTTTGTTACATGAACCTCATTGATGCGATCATCAATAATTTTAACAATCTGCCTCTTGACTTCTGGTGTTATCGTAAATCGAGCTGACGGCATAGTATCCCCCTTTTTATTTTTATCTTTCAATATTTTACCCCTGGTACTCATCAATGATACTATATATAAATACTGTTTTAATTTCAAGAAAAATTATAGACTTCTAAAAAACATCTTCCGCACCCCATAAGTAATAAACAAATATAGTTATACCAATAGTTTTGATTCAAAAATGTTTCAAAAATTAATTTTCACTATACACCCTTTGATTTTGTAAATTTAAAAAAAATTGTAAATAACTATCGCCAATAAAAATATTTTTGTTGTCAGTATTTAAGAATTTTATTATATTCTTAATATATATTTCAATAACGGAGGCTCTTTAATGGCTTTAATTCAGGAAGTTACCGATGCAACATTTGACTCATCAGTGTTGCAAACAAGTGGAAAAGTACTGGTTGATTTTTGGGCTCCATGGTGTGTCCCCTGTAGATTACAAACGCCAATTTTAGAAAGGCTTGTATCAAATGGCATCAATGCAAAAATAGTTAAATGCAATACCGATGTTAATCACGGTACTGCCCAAAAGTTTGGCATAAGCGCTATACCAACTCTTATACTTTTTGACAATGGTAAAGAAATTGACCGTATGGTTGGTGTGCAGCCCGAAGAAGTCTTGAAGCGAAGACTCCAATAGCCCCCTACTGTTGTATCAATACGGCTGATTACTCAGCCGTATTGTTTAATGAAAAAAATTTACAAACCGTTAAGCAACCCAATGCAGGTATATTTTTACCAAGTATTTTTATTTAACATAAGAAAAGATGCGCGAATTATGTTGAAAGATACCTACAGAACATCCCATGACCTTACTTATGACATCTTCATTAAGCAAAATATTTTTAGTGCCAGCATACATACATTGCCCATTATTCAAAAGTAGCACCCTGTTTATCCATGGCATTATTTCATCAACATGATGCGTAACATAGATAATATGTTTACCTGTTTTAATCAGCATGGTTAATTGCTGCAAAAATTCTTCGCGAGCCTTCATATCCAGACCATTGCATGGTTCATCCAGGATAAGAATATCCGGGTCATAAACAAGTGCCCGCCCGATGAGAACACGTTTTTGCTCCCCATACGAAAGCTTGCCAAACGGAGTCTGTGCATAGTGTACCAGTTCAAGTGAGTGTAAAATAGTCAATGCTTTTTGTTCCATGGCAGGCGATAGCTCCTGGTATAAGCCCATGCTGCTGAAAAATCCTGATGCAACTACTTCAGCAACCATGGTTTCCTGTGGGTAGTGTGTTTGTAGATAATCACTGACAATACCAATGTGTTTGCGAACATCCCATACATTGACCTGCCCCAATGTTTCACCTGCAATGACAACCTGTCCCTCTGAGGGAAAAACCAATGTGGCAATTATGTTCATTAAAAAAGATTTCCCTGAACCATTAGGTCCAAGGACAGCCCATTGATCACCCGTATTAACAGTCAGATTGATATTTCTTAAGATTATGGTTGAATTACGCCACAATGATACATTATGTAATCGCAAAAGCTCCATAGTATATGAAATAGCACATATAGCTATGGAGCTTCAAATTTTTTAAACCATTTACAATGTTGGTATATTTTTAATTCTATCCTCTTTAATCTTTTTTTCCTTGGCTGCTTTTTCTTGTTCAGCTTTCTCTTTTTCAACCTTTTCCTGTTCAGCTTTTTCCTTTGCTAATTTTTCTGCCAAAATTTTAGCTTCTTGTTCATTTTGTAATTTAAGCTTTAATGCCTTTGCTTCTTCTGCCTTCTTTAACTTTTCTTCATTTTTGCGCTGTTTTGCTTCTTTATCCGTTTCAATTACCTTTTGAATCTCCTGTTTAATCTCCTCTTGAACTGTTGTAATAACAGGAATATCTTTAACCTCCTGTTTTATTTCTTTAACAGTTTCTTTAGGTATTTCAGTGGGTTTGATGGTTTCTTTTATTGAATCTATAATTTTTTGCTGTTCCTGTTCTGCTACTACCTCAACTTTATTCTCATCAATCTTTTGAGATATTGTTGCAGCAGTTTTGGTATCCAGAGTAACCGTTTGGTTTTCTTCTACTATCACTTCTATATCTTCAATTACCGTTTCATTATTAACCGGTTTAACCATAACCTTACCAGAAACAACATCAACTCTGGAAGCTTTTTCATCGGCAACCAATCTGAATGAAGTTCCCCGCACTGCAGCTATAACGGTCTTTGCTTTTATGGCAAAGCCATCACCCTTTTTTAACTTACCTAATGTAGCAAATGTTTTGCCTTTCTCTAATGTTAAAACAACATCATCGCTACCAGCTTTGATAAGTGAGCTTACAACAACAGTGGTATTTTCATTAACACGAATAATACCACTATTTCGGTATAGGAGGTCAACGACAGAGTTTGCTCCTGTTACTATTGTATCACTAATAGTAAGAACTTGCCCAACAGCAGGAGGCTTATTCCCCTCATGTGAGGTAATGGTAACATCACCAAAAAAGGAATTGATGGTAACAATAGTATCAACCGCCTCCTTTTTTGAGCATGCAGTTAGTATCAAAAACAATACTAAAATTATACTTTTATATCTCATGCTATTCACCCCCATTCAATAAAATTTATCACATCATGCTTGCCATAATCAACTCACCAACACATTTCCCATCTACAGTGCAAAGGACGTGACGAGATTATTTCCGCGCAGTTTGCGTACAGCATAATGCTTCTATGGTAAACTTTTGCAAATAACGACACCATACCACAACTGCTCTATAGTAAATGCAAAAATTGCTTTTTGTACACAGTTTATACCAGTGCTATGATACTTATAAATCACTATAAAAGTGCAACAAATTTTAGACTACATCAGTTATTATATTTTATGAATATTGACTGCTTTTACACCTGTCAACAACAATTAATGGCTATATACCATAAAAAAATAGTTATCGTTTTATATCTTGACATTCTGAACTGAATATAAAAAAATAATTTATTTGCTATAGCAATATTGATTGTTATACATATGGAATGGACATGTATGGACCGGATTACACAAAATGATACCCTCATAGACACGCTGGGCAATTGTACCATTGATTCCCCTCTTACAATACCAAAATTTATAAGCGACTCACAGCGTATTGCAGTGGACATAGAGGCTGACATTATTGAACAATCTCTTGAAAAGGGGAAAATTCCCTCATTTGAAAATGCCGGACCTCGTAAAAAAATATTTTTTAAACCTCAAAACACCAGAGCAGCTATTGTTACATGTGGAGGGCTTTGCCCGGGTATCAACAATGTTATTCAGGGCATTGTGCGTATGCTAACATTCCAATATGGCGTTAAAACAATATTTGGAGTAAAATATGGTTTTGAAGGTCTTGTCCCACGTTTTGGGCATTCATTTATTGAATTAACACCTCAATTTGTTCATGACCTCCACGAAAAGGGTGGAACAGTATTAGGTTCTTCACGAGGAAGGCAGGATGAAAAGGAGATTGTTGATACACTGGTAGCTCATGATATTAACATTCTTTTTGTCATCGGTGGGGATGGTTCATTACGCGGTGCTTATGATATATATCGTGAAGTAAAAAAAAGAAACCTGCCTATAGCAATTGTTGGCATACCAAAAACTATTGACAACGATATATGGTTTGTTGACAAAACCTTTGGATTTTCAACCGCCGTTTCCACTGCAGCACAGGCAATTTATGCAGCGCATGCTGAGGCTATAGGTGCTAAAAATGGAATTGGTATTGTACGTGTTATGGGTCGTGATGCCGGGTATATTGCAGCTTATGTTACATTGGCATCAAATGAGGTAAATTATTGTTTTATTCCAGAGGTTCACTTTGATTTAGAAGGAGCGCACGGTTTTTTACCTCATCTTGAGAAACGACTGTATGCTGCTTCTCATGCGGTCATTGTAGTTGCTGAAGGTGCAGGCCAGGAATATTTTGATGAACCAAAACTGACAGATGTTTCCGGGAATATAAAATATGGTGATATTGGTTTACTTCTTAATAATACAATTGGTGCATACTGCAAGCAAAGAAATATACCAGTAACTATCAAATATATTGATACAAGCTATCTGGTGAGGAGTACCCCTGCCTCAAGCGATGATGCAGTATATTGTATAATGCTTTCACAAAATGCAGTACATGGAGCTATGGCTGGCAAAACCGGTTTTGTAGTAGGTAGCTGGCACTCATACTATACATACATCCCATTATCGCTGGTAACAAAAAAGCGTAAGCGAATTGATCCCCATGGATACCTCTGGTCAATTGTAAAACAGAGCACCTGCCAACCAGATTTTTTTTAGCCAGTACAAATAATATTTTTTTATAACCACAGCAACAAACTAAAAAGAGCACCAGTGAATGGCATAAAAAAGGACATCGAAATTCACAAAACAGCCATCAGTAGCAATTTTCCGTAACACAGCATTATATTATATGCAGGGTTCAATAAAGCACATTACAGTATGATACATAAAAAAATGCTATGCTATAGTATGTGATATAAAAATTTTTAATTGTATTTTTATTTATTTTATTTTATTTTTTTAGAATTCATATTAAATTATTGACTATACTGGTATTTGAGATATGACTGCTAATGATATGGATCAACTTTTTAAAATAAAACAGCTCTATGCAAACATCGGCAAGCTTATAACTTCTTCTCTGGAGATAGAACATATACTGGAAGGCATCATGGAAGAAGTCCACACCTTTTTTGGACCCGATAACTGGAGCTTGTTGCGCTATGATCCTAATTCTGAGGAACTGTACTTTGTCATATCGCATGGTATTGATTTTGACAGTATAAAAAATATTCGTCTTCAAAAGGGTGAAGGCGTTGCAGGGTATGTGGTAGAAACAAAAAAACCGGTTTTTATTCCCAACACCAGTCATGATACCCGATTTAGTGATAGGATTGACCGCATTACCGGATTTTCTACTAAATCTGTTATGGCTGTACCTCTCATATTTCGTGACACCATGTATGGTGTTATTGAACTTATTAATAAATCAACAGGTGGGATTTTTTCTTCTGATGACTATCTCATATTGCAAACTATTGCAGACTTTGGCGCTATAGCATTTGCTAACTCACTGTTATACGAAAAAGCATTAACGTTAACAGCACTTGATTCACTAACAGGACTTTACAACAATAAAAAACTCAACGATATAATTGCATCATGGTCAAAAGACGAAGCCCATATCCGACGAGATGACACTACCCACGTCATAGCAGTATTGAATATAGATATAAAAGGCCTTAATGAAATTAATACTATAGCTGGACACAGGGATGGTGATCGTGTTATAAAACATATATCACGAATACTTAAAACCAGCCTGCGTGAAAACGACATGACTTTCAGAACAGGCGGGGGTAATTTTATTTCTATCATTAATTGTGATAATTATTTTGATATGAAATCGCTTGTGGAACGTATACTGCACAAAATCAGCGCCATAACTGTTCCCGATTATCCTGATCTGCATATACAGGTAAGTCATGGACTGAGCATTGGCACGCGTAACCGCATCAATGAGCTTATTCAAGAAACCCTTGAACAAAAATCATAGATATCACTACATCTGGATTCATCAATGTGTTTGCAATGATTAATAAACATTAACCCTTTTTACGAAGTTGTTCAAAAAATGACTTCAGCAAATTTTTGCACTCTTCTTCCAGTATCCCAAAAATAATCTGTGGTTTGTGATTAAGCACACCATTGCCACATACATTAAGAACTGTTCCGCATGCACCAAAACGTTTATCCTTAACACCAATATAAAGTTTCTCAATACGTGCATGAACAATGGCACCGGCGCACATAGCACATGGCTCTTTAGTTACATACATGCGACAGCCGTTTAACCGTTCGTTTTTCAATACCATGGCAGCCTGCTTAATGGCAATTAATTCAGCATGTGCAGTGGGGTCAGAGCATTGCCGCGTTGTGTTATGTGCAGTGGCAATGACACCATCTTTAAAAACTATCGCCGCCCCAACAGGTATTTCACCCTCATCATGTGCTTTTTTAGCTTCCTCAAGGGCGATAGTCATATAAAATTCAGGATTATTGTCATTATTGTTCATGGTAGTTTCCCAATTTCGCTATTTTGCCAGCTTCTTCAAATGGATACATAATAGCCTCTTCACTATACTATGAGTAACCATACAGATAAAACTGTCTACCAATCAACAAAAAATAATGAGAGTAACTATCGCCAAACTTTTCTTTTATCCATATAATACAATTGACACCATAAGATTATATATTATGTATGTCATTAATACAGTAATAAAATATTATTTTTGCTATACTCTATTTATAATATGGGAGGTTTGTTATGATGCGCAATCCACTGGTAGATCATCGAGATGTATATTTTGTTTTATTTGAAGTGCTTGAAACAGACAAGCTGCAACAATTTCCAAAGTTTGCTGAGCATGATAAAGACATGTATGAAGCTACAATTGATTTAGCTTTAAAGATGGCAACAGAAGAGGTTTATCCAGTAAATAAAGAAGCAGACAAAATAGGTGTACGCTATGATCCTGATACTAAAAAGGTAATAATTCCACAAGGTTACAAAGGTGGGTTACGAAAATATAATGAAGCTGGTTTTGTTGGCATGATCGAAGACCCTGAAATTGGGGGGATGGGTATGCCAGGAGCTATTGCTATCGCTGTAAACGAGATATTCACGTCAGCAAGTCTATCGTTTACCACCTATCCCGGATTATCACATGGTGCAGCAGCACTCATTGAAAATTTTGGCACTGACGAACAGAAAAAGGTGTACTTAGAAAAAATGCTGAGCGGACAGTGGGGCGGCACCATGTGCCTGACCGAACCTGAGGCTGGCTCGGATGTTGGAAATCTAAAAACGAAAGCCATACCACAACCTGACGGCACTTACCGTATACAGGGACAGAAGATATTCATTACATCAGGCGACAATGACTTTTATGAAAACATTATACATCCGGTATTGGCACGTATTGAAGGTGATCCTCCTGGTACCAAGGGCATCTCTATATTTATTGTTCCCAAATACAGGATTAATCCTGACGGTAGCATAGGTGAATTAAATGATGTAGTATGTTCCGGTATAGAACACAAGATGGGTATACACGGTTCGGCAACCTGTTCGCTCAATTTTGGTGATAATGGTACATGCGCTGGATATCTGTTAGGACAGCCACGCAAAGGGATGAAGATCATGTTTCACATGATGAATGAAGCCCGACTTGGTGTAGCCTGTCAGGGGCTGGCATTATCGTCTACTGCATATATGCATGCAGTAACATATGCACGCAACCGCATTCAGGGAGTTCATGTTACCCAGATGCTTAATCCCGATGCACAAAAGGTAGCCATCATTGAACATCCTGATGTGAAACGCATGTTGTTATGGATGAAAGGTTATGTGGAAGGGATGCGCATGCTCAATTACTATCTGGCTCATAATGCAACCTTAATTGAAGTATTAGACGGTGAGGCAAAAAAGGAGGCACAGGCTATAGTTGAGATACTCATTCCCATTGCAAAAGCAGGCTGCACTGATTCGGCAGTGCTTATAACTTCTGAAGCCATACAGGTATATGGCGGCTATGGATACATATCTGATTATCCAGTTGAACAATATATGCGTGATGCAAAAATTACTCAGATATACGAAGGTACGAATGGCATCCAGTCAATGGATTTAACAATGCGAAAGATACTGATGAATCCTGAACAGTACAATTATACTATCATGAAGAAAAGAATGTCAGAAGCAATTGCCAATGCAAAGGGAATTGTTGAAGAAAAATACATTAACCTTGTTGAAAACGGCATGCAAAAGATGGATGAGGTAATTTTGATGCTTAAAGAGCAGATGGCTGCAGGGAAGTTTTTACATATCTTTGCAGCATGCACGCCAGTACAGCAGGCTATGTTTATGCTAACATTAGCGTGGCTACATCTGTGGGCTATGACTCTTACTATTCCGAAGATGAAAGCACTTGTTGGCGAAAAGAAAGGGGAAGAAAGAGATGCGTTTTTATCAGAAAACGAAGAAGCATCATACTATTCAGGCAAAGTTTTATCTTCACAGTTTTATTTAGGAGCAGAATTTCCTAAATTTTTTGGAAAAATTGATGCGATACTATTTAATGAAACTGCGATCATTAAAGCCAGTAAAGATATCTTTACTGGAGCCTTATTAGAGTAAACAGGATCAACCATCAAAATAATATGAGAGGGTGTTGGCATCCTCTCTTTTTTTGTTTAAACTATAAAAATCATCCACTCATTTTATCAAAAACCGTGTTTTTCATAATTTTTATTGTAAAAATTGTTTACATCCTTTTTGAAGTTTTATAAATATGTAGCAATAGAATTTTATTTTTGACATATAAACAGATTTTTATACTTTTTAATACTCTGGAGGGAAACAATGGATTTTGAAACCACAACCTGTATTTCAGTAGAGCATAGGGAACTCCTTTCACAATACTGTGAAAAGCTGGATATACCCCTGCGAACGTTTATTGTTTACTGTATCATGTATGCTGCAAAACATGAAAAAAAGAAGGAAGTTGCCTTTAAACGCATATCATACAGAAAAAGAAATGCTGATAATCCATGGAAGAGGGTGCATCTGGAGCTGTATCAGTCGGAATATGAGTTTTTTCTTGATGTGAAGAAGCTGTGGAAGATGTCGCTTGCCAATATTATTGCGTATTGTGTTGATAACGTGCTTTTTGAATTTTTTGAATATTTCAGCAAGCAGATAGAAAAGATAAAGACCGATAACTATCTTAGTTACTATGAAAACAGGTCGTATTCATTCAACTTTTACCGGGTAAAAGGCATCCATTGCCTCAAATTCTACTGGGGACCGCCACCGGAGATGCTTGGACAACCACTCACCCAATAAAAATTAACATTAATCATTTAGTCTGTTATTGAGCATGCAGTATCATGGCATATCTGTATTTTAAAGATATGCTTGATGCAGAAAAAATTATTTTCACATTGTATAATATTATGTAAAAACTATCTGCCAATTATAAAAATGACTCTATAAAATTCTTTACCTCTTCCCTGCCACAGTAAACACCAAAATGCCCCTCGCATAAAATATCAGCATCAAGCGACAGTAAAAATTCCAGCGACTGTATATAATCATCTCTGTTTGATTTCAATACATCATTCAGTGGTCCATGAACATCCTGTCCAAAAAGTACAAGTTTGCCTTCTGATTCAACAGTTAACGCTACCGAACCTGGCGAATGACCCGGGATGTGATACATGTTCAGCGTTAAGCTCCCAATAGCAAATGACTTTTTACTGTCATTGACCTTGATGTCAATTGGACAGGGAGTAAGAAAACTACCATACCAGTTTGCCGCTGTTACATATTGATCACCTGTCTCAATATACTGTGCATCTAATTGGTGAGCCACCACCTTGCAGTTGAATGTGCCCCTCAGCTTATGCGCACCACCAACATGATCAAAATGGCAATGTGTCAAAAAAAGATAGTGTACCGTTGATGCATCAATATTTTCTTTTGCGATATTTTTTAAAACCCTGTCATGTCCATCGCCGGTCCCTGCATCAATGAGGGCTGTAACCTTCCCATCAGTAACACAATATATTGCTGCATCAGAAGGATGACTTAATGTTGAACCACCAATCTGATATACATGCTCTGTTATCTGCATAGTAACGATCCTGTATATATAATTTAAAAACTTATTCGATACACGCACTCATTCTAAATATAGAAAGAACTGTGCACTGCTGTAGCTAACCGGTTATAGTGTAGTACACCTGCCATCCATCACTATTAATAGGCTACGGTGCTCCGTCTTTGCAACTCATTGAACAGTACCTCGCGCACCCTATCTGCATTGGCTTCTAATTCTATAGGCCTGTTAGCATAAATGCTCTTCACATCGGGAAGGGTTCCCTGATGGTATCCAACCTTGAATTCGCTAAACTTCAATCCATGTGCAGTTGATATGACCACAGTTTTGTCGGTCTTTGATATAACCTGTTTTTCAACAAGCTTAAGCAACACAGCCAATGCAACGCCTGTATGAGGACAGCTATACATGCCTGTTCTGTCAGCTAAAGCAGCAGCATCGGAAAGCTCATCCTCTGATGCCTGCTCCACAATGCCGTCAAACTGCTGCAATGCCTTGATAGCCTTTGTTACCGAAACCGGGTCGCCAATCTGAATTGCGGATGCCAGTGTCTTTTGCGGAGTAATGGGTTTAAATTCTTTAAAACCATTACGGTATGCTCTATACAGTGGATTGGCATTTTGCGCCTGTGCAAGCACAATACGCGGTTTTTTTGTTATAAGTCCTAACTGCAACATCATGTCAAAACCATTCCCCAGAGCAGAAACATTACCGAGGTTGCCTCCCGGAATAATGATAACATCCGGCACCTCCCAGTCAAACTGCTGAACAATTTCAACCGAGATTGACTTCTGCCCTTCTATACGCAACGAATTCATAGAATTAGCCAGATAGATGGTATTGTCTTTTGTTATCTCCTGCACAATCCTCATGCAACCATCAAAGTCAGTATCAAGCGACATGACGATAGAGCCATTACTCATGGGCTGCACCAGTTGAGCGGTAGAAATTTTGTTCCGTGGTAAAAATACAATCGATGGTATCCCGGCGTATGCACAGTATGCTGCCAATGCTGCCGATGTATCACCGGTTGAAGCGCATGCAACCGCTTTAATTGGCTTCCCCCGCATGATCATTTCATTAACCATGGATACCAGCACCGTCATCCCTAAATCCTTAAATGAACCGGTATGGCTGTTGCCACACATCTTAATCCACAGATCATGCATGCCAATC
>Ga0208940_1000349_pt1 | contig 60034 bp, 45 predicted proteins | sample AD_JPNNA6_MetaG_FD_184445 | JGI IMG/M metagenome (GOLD analysis project Ga0208940, IMG submission 184445) | Active sludge microbial communities of municipal wastewater-treating anaerobic digesters from Japan - AD_JPNNA6_MetaG (SPAdes) (version 2) | ecosystem: Engineered > Bioreactor > Anaerobic... | reverse complement strand
CGTTCTACGCTATACTGGTTTTACCCCAAAGGGAAGGCGGGAGGGGCGCTCTGGCTACCAGGCGCTCTTCTCGTCTTTCAGTGCAGCGCGGGCGACCACGCCAGCACCCACGAATTGGAGCATTTTAAGGTTCTCCCCCTTGACAACGGCATTCATCAGTGGGCGGCGACCCATACAGCCGGCGCCTTGACCGCTCCGCTAGAGCTATGCCCCATCGACTGCCCACGGTTCTGGTAGAGCTGGCTGACTTCCGCCCGCGCTACACCTGGCAATGTCCACGTTCTTTCTTCCGCGCCGCGCCGCCCAACGCCCCGGCTTAAGCCGCGCGGCGGAGGCGACATCCCACCTGCGAGAGCAGACCTGTTCGCGCGTGTTTCCCCACCGCTGACCGGTGGCGTAGCCGCGTTGGCCCTTTGAGCTTACCCCCATTTGTTAGACCACAAATGGGTTAGAATAAGTTGAAGCGGGGGCGCTGTTATCTCACTCATACCGCTCCGTAATGCACCTTAACAGGCGTGGCATACTTCAAGCTCTGATGCGGGCGTTCGTGGTTGTAGAACTGGAAGTACTGTTCCAGACGCTGCTCCAGGTCAGCAACCGTGGCATAAGCGTGTAAATACACCTCCTCGTACTTGACAGTCCGCCACAAGCGTTCGAGGAACACGTTATCCAAGGCCCGCCCACGCCCATCCATACTAACACGGATCTGTGCTTTTTCCAGTCGCTCGACTCGGTTCTAGCTTGTGTTGGCGAGTTTGATGGTGTGTTGGTCAGTGCCTACAGACTCATTGGTGGGCAAGTTTCCCCTGCACCGTCGCTGCTGGGTGTCCAGGCAACGACGGTGGTTCTGTGGGCGTTCAGACGCCCAAAGCATCCAGGTAACTGACTTGTCCGGGCGGTACTCTGGCGACTTGGAGGGCACTTTGCCCGGGATGACGATAGTGACGTTTACGTTCTGATCCCTACTTCCCGGGTTGCGCCAATCCCCGCCAACTGTTCCGGCACACTTATGCGTTCCCCCAGACTTATTGTGCTGCCCCTAGTGTGCACGCACATCACGTTCTTGTCAACTCCTGGCGCGCCTCCAACCTACCAACACACTTTAGAACCGAGTCCCCTCCCGCCTTCTCTCAGGAAGTGATTCTCAGAGTCAGTTCACACAACCCACCCGCGCAATCACTGCACGGGTGAGTTGTGTATGGACCTCGGGTAGCGCGCCGATCTGCCGATCGCCAATACGTTACTTCAGCGTTAGCGGCAAATAGATATGCCACTTGGGAATGTAGTCGTCCTCCGGCGAAACCCACGTCTCCACGCGGATGCACTGGCGCTCGCCGATGAGGGGTGTATCGCTTCCCACCTGCACGACGCCGGTGTAGTAGCCTGGCTCCAATCCCGTGTGATCTATGTAAACCACCACCGAGTAGCCGTATTGGGTGATGCTGGCGTGAATCCACGGTTCACTGCCGGTCGTGCCGATGCTCAGCGTGCCGCCGCCGGCATTGTGGTAGCCCACGTAGCTGGCGTCGGGGATGGGCGACCCGCGTTTGGCATGGAAGACCAGCCGGTGCGTCTCCAGTTCCAGGCGCGGCTGGGTGACCTGCACCGGGAAGCTACGACCGTCCAACGGATCGGTGCCGGCCTGCTGCTCTTCCAGGTCGCTAAAGCCGTCGCCATCGCCATCTTGCTGCCAGGGTGACGTTTGCGCCTGGTACTCTTGCAGGTTCGTCACCCCGTCGTTGTCCTCATCGCCGCCTGGCAGAATGACGGGCTTTAAGGAGGACGTGTTGACCATTTCCCAATCGTCCGGCAACCCGTCGCCGTCGCCGTCCACGCCATGCGTAACTATGAACTGGACGCCCGCGCTGGCGCCACTGCGCCAGCCTTCGCTGTTGGCCGCGCTCACGGTGACGCTGTACGTTGCACCGGTGGTCAGGCCCAGGGTCAGCGCGGTGCCTGTGGTTTCGGTGTAGGCGACGGCCACGCTGGGCGACAGGCGGGTGTAAATCAGGCGATAGCTGGCCGGCGTCGGCCCACTTCCCGGCGACCACGACAGATGTACGGTGCTGGCACACTGCCTGAACATACAGGATGACGTGATGCGCCCCAGCTTCAAACCTACCGGCGCGGAGGGCACCTGGGACATCGCGTCGCCGGTGGGCTGGGCGGCGACGATGGGCGAGGCCGCGCTGACATTGTCGTTGACATCAATGGCGCTGACCTCGACCGCGTAGCGATGAATCATCCCTGGATCGTCATTGCTCAGGCCCCCTAACCGCACGGTAGGCGCAGCCGCAGCCGGCACGCGCATTTCGTTGTAATCTACCCAGTGCCACTGGATAGGCATCCCCGACAGCCGCATCAGTCCCCAGCGCACCAGGTATCCCGCCACATCCTTCTCCGGTGAAGGGGCCCAGCGCGCCAGAATCGCGCTATCCACCCCTTTCAAAGTCAGGCTGATGGGCGCGGCCGGCGCGACGGTGTCGCTGATGACGACCAGGCCGGCCGATGTGAAATAGGGTATGGTGAATGAACTGAAGCTGCTGATACCGGGGAAACGCTGCGTATCAAACGCTCGCGCGCTCGGCAACTCGTCGCGCGTCTGGCACGAGTCTTGGGGATCGTAGGGCCTGGTCGGGATGGCGTTGACGCCATCATCCACGATGGCGCGGATCGCGTAATGGCCGTTTTGCAGCCATGACGTATCCCAGACGTAGGCCCCGGTGTTGAACGGCAGGTTTTTGACGATGGGCACGTCCGTCACCTTGTCAACGGCTTCCCAGTGCGGCAGCCCCTCGTGAACCCGGTAGTAGCGGGTGTAATTCAGGCTGATGGTGGCGCTGGGGGGCGTGCCGGGCGGCACGATCCAGGTGATGGTGTAGACGCCGGTGGCGTTGTCCCCAACGGCGCTGGGGGTCAGGAATTTGCCGGGGTTAGCCGCCGTACCGGGCGCGCCTTTGTTCGCCAGGTAGACGAATTTGTAGTGTTCCTGCCCCGTCAGATTGCTGAGGACGGCGCGCCACATCCCCGGCGTCGGCTGCTTAAGCTTTATCCCGATCAAACGGTTGTAGGCCGTCTCGCTGATCGCCACCGTGTACGTCGCGCCGGTGGCGGCGTCTACGCCGTTCGGGTCGAGGATGGTGACTTGCGGCGCGCCGGCCTGCCAGCCGAGCGCGAAGAGTAGATTCTCCGCGTCCGCACTGACGTTGAAAGTCTCGGTGGCGACGCCGTTGACGGCCAGGGCCGCCTGGCGCACGGACACGCCGCCGGCCGCTGCGGCGCGCATGGCCGTCGCGCCGCCGTACTGATCGATCAGCACGTTGCCGTCGTTGCCGAGGATGAAGTCGAAGCCGTCGTCGAAACCGTAGTACAGCCCCACGTCGTAGCCGACAATGGTGAATTTGCCTTTGACGCCCCACTCGTAGCCGGTGCAACTGCTGTTCGTGCAGAACTGGCCGAACGCCACCTCGATGCCGAAGTCCACGTCCCACGGCGGGATGTCAATGAACCACCAACTGAACGCGGCGCCCTCTTCGATGGAGATGGTCGCGGCAATTTGCGCCGCGATGTGCCGCTCGTCATTGTCGGGCAGCCAGGGATAGCGATGCTGCCAGCCCTGCCCTTCCCACATATGCGCCCGCGCCATGCCGGTCAGCCAGTCCGAGTAGCCCACGTTCATCTCAAAGCCGATGTCGAGCGGGTTCCAGGCGACCCACAGTTTGCCGGAGGCATCCAGCACGCCCAGGATTTTGCCCGCGCCGGAGAACTCGAAGTAGCCGCGCGTGTCAATCAGGACCGAGCCGCTGCCTTTCATCAGGCCGCCGTCGCCGCCTTGCGCTGCCTGGAAATCCAGCGTGAAGTGGATCTGCGTGTAGTTGGGGGACAGGTCCACCTGGCCGGTCATCCCGGTGACAAAGAGGCCGCTGCTCCCGATGGGGAGGCCCACCGGCGAGTGGAACTGGAAACTCACGCTGCGCAGTTTGGTCTGGCACAGCTTGAACGAGGCGGCGATGACGCCATCGGGATTGCTGCCGTCGCCGATGTTGGGCATCGTCATGCGCGTCTCGCCGCGAATGACCGTCACCGCCGGTTCTCCCGGCGCACATGGCTCCATTTCTACGGTGACGCCTGCGCCGAAGGTGTCGAAGCTGTACTGTCCGCCGACATCCTGCGGCCCCGCCGGCATATAGGGATGATCCACGCTGTACACCTGCAAGTTGCCCGGTGTGCTCATCACCACCATCCCCGGCTGGCCGGAGATGTGGACGTCTGGCATCTGCCATTGGCGCTTGGGCGCGAGCCGGTCGGCGGGCGTGTCGTCAAGCGCGCGCAAATCCACGCACCCGCTGCCATTGCTGATGCAGATTTGCGCCGGATCGCTAGGAATCTTTTGTCCCATCCCCAGGAGCACTGCCTGCACCGGCTTGCTGGCCCCGCCCAGGGAGTCCGGCTGCGTGATCGTCGCCGCGCTGGCGCGCACCAGCTCGAAGGTGCGCGCCTGATCTTTGTCCCCGGCGGGCGTCGTATCCATGCTGAAAGTCTCGCCCAGGGTCAGGATCAGCGTACCCGCCACTGTCGGCGGATTGCTCGCGCCTATTTGCGCCACCGTGCTTTGCAGCGCCGGCCAGCCCCGGTAATCGGTCGAGTAGGACACTGTGAAGTTGAGATCGTTGCCCGTCCGCCGCAGCAACGTGACCGAATTCCGTACCAGACCCATAATCGGGTCAACGTGGGGCGCCGCTCCGCCGCTCGTGTCGGCCACATCCTCCGTGCGCCACGGGTTGAAGGTGCTGGCGCTTTGCGCGGTGGTTGGCTCAATCCACGATTCGTCGTACCACTCCTGGCTTTCCATAGCCGTGTTGGCGTACACGCTGAAAGAGTTATTGCCGATGGGGTTCGTGGGCGCGGCCAGCGTGCCGCAGTTGACCAGCATCACTTCACTGTCGGCGTCCATCGTGAACGCGCTGGCGTCATAGGTGATCTTGCCGCCGACGACGGCCACTGTCGGGGCTACGTCACCCATATCGCCGATCAGGGGCGCGGGGCCGTCGTTGTTCACGCCACCGGTCCAGCCGTTCTCACTCCACAACTGCATCCCCATAACGTTGGCGACACGCCCGGCAGGTGGGAAGGCGGTCGTAGGACACTTGATCTGCTGGCAGACGCCGCTGCGCGTGGGGAACGTGTCGCCGGAGCAGGCCGTGATGCGCACACGGTAGGTGAATTTGAGATCGGTAACAATCGACGAACAAAATTCGGGGGCGCCGGCAATGCACGAATAGACCGTCAATTGCGGTCCCAGGTAAGTCAGCGCCAGCGCGTAAGGGACGGAACTGGCGGTAAAGGTGCCGCTGGTCAGCCGCACGCTGCCTTCGGGAATGGCCGTATCGGTTGGATTGACGTTGCTCTTCACCGGCCTGAAGACGCCGCTCGCGCCCCGGTAAGCCTGATCAGAGAGATACAACTGCCCTGCAAAGCCGCGCGCGTAGTCGTAGGTGCCCGGAATGGGATTTCTCCCGTTATCCCTGTGATTGTGCCCCAGGATGTCAATGTCCACGCGGGCATGGCTCCCGGCGGGTAAATTGATGTTCCACAGAGCCAGCGGGTCGTGGGTATCGAAGCCTTCGCCATCCCAGTAATAGGTGATCACGGAGCTACTGTTGAGGGGAACGGTGAGGTTGGCTTTCTCACTGACCAGGCGGATGTCGTAGCCGTTGGATGGGGCGTTGGTGGTATTGGGTGGGACGCGGAGCCGGTATTGTTGGCCCACCGCGCTACGCCCGTTCAAGAGGATGTAGCTCAAGCCTCCGGCTTGAGGCGGATCCATCGTCTGCGCCGTATCCGTCGTGTCGTAGAGGTCCAGCAGCACGCTGCCGCCCAGGTTTTGACCGTACAGGTCGTTATAATTCGTCGGCGGGTTTGGCCCGAAGGTGCCGCCCAGGCCGCGCGCCACCGCCGCCTGCCAGTGACCCGGCAGGGCTTGTAGCCGGTACTCGTGATCTACGTGGAAGTAGGGATCATCGCTGCGGGGATTGCTCAGGCCGCCGGCGAGGCCGGTGATCAATTGCCCTTCGTCCAGGGGAGGCCCTGAATAGATCACCACCAGCCGGATGCCGCCGCGCGGCGGGCGGATGTACTCGCTCGTTTCCCCAGTGTAAAAATCCTCGACGTCGCGCAGGTCGTCTTTGGTGAATTGATCCGCGACGTAGAACCCGCCGCAATCCGGGCGCGACCAATCGCTGCAAAACTCGGTCGTCTGGCGCACGATGACGCCGTGATTCGTGCCGGTCGGATTCATGGCCGTCGGCGCCCAGTCCTGTGCCAGCGCCGTCACGTCCCATGTCACCGAGTCGAAGCTTTCCAGGTCGCCCCGGCTGTAGGAGAGCGTGGGGTCGCCGATGATGGAGAGCGCGGTGGCCTCATACTGCGGCGGCGTGGAGCCGCTGCTGATCCAGGTATCGTTGCTCAAGGCGTAAGCTGCCGCACCTGCGGCCATAGTGTTGCGTGTGGTGTAGTTGATGTCGGTTGGCGCCAGCACTAGGTAGGCATTGTTGATGACCGTTTTGGGCGGCATTATCGGCAGGTCGAATTTGACCATGATGCGCGCCACGCCGTCGAGGAACTGCCCCAGTTCTGGCGTGGTCACGGCGTCGTTGGCCCAAAAGCTCCCGTCATTGTGATACCGGGCGCGCCGGACGACCATGCCGGTGCGCACCTGGAACACCGGATCGAGCACGACCGGATACTGGCGGTCGGCGGCGGTGAGCCACTCGCAGGGGATGCGCGCCGCCAGTTCGACTGTGCTGGCATCGGCGCCGGCGGCCAGGGTGTAGCCGCCCTCGATGCGCGCGGCAGGGTTGCCTTCCTCGTAAGCCGACGGGGAGTGCAGCCAGAGCGTCTCACCCTGCGAGTTCACAAAGGCCAGATCGTCGCGGGTTTCCAGCGGCAGCTCCGCCGGATCAAGCGGCCGGCCGTTGATCTGAAGCTGCGTACCGGGGAAGAGATGCAGGGTGACATGCAACTCAAGGTTTCCCCCCGATGGCGGGGAAGTAAAGGGGAAGGCGGCTATTCGCAGGCTGTACGCCGCCTGCCCATAACCGCTTTCCCAACGGTCTTGCAGCGCGGGATCGCTCCAACTGCCGGCGTAGGTCACGCTGCGTGCATCGGCGCTGAGCGTGCCGGTGATGGCGTCTCCATCGGCCAGCAGTGTTGCCAGGGATGTGGTCTGCCCGGCGGCGTCCACGGCTTCCAACGCGCGTGGTTCCCAGCCCAGGCCGGATTGGTTCACCGTGAGGTTGGCCTTGCTGCTGCGCGGCGACAGGCCGGTGTGCAGCGCATTGGTCGTGTTGATCCAGCCGTTCTCGACGGCGGCAAAAGTGGGGTCAATGCGCTGCCACGCGCCGTTGGCGTCCTGGTAGTGCATCGGGTGCGAATCTTGCACGACCATATAGCGCCCGTCGCCCAGGTCGAAGGTGGCGCTGTCGGCGGTGCGTTGCGCCGTCACTTCCGATTTGCCGGCGACTGTGGCGGGCGCTTGCGTTGGTTCAGCGGTTGGCGTCGGCGCTGTGGTCGGCGGCGATGGCGGTTTGACGGTTGTCGTTAGAGTGGCCGTTGGCGGAGATGGCAACGCCAGTATGGCTGTGGCGGTCGCTGTCGCCGCCGGCGATTGTGGAGACGGTGTAGAAGGAGCAGCCGAAGTACAACTGCTGACGCCCCATACTATACCCAGCAATAACGCGAGCCAATGTGCTTTCATCGTATACCTCCTAGAAAGTGTTGAGTGGATCATGCCATAAAAATCTGCTGACCAAATTTCTGTACATCAGCGCATAGGCGAGGCACTTTGCGCGCGTTGCCGCCGCGCTTCGTAGAGGAAAATTGAGGCCGCCACCGAAGCATTGAACGAGGTAGCCGAGCCGTACATCGGGATGGTGACGTAGGCAGCGCATAGCGTCTCGAAGTAATAGCTGAGACCCACGGTCTCGTTGCCGATGGCGACCACGGTGGGGCCGGTGAGATCGTGTTCGTAAAGCGGAACGGTGGCGTGCGAGCTGGTAGCGACGACCTGCACATGTCCTAACGTCGCGCGCGCCGTCGCCAGCCATGCCTCCAAAGCGTTATGCTCCGCCACGCGCAGTACGGGCAGTGCGAACAACGATCCGATACCGGCACGCACCGTCTTGGGATCATACAGGTCCGCCGCATGCCCGGTGATGATGACGGCATCCGCGCCCAGGGCGTCGGCAGAGCGGATCGTGCTGCCCAGGTTGCCAGGACTGCCCGGACGATCCAACAGCAGCACCAGCAAATCGTCTTTGAGGGGAATGCGCGCCAGGTCGTCGGGGCGCTGCGCGACGACAGCCAGCAGCTCCGAGGCCATCTCGCGGTCGCTGAGTTGCGTCAGCACGTACTCGTTCACTTCCAGGCACGCCTCCGGCGGCGTCTGCGCGATGATCTCCAGGCCCCAGTCCGTATGTTCGACTTCAGGACAGTAGAGGAGCCAGCGCACATCCCAGTTGTACAGATACGCGGCGCGAATGGCCGCAACGCCCTCGATGAAGAACAGCTTTTCCTTGTTCCGCTCATGCCGCTGTTCCGCCAGGGCGCGCACGAGTTTGATTTTGTCGTTCTTGAGCGAGGTAATCATGCTAATGCTTCAATCTCGTGGATCAGGAACGGCAGATTCGGCTCCGTAAAGGAGAGTTCCGGCGCGGGGATACGGTGATGTTTTATGTCGGGCGGGATGTGCTTATGGTGCGGCCACGAATCATACCAGTACAGCTTGTTCTTATCCGTGTAATGGGCGCGACAGTATATCTCGGCGTCTGGCAAAGGGGTTTCAACGAAGGGCGGAACGCAATGTGACACCTCATAACGATAAGCGGTGATGATTCCTTCTTGAAAGTCCAACATTTCGTACATACATAACACCAAGTCTTCGCCAAAAGTCAACAGACCTGTCAGCCGGGCAGTATCCAACTCTGGCGGCGACAGGACCAGGGTACTCATCCGAATAGCACGATACCGTGTTGGTAGTGTGTAAACCAATGTCTCGTATTGATCGCGCTGCAACATACTGTTTCCTCAAGCAGGAACCAGGGCATAGCGCAATTGTTCTACGGGGGAACGCTGTTGCATGAATTCGTGATAACGCTGTTTCCGCCGCTGCCAGATTTCGTACAGGCCGGCCCATTCCAGAAAATCATGGAATTGCGGCAAATCCACATCGTCAAACTCGGCCAACTCCCCGGCCTGAAATGCCTGGTGGAAGTCATAAGACAGCAGACTATACTTATCTTCAAAAGCATGCAATGGCCGTTCGAGCCAATGGATTTCACGGATCAGGGCTTGTAGTTCTATCTTTTCCCTCACATTACTTCTGTACGCGATGTGCTCTTTTAATGACACTTTCATATTGCAGGACTTACGCAAGTCTGGCTCGAATCAAGCGGCGGAGGATTTGTAGTGACGCCTTCAGGCGTCTCTTAGGAGCTAAGAACGGCTGAAGCCGTCACTACACACGGAAATTCGCGTAAGTCCTAATTGTTTATAATGGTGCTAACCGTACACACTTGCCTATGCTGCTCTTAGTATACCCTAGACGCCGCTTGACTGCAATGATTGATAAAGCGGGACGCACTTTGGCAACAAAGTGCGTCCCAATTGAAATGCAGCCGGGTGCGTTTAATACGTTGAAGGCTCAAAACCGAGGCCATCAAGTCATAGCTGAATGGTGATCGCCCCGGCCTTCATATCTGGGATGATGCGCATGCCCTGCGCTTCGGCCTGGGCCGTCCCGCCGGCCACGGATTGCATGGCGGCGACGTTCCGCAGGATGACAGACCACGACCTGGGCGCACCTTTGACCTGAACGCGAATCTGCTTCCCGGCGCGCGTCGCGGTGACGGTAAGGGCAGTCTTGCCTTGGAGCGTCGGCACGTGCGCAGAGGCCGTCGCCCCCTCTGCCAACTCGAAGAGATGGAACGTCACCCCGTCGGCGAAGTCGTAATCGGGTTTCTGCTCATTCGCCCCCACCGCGATGATCGAATTGGGCCGCACCATCAGCGGCAGACTCAAGTAACCGTGCGTTTCGCGCACCCAGTGCCCGCCCTCGACGACGTTGTTGCTGAGGAAGTTCGTCCAGCGGCCTTCCGGCAGGTAATAATCCACTGTGCCGTCTGGCGAGAAGATCGGCGCGACGAGCAGCGATCCGCCGAGCATATACTGTCGGTCAAGCGTGTCGCAGCCCGGATCGGCGGGGAACTCCAGCAGCATCGCACGCATCATCGGTGCGCCGTGTTCGTGGGCTTCGATAGCCGCGTCGAAGAGATAGGGCATCAGACGGCACTTGAGTTTGGTGAAGAAGCGCAGCACGTCACTCGCCGTGGGGCCGCTCAACCCTACTTCGTCGAAGAGCCAGGGCACGCGGTAGGAGCTGTTGCCGTGCAGACGACTGTGCGACGAAAGCAGGCCGAAGGCGCACCAGCGCTTGTACACATCCGCCGACGCCGTCAGCTCGAAGCCGCCCATATCGTGGCTCCAAAAGCCGAAGCCCGACATCCCCAACGAGAGGCCACCGCGCAGGCTCTCGGCCATCGACTCGAAGGTGGCGGTGCTGTCGCCGCCCCAGTGGAGGGGGAACTGCTGCCCGCCCGTCGTGGCCGAGCGTGCGAAGACGGTCGCCTCGCCCGGGCCGAGTTTCTCTTCCAGCACCTCGAATACCGTCTGGTTGTACAGGTAGGTGTAGTAGTTGTGCATCAACATGGGGTCGGAGCCGTCGAAGTAAACGACATCTGTGGGGATGCGCTCGCCGAAGTCGGTTTTGAAGCAGTCCACGCCCATATCGACCAGCGCACGCAGCTTGTCGCCGTACCAGCGACACGCTGCCGGGTTGGTGAAGTCCACCAGCCCCATCCCCGCCTGCCATTTGTCCCACTGGAACACGGAGCCGTCGGGGCGTTTGAGCAGGTAGCCGCGCTCCATTCCTTCGTCGAAGAGCGCGGAGCGTTGGGCGATGTAGGGGTTGATCCACACGCAGATCTTGAGGCCGCGCGCCTTGAGTCGTTGCAGCATCCCCACCGGATCGGGGAAGACGTCGGGGTCCCACTCGAAGTTGCACCAGTGAAAAGCCTTCATCCAGAAGCAGTCGAAGTGAAAGACGTGCAACGGCAGGTCGCGGTCGGCCATGCCCTGGATGAAGCCGGTGACGGTATCCTCGTCGTAATTGGTGACAAAGGACGTGGTCAGCCACAGGCCAAAGGACCACGCCGGCGGTAGCGCGGGCCGTCCGGTGAGGGCGGTGTAGCGCTCCAGCACCGCTTTGGGGGTGGGGCCGTAGATGAGGAAGTAGTCCAGATACTCGCCCGGCACGCTGAACTGCACGCGCTCGACCTTCTCCGAGGCGATCTCCAGGGATACCTTCTCCGGGTGGTTGATGAAGACGCCGTAGCCGCGATTGGTCAGGTAGAGGGGGATGTTCTTGTACGCCTGTTCACTGCTGGTGCCACCGTCTTCCTGCCACAGATCGACGACCTGGCCGTTTTTGACGAACGGGGTGAAGCGCTCGCCCAGGCCGTAGACGTACTCACCGACGCCCAACGCCAGTTGTTCGTGGATAAAGCGCCCTGCGGGAGTATCCACGATGCCGAGCGCGCGCCAGCCGCTTTCGGTGATGACTTTGTCGCCGTCTTTGAACTGCACTTTCCAGTCGCCGGCCTTCTCGATGTGCACCGTCAACTTCCCGCTGGTCAGCGTAGCAACTTTCTCGTCATTGTGGATGACGATGTCCGGCGTGGGCTGCGGGTACAGCGTGAATTCCGGCTTGCGCGGGCGTCCGCCCTTGTGATGCCAGACCTGCACGCGGATGACGTTTTCCATGGGCGAAGAGAAACGCACCGTGAGCAGCGGCAGGTTGAGCGTGTCGCCGCGATGGTTTATCCGCCGCGTCGGCGCGTAGATCGTCAGCGCGTCGGGTTCCACCTCCACGTCATATACGTGAACCGCGTAGTACAGCGTCACATTTTCTCGAATGCCCCAATAGCCGTCGGTAAATTTCATAACCTAGCCTCCTGATGAACAGATGGTTGCCGCCCACGAATGCGGCAACGGATGAATGAATTCAAGCTGATGAGACTTTTGTAGCTTCAGTAGATCACCAATGGCTCCGAGAAGATCGTCAGATCCCCGTTCCGGTCTGGACCTGACGATCCAGACCAGGCACAATGAAATCTACTGAGGCCGGGTTTCACAGTGTGCCCGCGTACACCGCGCTATACGGGGCCACCTGCGCGATGGTATACGCCCGGCGAATCTGCGTTAATTGCTGGATATGCCATAGATCGTGGACGACCCAGGAGGCGAATATATCGCCGGCGCGTATATTGTCATTCCAGGATGCCGGCATACTCACCTCCCAATGGGGCGACTCCAGGGTGTCGAGCCACGCCAGCGATGCGCGGCGCTCGGCGAGGAAGTTCTGCACGGACGTCTCGAGGTCGCGCTCGTTGTAACGGCGCTCCTTGACCCACGCGAAGGGGCTGATGCATCCCCAGCCTTCCTCCTGTTTGTGAAGGGCAATGTCCAGATGGGGACGGAAATCTTCGCGTTCTTCGTCGCAGAGATGGTTGATGATTTCCACGATCGACCAGGTGTCCGCGTCCGGTTTCCACTGTGCCTGTTCAGGGGAAACATCCGCTGTCAACAAACGGATGATCTCTGTGTGATACGCCATCAAGTGTTTGAGATGCTCGAAATCCATCGGTTCCCTCCCTGAAAGAGATACTCAATCGGCTTAATCTGCTGATAGAAACGTCACCACGGCCATTCGTTGCCTTCGTAATCGACGAGGACCAGCCGGTCTTCGTCGTCGCGTGCATTGACGAAGAAGGGGATGGCATAGGCCGCGGCCTCTTCCGGCTCCAGATCGGCTGCGTTGTTCTTCTGCCCGCCTATGTACGAGCGCACCCAACCGGGATGGTAGACGCGAAAGGTGTAGCCGGCGGGCCGCAGGTAGTTGAACAGGTTCTTGATGGCCATGTTCAGCGCTGCCTTAGACATGCAGTAGCCGAACCAGGCGTCGCGGTAACTGCGGGTGATGCTGCCGGCCTCCGAGGAGACGAAACATAGCCGTTTGAACGTCCCCCGATCCAACAGCGGTAAGAACGCCTCCACCACGCGCAGGGGTCCCAAAGCGTTGATGTCGAAGAGCCGGTGCATCTCGCCGTAGTCCTGCGCCTCGCGGATGGTGCGGGGGTTGGTAGGCGTGCTGACACCTGCGTTATTGATGAGCATATCGAGGTGCGACGTCTGTGTAGCCACGGTCTGCGCCGCTGCCTGCGCCGACTCCACCGAAGCCACATCCAACGGGACGATGTGCAGGGCGCCGGGATATTGCCGGGCCAACGTACCTAACTCCGGCCAGGCGGGCATATACTGGCCGGCGAAGACGCGCCATCCCTGTTCTAACAGACCGGCGGTCAAGCCCAAGCCCAAGCCGCGGTCCGCTCCGGTGACCAAGACGGTGCGTTTCGTCGCCGCGCACCAGTGAAGCGCGTTGCTCAACAGCGTCTGGAAGGAAGGATGCTGCCAGACTTCGACGTTGTGGCCGGGTGTGAGCATACAGACGCGCCCCGCGCCCTCGAAGCGCGTCCACCCGCCGGGCTGTGTGCCGTGCGCCGAGACCGTGATCATGAAGACGTCGGCGTCGGCGTCATCCAAGGCCATCATGTAGTGTTCATCCATGGCGGTGAACGGCGTGACGCCCACCGTGATGGGGTGGCCCACCTGCGGCTCTACGGTGACCGGGCACTGTGGGGGGTGACTGACGAACACGCCGCCCAGCAAGGCGCGAAACGTCGGCGTTTCCGCATAGCCGGCAGAGCCAGAATGGACCACCAGCAAGCCGTTGCCGCGGCGGACGTAATCTACGAAAGCCGCTGCGACTTCCTCGGTCATCCACGGGCTTTCGTCGCTTGCCGAGACGTTGTTGGATTTGACGAACAGCACTACGGGATACCCGGCCATTCGTTCCGCCGACCATTCGGCGGCGTTCTCGATCCAGTCGAACGTAAAGCCTTGTTCCATCAAAGGGGCCAGCCCCGTGCGGGCTATTTGCGCCGGATGCCAGCGATCATCGGATAATACCAATACGTGCATTTTGCCACCTCCCTGTTCCAAAAACAAACTACGCATAGCTATAGTATATCGTGCTTGCGGCAAGTGTCCACTGTTGCGACTTCGAGGGGGGCATTTCAATTCAGGGGCCAAAGCCAGATGCCGCGCTGATTTTACCGCCGAGTTCGCCGCGAGCGCGGAGAGATTGTTGACACCTCGGCGGACTTTGCGCTCTCTGCGGTGCAAAGTTGCCTCCGTTCTGAAATACACCTGACTGCGACAACGCGCCGGAAACAGGCAGCATCGTTTTCACGCTCCGCATGGGCGCGGAAGCGGGGGAAAAACGGATGAGCCTTCGGGTCATCCATAGCCGGAACAGGAGGCGATACGCAGGGAGGATAAGCACAACGGCGCCCCATGGAAACAGAGATTCGCCAGGGTGGGGACAAAAAGCGGGTGAGGGGATTCGAACCCCTGACATCAGGCTTGGGAAGCATGCGTTCTACCACTGAACTACACCCGCACGTCAACGAATGAAATTATAACATAAGGCCCGCTCTTGGCAAGCCAGGACTACAAAAGTCGCAATGTTATTGGAAAAGAGTCAATAGCCCTCTGGGAATGATACCTGAATAGTTGTAGCCGATCTTCAGGACACCGAGCCACCGCCGGCCCAGGCGCGGGCGGGGACCGGCCCGCGCACTTCCCCATAATGGGCACTCTATCCTATGGCGTGGTGGGGTTGCATTCACCGCCCCAAGAGAGTAAAATAGGTTTAGATGTCATTTCATCACTCTGGTTCTGGGGGACTTGGCGTGGTGGTGGAAAAATGGCTTTAGTTTTTGCCACGGATGACACGGGTTGCACTGATTTTTTATACTTCGCGTGTCAATCCGTGGCCGGTTTCTTATTTCGCCCCCACGGAATCCTGAAGGGCTGCTAATCTTTGTGAGATGGTGTGGATCGCGTGAAAGGGAGCTTATCATGCCGAAAAAGAAGCCCGATGCTGCCGTTGACGAGAGGAAAACCATCGATTGGAACGATCCAAGTCTCTATTTTAACCGCGAATTGAGCTTTCTCCAGTTGAATTTACGGGTGTTGGAGGAGGCTTTGGATGAGCGTCACCCCCTGTTGGAACGGGTTAAGTTCCTCTCCATCTACTCCAGCAACCTCGACGAGTTTTTCATGATCCGCGTTTCAGGGCTGTACAAGCAGTTGGTTGCGGGGGTGGTGGAGACGCCGCCGGATGGAATGACGCCGGCGGAACAATTGGCCGCCATCCGCCGCGAAATTTTGCCGCCCTTGACCACGCAGATGAATTGTTGGCTCAATGATCTGCTGCCCAAGCTGGCTGCCGAGGGCATCCACATTCTGAAGTACGAAGATCTCAAGGGTAAACAGCGCAAATTGCTGCGGCGTTACTTCGAGCAGGAGATTTTTCCCGTCCTCACACCGCTGGCCTTCGATCCGGGGCACCCTTTCCCACACATTTCCAACCTCAGCATCAACCTGGCCGTGGTGGTGCGCGACCCACTCCACGGCGAACTTTTCGCCCGCCTCAAAATCCCCGGCGTGTTCCCCCGGCTGCTGCGCATCCCCGAAGAGGCCAGAGCCGACGATTACGATCCCCTGGGATTGAAGACCGTCGTGGATAACAACTTCGTGTGGATCGAGGAAGTTGTGGCGGCTAACCTGGGGATGCTCTTCCCCGGCGTCGAAGTCGTAGCGGCATATCCTTTCCGCGTGACGCGCGACGCCGATCTGGAGATCGAGGAAGATGAGGCGGCTGACCTTTTGGAGACCATCGAAGAAAGTGTGGAGCGGCGACAGTTTGGTTCGGCGGTGCGGCTGGAAGTGGATAAGCACATGCCCAAGAATATCCGCGACATCCTATCCAACAACCTCGAAATACCGCCGTATCTGGTCTACACAGCGGATGGCCCCATCGGCCTGGCGGATGTGATCAAGTTGATGTCGGTGGATCGCCCGGATTTGAAGGACACGCCCTTCGTTCCGTTCACGCCCCGTGCCCTGGCCGGCGAGGAGAATATCTTTGCCGTCATCAGTCGCAAGAAGAATATCCTGTTGTACCATCCTTATGATAGTTTTACGCCGGTGGTAGATTTTCTGGAAGAGGCGGCGCGCGATCCGCAGGTACTGGCGATCAAGCAGACGTTGTATCGCGTCGGGACGAACGCGCCGGTGGTCGATGCGCTGCTCAAAGCACGGGAACATGGCAAACAAGTCGCCGTGCTGGTGGAACTCAAGGCGCGCTTCGACGAAGAGAACAACATCACCTGGGCGCGTGCTTTGGAGCGTGCCGGCGTCCACGTGACCTATGGGCTGGTGGGACTGAAGACGCATGCCAAAGTGTGCATGGTGGTGCGGCGCGAGCCGGACGGGATGAAGCGCTATGTTCATCTGGCGACGGGCAACTACAATGCCGTGACCGCGCGCATTTACACCGACATGGGGTACTTCACGGTGGATCCAGACATCGGGGCTGACGTCGCCGACCTGTTCAACACGTTGACCGGCTATTCACGTTTGAACCATTACCGCAAGTTGCTGGTCGCGCCGCACGGGATCCGCACGGGCATCATTGCGCGCATCGAGCGTGAGATCGAGGCCCACCAGAAGACCGGTGACGGTTCTCTGGCGTTCAAGATGAACCAGTTGGTGGATAAGGAGTGCATCATCGCGCTTTATCGCGCCTCGCAGGCCGGGGTAAAGGTGGATTTGCAGGTACGCGGCATCTGCTGTTTGCGACCCGGTGTGCCTGGCGTGAGCGAGAACATCCGTGTCACTTCCATCGTTGGGCGTTTCCTGGAACACCCGCGCATTTTCTACTTTCACAATGGCGGAGATGAGGAAATCCTTTTGGGCAGCGCCGATCTTATGCCGCGCAACCTGGACCGCCGGGTGGAGACGCTTTTCCCGGTGGAAGATCCCGACCTGCGCGTCGCCATTCGTGACAACATTTTGCGCGTTCACCTGCGAGACAATGTTCAGGCGCGCGTCTTGATGCCCGAAGGCGCTTACAAGCGTGTTCGTCCCCGACCGGGTGAAGAAGAAATCAATTCGCAGCTATGGATGATCGGTCACCGGGGTATCTGGCACATCGGAGAGTGATGAGGGTTCGATGGGCGCCGCTTCAAACAGACCATACGTTTTTTCTGGAAACTCGCCGGACGATGTTTGTAAGAGGTCTTCAGGCTGGTAGTTGAGTTCCCGCGTTAACTTTTCGACCAGTGTTTGGGTGGTTTTGACGCGCGAGTAGCGCTTGTCGTCGCTCTCCACGATGGTCCACGGAGCCGGGACCGTGCTGGTACGAAGCAACATATCCTCTACGGCTTCCTCGTACAGTGCCCACTTGGCGTGATTGTCCCAGGTTTGGGAGGTGACTTTCCAGGCTCTGTGAGTGGCCTGTTCGCGCGCCGCTAAACGCCGCTGTTGCTCTTCCGGGCTGATGTGGAGCCAGAACTTCACGATGATGATGTCCGCCTCGACCAGTTGCCGCTCGAATTCGTTGATCTCCCGGTAAGCGCGCCGCCATACATTCTTGGGATAAATCCCCTCCACCCGGTCGCCCAAGACGCGCCCGTACCAACTGCGGTTGAAGATCAGGATTTGCTTTTTGTCCGGCGGCATCAGACAGCGCCAAAAACGCCACAGATAATGGTGGGTGCGCTCCTCATTTTCCGGCGACGCGATGGAATAAATCTCGTAGCCGCGGGGGTCCAGTCGTTCGGTGACATACTTGATGTTGCTGCTTTTACCGGCAGCGTCCATCCCTTCGTAAACCACCACCAACGAGCGTTGGTTCAGATAGAGCTGATAGGCCAGTTGGCGAAACTGCAACTGAGCGCGCAAAAGTTCCTGCTTGTAGGCTTTACGTGACAAACTCTGGCTCAGGTCGATGGCCTGTAACATGGGTCAGGCTCCTTCGTCTACGGACGGAATTTCGTCTTCATCGGTGGTGTCCGGCGGCAACACCTGCCCTCGCGCCTGGAGGGCGTCCTCCATACGCCGGATGACCGCCGCGAAAGTAGCGATACGCGCCCAGCGCTCATCCGTTGCGGGGATGATTTCCCACGGCGATGGAGAAGCAGCGGTGTATTGCAGCATCTCTTCGATGGCGACGACATACTGCGCGTACTTATGATGCCGTTCCCAGTGTTCCGGCCGGACGCGCCAGCTAGACAAAGGATCACGCTGCATCGCGTTGAAGCGCCGCGCCTGTTCTTCCTGGCTGATGTGGAAGAAAAGTTTGACGATGACATACCCATCGTCTGCCAACGTGCGTTCGAAAGTGCCGATGTCTCGATAGGCTTTATGCAAGTCCTGGCGGAGCAGACCTGTTTCGACACGGTCGGTCAAGACGCGCTCGTACCAACTGTGATAGAAAATTGCCATATCGCCATAACGGGGGATCTTGAGCCAAAAGCGCCAGAGCCACGGCATACGGGTCTCGTAGGTACGGGGCGGCTGGATGTTGTGGAGGGTGAAGCTGCGCGGATCGAGTTTTTGGGTCAGCATTTTCATGGCGGCGTCTTTGCCGGCGGCATCCCAGCCTTCAAAAACGATGATGACGGGGATGCCCGCATCCCGACAGGCTATTTGCAAGGTGTACAGGCGCTGCTGAAGCCTGGGACGCTGCTTTTGGTAGGTGTTCTTCCGCAGCTTCTGTTCGAGGTCCACGTTTTCCAGCATCATGTCCTCCGGTGGATAAGAGTTGCGGTGTCGAGAAATGGACGCAGATTCTCGCCGATTTTAGCCGCTAAGGACCAAAAATCGTATCTATTCAGGTTAGTAAACCTGACGAAGCCACTTATTCCCTATGCCAGGTTTGGCGTAGACTTTGGTATGCCTGGTGCTTGTGGATGACGAGATATGCGTGTTTCTGTCAGCCCATCCCCCCTGCCCCCCTTCCCCCAGGAAGGGGGATTTTTTGGGGGGTGTGGCGGGCGGCTTCGCCGCCCGCCACACCCCCCTTTTGCCCCCTTCTTCCCCGCTGGCGGGGGAGAAGGGGGTTGGGGGATGAGAGGGTCATCACCTGCCGAAGGGGTCACCTATTATGTGCTCTCCCCAAAGTCCCGTTCGCCACCTGGCAAGGGCGGCTGAATAGTTACCAAAAATCAACGTAAACCGGCGGGAATCTGCGTCTGCAATGCCTTAGGACTTACGCAAATTTCCGTTTGTAGTGACGGCTTTAGCCGTTCTTAGCTCCTAAGAGACGCCTGAAGGCGTCACTACAAATCCTCCGCCGCTTGATTCGAGCCAGGCTGGCGTAAGTCCTGTGCCTTTTTACAGATTGGCGACGGCGGCCTGTAACGCTGCCGTCACGGTGTCAATCGCCTGCGCGCCGTCAATATCGACCAGGATGCCCTGACTGCGATAGTAGCCGATGAGCGGGCTGGTCTGGTCCCAGTATACCTTGAGTCGGTTGCGCACGGTGGCCTCGGTATCGTCATCCCGTTGGTACAGCGGACCGCCATCCTTGTCGCAGACGCCCTCTTTTTGCGGCGGGTTGAACTTGATGTGATAGGGTTCACCGCAGGTGCGACACAGCCGTCTGCCGGTCACGCGCTCGATGAGAACGTCGTCGGGCACGATCATGTTCAGCACGCCGTTGATGGCGACGCCCTTCTCCGCCAACGCTTTGTCCAGCGCCTCGGCCTGCGCCAACGTGCGGGGGAAGCCATCGAGGAGCGCGCCGCCGGCGCAGTCCGGACGGCTCAAGCGGTCGAGCACCATGGCGATGGTGATATCGTCGGGAACCAGTGCGCCTTGATCCATATACGTCTTGGCTTTGCGGCCCAGTTCCGTCTCGTTTTTGAGATTGTAGCGGAACAGGTCGCCGCTGGCAACGTGCGGCAGATGCAGATGTTCGCTCAATCGCGTTGCCTGCGTCCCTTTCCCGGCGGCGGGTGGCCCCAGCAGAATAATGTATTTCGGGTTTGTGGTCATGATGTTTCTCCTTTTGATATGGATGTTGATATAGATGTGAATTGGATAACTAACCTTGTGCAGGTTTCTCGGCTAACGCGGCGAGGGCGTCAGCAATCCATTGGGCAAAGTCCGTGCGTTCGAAGCGTCTCCAGGCTTCGGGAAAAGAATCGACCAGACGCCGGATTTCCGCTTGCTGATAAGCCAGATAGGCGGCAACATCCGGGGCAACGACGGCGGCGTTATTCCATCGCCGGCTTTCGTCCCCAGGCGCCGTCCACGTCCCCCAGGCGAGGACATGGTGCAATTGGACACTGGCGACAACGGCATCCTGGAGCGCACCGAGGTGATTCTGCAACGTTTTCAACTTGTCAATGGCCTGTTCGACGTCGGCACTGAGCACTTCACGGCAATACTCAAGGGTATAACGCAGGTTCTTGGTGACAATGCGCATCTGATGATAATCAATCAAGGTGGCGTCGGGGCGCTCAAGCCGGGCCCGGCAGGTGTAGAATTCGTCCAGACGCCTGTTCACCAGGTCGGGTATAGCCTGGGTGCAGGGCATGGTTGTATCCGTGTAGGGGAAGGGGGCGTCAAGAATCGTCGCTAACTCGCTTTTGAAGCGCGCGTAACGCCGGCTGGCGAAATACTTGAGCATTTTACCCCGCGCGTACTCGTATTCGGCGTCCCAGGCTCGCCGGAGCACCGATAGATCCGGGGGCGCACCGGTGGTAAAAGTGTCCAGGTAAGCCTGGGCTTGGGCGCGGAAAACATCCAGGTCGCGGACGTGTCCCAGAATTCGTCCGGTGCGCCGTAATTCCTTGAGATAAGGCGCCATCGTATTCGTATCGAGTGCATCCGCGAAGACGCGAAACGCCGTGCGCATCCGCCGGGTGGCGACGCGCATAGCGTGCAATGCCTCAGGATCTTTCCCCGCGCGCGTCCCTTCCTCGTTGAGCATCATACGCCGCAGGTGAAAGCGCAGGGTCTTGCGCGCGGCCTCGGCTATCGTGTCGTCGGGGGTGATGCCGGGTGGAGCAGCGTCAAGCGCCGCCAAACCCCGTTCGAATTTCGAGAGCGGCTCAGGCAATAGGCCGGGTATGTCCGTCAGGCAATCCAAAATAGCTGCGAGGTCGGCTTCAGTGCCTTCTCCTTTGAGCTCGATTTCCAACTCCATAAACGGCTGATCGCTGCCGCCGGGCGACAGGGTCACTGTATCGAGGCTGAGTTCGGCGACGAGGCGTTGCGCATAGAGGATGGAGCGCGCCCGGCGTCGTTGCTTGAGGCTGAAAAGCGGCGTCGGCAGTGCCCCGCCGGTCAAAGCCAGGGTCTGCTGACGCACAGCGCTGTCCGGCCATTGACCCGGCGACGCCGGGACCGCTGTTGCGGTGGGGAGATTCATCTCCCATTCCTCGCGGCGATGGACGACGCCGGCGGCGCCGCGCCATGCCTTCAAAGTGATGATACGGCTGCCGTCCTGTTCCCTTTGGCGGCAGGCATATCCGGCCTGCCATATCTTGCGGTCTGGGGTATCGAAATAGGTGTCGTGAAGGTCGTAAACGTGCTCTTCCGCCATCGAGAAACGCCCGATGGAATCCATAGCCTGCACCCTCGCGTAGGCCTGGGCATTCTGTATGGCGAATTTCGCTTCGATTTCCATAAGCACGTTCCTGCGGCGGCATCACATTCATTATACGGGTTTCTCAGGGAGTCACAAGTTTGTAGCCGGATGCTGGATATTGGATGGCTGGATAATAGTGCTTTGGCGCTCGTGAAAAAAGGTAAACGGTGGAGGAGTCCTCAACTTGTTGAGGCGTTTTCGAGCCGCTCCGTAGCGGGTTTTTTCGAGGTTTTCGGGTATACTTGCTTTCGGGTGGCGGCGTGGGGTGAGTTGTCAGGTCTCGAATCGACCGGCGGACTATTTTCAAGGGAATTCCGCATGAAGGGGGCGGTTCACCGGCGGTTGGATGAAAGTGGCGCGTAGGGCGAATTGCCAATTCGTCCTACGACTATTTTGGGCGGAGGTCGGTATGGATGAGACTTCAATTCGGACGGTGGTCGTGGTTTCGGCAGGACAAGAGTGGGATGTCGTGCGAGAGCGAGTCGCCCACGATGGGATGCGTGCTTCCCCCTATGGAGAATGGTGTACCGTGCCGGTCACAGTCGAGGGGCGCACGGAGACGGTGATCTTTTTCCACGAGGGATGGGGCAAGATCGCGGCGGCATCCGCGACGCAGTATGGGATCGACCGCTGGCGGCCGCAACTGATCGTGAATCTGGGCACGTGCGGCGGCTTCGAGGGAGTCATCGCGCGCGGGGATGTAGTTTTAGCGGAGCGCACGCTCGTCTATGACATCATCGAGCAGATGGGCGACCCTGCCGCAGCGCTGGCGCACTACACGACCGACCTTGACCTGTCGTGGCTGGCGGAGCCGTACCCATTGCCGGTGCATCGTGGACTGTTGCTCTCCGGTGACCGCGATCTGCTGGCAGAGGAAGTTCCTGTCTTGCGCGCGCGTTTCGGCGCTGCCGCCGGGGATTGGGAATCCGGCGCGATCGCCTACGTCACGGCGCGGAACGGCGTGCGTTGCCTTATCCTGCGCGGCGTCACAGATCTGGTGGGGAGCGGTGGCGGCGAAGCCTACGACGGTTCCGTCGCCTTCTTCCGCACGCAGGCACGCATCATCATGACGCGGTTGCTCAATGCTCTGCCTGGCTGGCTGGCGTGCGTCAACTGGAAACTCGAAGCCGGATAAAAACTGTGCTGGTTCTGCAGGATTCCCGAAATAAGAAACCAGCCACGGATTTCACAGATTGACACGCAAAATATAAAAAATCAGTGCAATCCGTGTCATCCGTGGCAAAAACTAAAGCCGTTTTTCCATCACCATGCCGAGTCCCAGAGAACCCCTGTGCTCTAAACCCCCATCTTCCATTCACCCATCCAAAATCAAGCGCGTCCTTGTACAGCGCTGTGGAACATCGCTCAAATGTAGCGCCTTCAAGACTTCATCGGGGCGTCCGGTGGCGCCGGGACGGGCACGGAGTCGCATTCCCAGACCGCTCCACGGCGCAGGTGCGTTCTCAAGGTGCAATTCCTCGACCAGCGGGCGCAGGTCGTAGGTCTGGCCCTGGTATTTGTGTCCGCGCTTGGGCAGAGAAAGGGATGTGCTGTCCAGGAAGTCGGCGATGGCCGATGATACCTCTTCCGGCGCTACCTCGCGTAGCCACACCCGATACTCAGCAGCGCTAAGCCGTTCGGACAGGGCTGCCTCATCTTCCGGCACGCGGCGGATGTCGCTGACGGACAAGTCGGGCGGCGTTGCGCCCGTCAGGGCCGTCAACAGCGCTTCCGGCGTCAGTGGCGATTCGAGCCACACATCCAGCAGATCCGCCTCACAACCGCAGCCCACGGGCAGCGGCGCGGCGAAGTGCAACTTGGGCCGTGGATTGTATCCCTGGCCGTATTTCAGCGGAATCCCGGCGCGGCGCAGACTGCGCTCCCAGATTTTGCCCAGTTCCAGCACCGAGACATAGGCCAGCGTCCGCTGCGTGGCAAAGGTGATGCGATAGCGTAGAGATGGAAGATTGGAGATGGAAGATAGGCGCTCCGCGCCGGATGCTTCATCATGCGTCATGCGTAATTCTTCATTCGCCATTTTCCGTTCGCCATTCATCATTCGCCATGCATCGGACATTTCCACTCCGCCGTCCACAGGCCGGGATAGTTGACGAGAATGCCGCAGGCGTGGCAGCCGTCACGACAGTCGGCCAGCAGTTCGCCGGCCTGACTGCGACGATAATCGTACCGCAGGAAGCGCTTTTCGACGCCGCTGTGGAGGTGATCCCAGGGCAGGACTTCATCCTCGGCACGGCGGCGATAGAGGTCGTTGTCCACGTCGACGCCGGACGACTCAAAGGCCCGTTCCCATGCTTCCAGACTGCGCCATTCGTCCCAGGCGTCGAAGCGTGCGCCGTTCCGCCACGCGGTCTCGACGACGGCGTTCAGGCGACGGTCGCCGCGTGCCAGCAGCGCCTCGACGCGCGTGGCATCGTAGGAGTTCCACGCGAGGCGTAGGCCGCGCCCACGCAACTGCTCGCGCAGGAGCACCTGGCGGCGTTCGATGGTCGCGCGGTCCGCCAGTGGCTCCCACTGGAAGGTGGTGTGCGGTTTGGGGACGAAGGTGCTCACGCTGACGTGGATCTCCGTCTTCCGCCCCCCGATGTGCAGTCCCAGGCGCTGAACCCGACGCACTAGCTCGATGATGGCCTCGATGTCATCATCCGTCTCGCCGGGCAGCCCCATCATAAAGTAGAGCTTGAGGGTGCGCCAGCCACGGTTGAAGACCTCTTCCGCCACGGCCAACAGGTCGGCTGTGGCGATGTCTTTGTTGATGCGGCGGCGCAGCGCGTCACTGCCGGACTCCGGGGCAAAGGTGAAACCGGAGCGACGGCCCGGCGACAACATATCCGCCAAATCCACCGAAAAAGATTCGAGGCGCAGGCTCGGCAGGGAGAGGGAAAGGTGACGCCCTTTGAAGCGTTCCAGGATGTTTTCCAGCAACGGCTTGATCGCTGAGTGATCGGCGGAGGAGAGCGAGAGCAACGCGACTTCCTCGTAGCCGGTGGCGTCTACGATGGCGGCGACGGTTTCCACGATCTCGGCGGCAGGACGCTCGCGCACGGGGCGGGTGATCATGCCGGCCTGGCAGAAGCGGCAGCCGCGCGTGCAGCCGCGCTGGATTTCCACCACGCCGCGGTTGTGCGTCACTTCGACGTTGGGGACGAGTTGGCGCCGCGGGGTGGGGGGAAGGGTGGGCATGAGGCGTTTGAGGATGTGCGGCGGCGCGGCGGCGTCGGTGGGGGTCACGGCGCTGAGTTCGCCGGTAGGCAGGTAGGATGGCTGATAGAAACGCGGAATATATAATCCCGGCACGTTCAGCAGCGCGTGCAGTTGCCTTTCACGCGGTAACTGCCGCACGGCGCGCCACGTGTTGACCAGTTCAACGATGACGTCTTCCGCCTCGCCGATGACGAATACATCGAAGAAAGCGGCCACCGGTTCGGGGTTGAACGTCCCGTGTCCGCCGCCCACGATCAGCGGATGCGTGGCGTCACGGTCGGCGGCGCGCAAGGGAAGGCCGGCGAGATCGAGAAATTCGAGGATGTTCGTGTAAAGTTGCTCGTAGGCTGTGCTGATGGCCAGCAGGTCGAAAGCGGCGACCGGGCGATAACTCTCCAGCGCATACAGCGGCATCCCCGCCCTGCGCATCTGGGCGATCATGTCCGGCGCGGGCAGATAAGCGCGTTCTGCTAAGAAGGTGGGCTGTGCGTTGAGCCGATCGTAGAGGATGGCGAGGGCAAAATTGGACATCCCCAGATCGTAAATATCGGGGAAAGCCAGGCAGATGTGGGTGTCGGTCGCGTCCCATGGTTTATGGACGGCATTGTATTCACCGCCGACGTAGCGGCCGGGTTTTTGGACGCGATGCAGCAGTGCTTCGATGGTTTCCCAGGCGATAGGTTGCAGGCTTGTCACACGAGATCCCTTAGCCGCTGGCGGCGTCCTGCATAATCCTGATCCAGACCGACCGCCGCCGTGGGCCATCGAACTCGGCGAGAAAGATGCCTTGCCAGCGCCCCAACTGTAACCGGCGTTCTTGCACGAAGACAAAATGATCGCTGCCGACCAGCACGGACTTGATGTGCGCCGTGGAATTACCCTCGCTGTGGCGATAGGGCAGTCCTTCCGGCGCAAGGCGGGCCAGGAGCATCGCCACATCGTTTTCAACGTCAGGGTCCCAATTCTCATTGAGCACAATGCCCGCCGTCGTGTGGGGACAGTAGATGAAGCACATGCCCTCGTCAACGGCCACTTCCTCGACCAGCCGCTGTATTGCGGCGGTGATGTCGATAAAATCGACCTTCGTGCGTGTAGCCACTTCTATCTTTTTGAACATAAGCACCTCTTGCGTGATCGCTTGGTGTAGGGTAACTATTCAGCCACCTTTGCCAGGTGGCGAACGGGACTTTGGGGAGGGCACATAATAGGTTACTCCTTCGGCAGGTGCTGACCTTCTCATCCCCCAACCCCCTTCTCCCCCGCAAGCGGGGAAGAAGGGGGCGAAAGGGGGGCAGGGGGGATGGGCTTATAGAAATGTCATACAGAAGCACCTGGCCTACCAAAGTCTACGCCAAACCTGGTATAGGGAATAAGGTCAGGTTTACTAGCCTGAATAGATACGGTGTAGGAACGACGTAACCAGTGACTCTGCACCCTACACAGGATTGGTTTTGCGCTATTGCGAAATTTGCGTAAGTCCTATATAAAAAACGCTTGGAAATTGTCACTACACCTCAAATATCAGGTCAAAAAGTCTCGTAGTTTGCGACTACGGCCTGGATGACGGAGTTTGCGCAACGCCTTCGATTCGATCTGCCGGATGCGCTCACGGGTGACGTTGAACGCCTCACCGACCTCCTCCAGCGTGTGCGGATGTCCATCTTTGAGGCCAAAGCGCATTTCGAGCACTTCACGTTCACGCCGTCCTAACTCGTCCAGGATGTTTTGCAGTTGTTCACGCAGCATTTGCATCGACGCCGCGTCCATCGGGCCGGGGAGATTGTCGTCTTCGATGAAGTCCGAAAGCTCGCTATTGTCCTCCGTCCCCACCGGGCTTTCCAATGACATCGGCTCTTGGGAGATGCTGATGATGCGACGCACTTTGGACATCGCCCGGCGCAGTTTCCGATCCAGGAGCGGTGAGAGGGAAGTGTTGCTGGCGCGGGCTTCCGTAATAGCGATAACGTCCTCCGGTTCCAGGAGGTCCATCTCCAGGGCCAGCTCGTCGAGGTTAGGTTCCCGTCCCAACTCCTGCGTCATGCGGCGTTGGGCACGCATCAAGCGGTTGATCGTCTCGACCATGTGCACGGGGATGCGAATGGTGCGCGCCTGGTCGGCGATGGCCCGGCTGATGGCCTGGCGAATCCACCACGTCGCGTAGGTCGAGAATTTGTATCCGCGCATGTAATCGAACTTCTCGACGGCGCGCAGTAAACCGATGTTGCCTTCCTGGATGAGGTCGAGGAAAGAGACGCCACGCCCCACATAGCGTTTGGCGATGTTGACCACCAGTCGCAGGTTGGCGCGGACGAGCATTTGTTGGGCTTCGGCGGCCAGCACTTCGATGCGTCCCCACCAGTCGAAAACCGTTTCGGGGTGGATGCGTACCCGTATCTGCGGTAGGGAGGGCCAGCGGGCGCTGCACGTTACCTTTTGGCGGATGAAGTCCACCAGTTCCGGGGGGAGTAGATACAGGAACGTTGCCGCGCGCAGAAGTGCCAAAATAACGGGACGCCAGTGAGGATCGTCGCCCCATTGGTTCGGCCCCATATAAGCGTAGAGGTTCGACGCTTTTTCGGCGATGAGCACCTGTTGTTGCTGAAGAATTTCCGTGAGAAATTCGGTGGCGCTGAGGGTGGTCAGGCCTTTGCTTTTGGCCGCATGCTGACTGTCGATCCAGGCGCTGCGGGCTTGCTTGTAAATATCCAGCACGTTGGCTTCCATGGCCTCCGGTTCCGCGGCCATAGCGACCCTATCGCACACGATTCCCAGTTGTGCCGCAGCTTCGCGAATGATGCAAAGCCAGACTTCCTGGTAAGGTTCCAGGAGATCGACGCGGCCGATTTCACGCAGATACATCCGCACCGGATCATCCACGAGGTCTTCGACGATGAGCGGTTTTGACAGCTCTTCTTCTATTTCTTCCAGCTCATCTGGTGACGGCTCTTCGTCCCATTCTTCGGCCTCTTCGTGGCTTGTGGTAGCAGCGCTGAAGTTTGCGTTACCCTCTTCAGCGGCTTCTGGATCGAGTTCTTCTTCCCAGATGTCTGCATTAGGGTCGTGTTCGTGTTGCTTTGCGGCATCGACCTCAGGATGTGTGGGATGTGCCGTCTGTTGCCGAGGTGCCATTCACTCCTCCTCACCCAAACAATATAGAAATGGTTCTTCTCGTGGGGTCGCAATAAGAAACCGGCCACGGATTGACACGCAAAGTATCAGGACTTACGCCAGCCTGGCTCGAATCAAGCGGCGGAGGATTTGTAGTGACGCCTTCAGGCGTCTCTTGCGTAAGTCCTAGTATAAAAAATCAGTGCCGCCCGTGGCAAAAACTAAAGCCGTTTCTCCATCACCAGGCCAAGTCCCAGAGAAGCATAGAAATCACCGACTCAGTGCTTGTTGAACCCGGCACAGCGCCGCCGAGAGACCTTGCAGTGTGGTAAGATAACGTTCTGCTTTCAGGTCCCCTTCGACCTGCGCTTCTGCGACTAGACTTTGCGTGTGTTTCGATATATCGCGCAGCTTTTTTTCCCGCAGCCGCAGAATGGTGCGGACCATATCGCGTTGCCACTGATCCGGCGGCATTTCAGGCAGGGGTGCAGCGATCCACATGCGAACCTGTTCCAGAAGGTCCGGTGGCAGGATGTCGCTTAGTTCCAGCTCGGGATGCGCACCCAATTCCAGCCAGGCCGACCATATCAGCCGGTAAATGCCGGAGAAATCATTATCATCGATCGGTTCGAGTTGTGCCTCGGCCAGTTGCGTATTGGCGTGCGCCAGAATTTCGGGATAGCGGATTAAGATCGTCATGGCATACGCCTCCAAATCGCCGGAAGGCATTGTCCGCCCGGTTGTTTTGACGGCGGCCTGACGGCGCACCACTCGGGCGCGCTCACGCACCCGTAGCCGGTCCAACAGCCCGCGTGCGTCCAACCCCAGGCGCAAGGCTATCTCCTGAACGTAGGCTTCGCGCTCCACACTATCGGCGATGTCGCTGAGGAGGGGGAGCATCGCGTCCACGATACGCGCTTTGCCTTTCGGTTCGTGGGAGTCCTCCTGTTTCAACAGTTGGTCAAAGTAGAAACGCACGACCGGCTGCGCTGTGGCGACCAGCTTTTCCCAACGGGCGGGATTCTCCAGGATCAGTTCATCGGGGTCCAATCCTCCCGGCAAAGTGATGACGCGAATGTCCGCTTTGAGCCGTCCTTCGACGCCCACCAGCCCGTGGGGGTCGAAAACGGCTTCCCACTCGCGGTCCAGCGTCTGGCGTGCCGTCTCCAATCCTTGCAACGTGCCGTGAATCCCCGCTGCATCGGGGTCCAGCGCCAGGATGAAGCACCTGGTGAGACGCTGCAACTGTTGCAGATGCGCTTCGGTAAGCGCCGTGCCCATCGGGGCAACGACGTTCTTGTAACCGGCCTGGTGAGGGATCATCACGTCCATGTAGCCCTCAACGATGATCGCCGCGTCTGCGGCACGGATGGCCTGGCTGGCGTGATGGTAGCCGAAAAGCACGGCGCTCTTGTCAAACAGCACAGTCTGCGGCGAGTTCATGTACTTGGGTTGGTCTTCAGGATTCAAAACCCGTCCGCCAAAGGCGATCACCCGCCCTCGCCGGTCGCCGATAGGGATCATCAGCCGGTCACGAAAGCGGTCGTAAGTGCCGCCGCCTTCTTTTTCCACGAGCATCCCCGCTTTGATCTGCTCTTCGACGCTGAATCCTTTGCCCAACAGATAGGTGCGAGCGGCGTCCCATTCGTTAAGGCTGTAGCCCAATTGGAAAGTGTCGATGGTCTCTTGGGTAAAGCCGCGCTTTTCAAGGTAAAGGCGCGCGTGAGCCGCCTGCGGGGCGGTGAGCAGTAACGTGTGGTAATAGGAGGCGGCAGTCTCCATCAGCGTGCGCAACCGTTCCGCTTCGGTCTCGGCCTCCACCTGTTCGGGAGTGCGGGGCTGAAGTTCCACGCCGGCGCGACGGGCCAGTTCCTCCAGTGCCGTGCGAAAGTCCAGCCCCTCGAAGTCCATCACGAAATTGAAGATGTCGCCCCCTTTGTTGCAGCCGAAACAATGCCAGCGTTGATTATCGGGGAAGACGTAGAACGACGGCGTCTTTTCTGTATGGAACGGGCACAGCCCCTTCCAATAACGCCCGGATTTTTGCAGGTGGACGTGCTGCCCGATGACCTCGGCAATATCCAGTCTTTCCTTGACTTCATCCACAACGCTCATAGAACGTATTGTACTCAGGTAACATGGAAAGGCAAGAGAGGAATCGAAGGGATTGGAGATTGGATGATTGGAGATTGGATGATTGAAGATTGGATGATTGAAGATTGGAGGATTGAAGATTTGGTAAATGGAAGGTTGCAGGATGAGCGGCTCTCGATATTGAGCTTATAACTGCTGACGGATCATTGTTTTCACAGGAGACGTCATGGGCTGGCACACACCATGCAAGCACGAAAATGGCTATCCGACTATAAGACTAACGACTATAAGACTATTTTCAAGGGAGTGGAAGGGTAATGAGGTCGTCGGGGAGACGCGCGCCGTGAGCATCGGTGATGGGCAGGCGGGTGAGGGTGGCGGGGTCGTACATCCCCACGCGGAGATACGCTGTTGGGGGCAGGGAAGTAGCCAGCGGCAGTGTGTGTACGTCGACACTGACGTCGCCGGGTAGCCACCACATAGTAGGATAGCACCCCTCGTTGGGCGGGCCATCGTGCTGGGTCAGGATGTTACCGGCGGCGTCGACCAGGTGGACAAACACGTTGTAATCCTGCGGCGGCGCCATCCTGGCGGCCCAGGTCAAGGTGATCGTCAAACTGTCACGCAGCGCTACGTCGTAGCCGCGCAAGGTGATGGACTCGCCGACAGCATAGTCGAGCCGGTAAGTCGGCGGTGGGGGCGCACTTTTCGCACGGATACGCCATGGCCCCCGGCTGAGCATATCCGCCCCATTCTCGCCCGTGACCCGTGCGCCGGCCTCATCTAGCAGTCCCAGACGCACCCAGTACAATCCCGGCACGGGCGTATCGGGAGGAATTTGCAAGAGATAGCTTTCCCGGACGGTGTCGCCGGCGCGCCAGAAAGTGCTTGGATACAGCGTTCCGCCGAGCCAGCGATTGCTTTCGGCGATGCGCTGTGTCGGATCCTGGGGGCTGAATTGGACCCACGCGTTGTAACGTTGAGCCGGCGCCTCCTCGGCCTGCCAGTAGAGGGTGACCGGCAGCACGTCGCCGGGATGCAGGTCGCGGGGCGGTGCCGCGTAAGCCAGCATCGTGATGGCGTCGCCCCATGAAACATTCACCGGCGTGGCGGTTCGAGGGATGTCGCCGGTATAGAGGGGCGTAGCAAAAGCCGGCTGGAGCAGTAGCCACGGGGTGAGCGTCGCTAACACGGCCAGGCCCCCTGTACTGAGATGAAGGCCAACGCCTTGCCACTGCTCCCATCCCCATGCCAGCAGTACACCGATGGCGACACTGCTCGGAAAGAGCAGTCGCCCGTAGGGCGCGCCTGTGGCGCTGGCCCAGCGGACGAGCGAGAATCCGTTCAACAGCAGCAGAGTGCCTAGCAGACCCCAACTGCGCCATGCCGGTGGCTTGAGATGACGCCACTCCCCGCGCCACAGCGACCGTGCGATCCCCACCGCCGCGAGGGCCACCATCCCACCAATGACGCTGTAAACCCAGTCCGGCAGCGAGAGCAGTGCCCAGCCAAAGCCACCCCAGTACGTCTCAAAAATCGCCCGTACCTCGCGCCAACCAAAGCTTTGCAGCGGCGTCTGGCTGGCGAAATGAGGTTGCATGCCCAACAGATCGCCGTAGAGCAGTGCATTGCGGATGTACCAGCCACCGCCGACGAGTAGCGCCATCCCGACAAACGCACCGCCATCGGTGAAGATTTTCTTCCGGCGAAAAGGCCGGCCCGGTGGCGTCTGACCGACAATAGCCAGACCGCCCACCGGCAGCAAGAGGAATGCACTTTGTTTGGTGAGCAAGCCGAGGCCCACGAGCGCGCCGAGTGCGGCCCAGCGTGACCGGGAAGCCCCTGTCTGCATCCACCGCAGCGCCAGTAGCACCGTGAGACTGGCTATGGCGATGAGCAGCGGGTCGTTGGTCACACCGGCAGAGAGGGCGATAAACTGCGGATTCAGGGCCACACACGCCGCTGCGCCGAGCGCAAAGCCGGGCCTCGCGGGGCGGAGCAGTCGGGCGATGTGATAGGTACAGGCGATGGTCACGAGACTCAGCCCCAGTGAGCACAGCCGCAGGATCAGCACGGTGCGGAACGTGGCGCTGTCGTTCCACGTCTCGCCGGGCAAGTGGACGTAGACGTTCTTGTTCCAGGGATCGGCGTTGCGCTGCGGCGACCAGCCGGCCTCCCAGGCGGGGTTAGGGATGAGGCGCCTGTCAAGGTCATCCATCCCAATGGGGCCGACAATGACGGCGGCAACGAGGTGATAGAGCGGCGGCGTGTAATAACGCGGCGGCGTGTGAGGGCGTAGCGCCGTCGCCATGTCCGCGCCGGTGACGACGTGTAGCGTCGGCGTGACCGGCGCATAGAGGCGGTGTTCCGTGGCAAAATAGCGGATGACCTGAAGGTGCGAGGATTCGTCGGGATTCTCGAAGAGCGGGGTGGTCAAGGCATAGGTGATTCCCAGGATGAAGAACAAGGCCAGAAGGAGAGCGAGGCGGAAAAGGGGGGAATGGGGGAGTGAAGGAGAGGGGTGAAATGAGGAATGGCGCATCGGGACGGCCTACCGCAGTTCGACGTTCCAGTCCAGCACTTCGGCGGCGCGGTATTCTGCCTCGATCCAGTGGACGGCTTTTTCGAGGACGGTGTAGATGTGACCCGCATCGCTCGCCACGGCGACGATGGCGATATCCGCCGTCTGCCAGGTATCGTTGTGGCCCACTTCGGCAGCGGCGACATCGAAACGGCGGCGCAGTTGATGGAGCAGCGGCTTGAGCAGCCCGCGTTTCTCCTTCAGCGAGAGCACGCCGGGCAGGTATAAATGGAGTGTGCATGCACCGATGATCATAGCATCCTCAGTTCCCTCGATCTCTCTATCTCCAATCACCCAATTTTTAATCACCCAATTTCCAATTCTCAAATCTTCTCCGTCCACGCGGGGTTGGCGTATTTTTCCGTCACGAGTGGGGCGATCAGGCAATGTTCGTCAGGCCGGAGGGGAGCGGGGATCAGGTCGAGGTTGAGCACTGTCGCCAGGCCGGCGCTGAGCGCTGCAGCCACGTCACGCCAGGCGACGGCGTGCCCCAACGCCTCGCGCAGGGTTATGGCGTGAGCGCGGATTTGCTCCGCGGACGGGGACGCGGTCAGGTAGTCGCCGACGCGGGCGATGTCGCCGTCGAGGGGCAGCGTGCCGTGTTGGAGGATGCCGCCTTGGATACGCATCTGCGCACTGCCGCACAACTTGCGCCGTCCCACGACGATCTCGTAGGCGGAGGGAATCTTGAAGCAGACGGGCGAGCGCGGCCCCCGGCGATGTTCGACATGGGCGCCGGCTTCGGCGTTGCGCAGGCCGATCTTTTCCAGAGCGTAGAGCAAAGCGGCGCTCAAACCGTGGTAGCTCTCGACGATGCTGCCGCTCAACCGTGGTTCGTCGTTGGTTACGGCGATGGAATACGAGAGTTCATCCTCGTGGAAGACGGCGGTGCCGCCGGTCATGCGTCTCAACAACGTGATGCCGTCGGCATGGAGCGCGGCCACGTTCGCGTCGGCGAACGGCTGCCCGCGCCCCAACGTCATCGCGGGTGACGCCCAGCCGTAAAGCCGCAGTGTGGGCGGCGAACGGCGCGCCGCCACTTCCCGCAGCAGTGCTTCGTCGGTCGCCATGTTCAGCGCCCCGTCTTGCGGCTGGGGTTCGAGAATGAGCCGCCAGGTGGCGAGGGGATAGTCGTTAGTCATCAGTCTGGAGTCAAAAGTCATAAATTCTACAGTATTATGGTCAGGACTTACGCCAGCCTGGCTCGAATCAAGCGGCGGAGGATTTGTAGTGACGCCTTCAGGCGTCTCTTAGGAGCTAAGAACGGCTGAAGCCGTCACTACAAACGGAAATTTGCGTAAGCCCTAATGGTAACACAAGCATAATGAATGGGTCATATCCCCTTCAAGGTCTCACGGCATCAACACCTTGTCCTGGATAGGCTCCCAGACTTCTGGACTTACCCACGGCACGACGCCGCTTGCGGTACGCTCGCCGACGACGCGATAGCCGATGGCCCAGTCATCGTCACGGCGAATGGGAAGCAGGACGTAGTGCTGCACCCGTTCGTCGTTCAGCTCGATGATGTAGACTGGATGCTCACGCAGGTGCGGCTCGGCCTCCTTCCAGGTGATGTAGCCGGGCGGCGGGCCGGGCGGATCGAATTCCCCGCCGGGCACGTAGACGACGGTCATCTCCGGCTGCAGGTTTTCCGCCCATGAGATGTAGCGCAGCACCCACGTCTGGACGAAGCCATCGGTGGCGGTGGGCGGGGTGAGCAGCCATGCCCCTTCCTCGAATTGCGGCAACAGGTCGCGCGCCCAGGCGTGCCAGTCGGTTTTGTGGCTTTGATCCGCGAGGGGGTAGTTGTTGTGGACGACTAACACGAGCCAGACCCCGATCAACAGAATACCGGCAGCTTTGACGCCAGACGTGAGAGCCGGACGCCAGGCACTGACGCGCGGCTTGAGCCACGTCCAGACTTCCTGGATGCCCACCGCGATCAACGGCGCGAAGAAAACGTAGACGGGTGTCATAAAGTCATCCCAGTCCACCACATTGTAGGTAGAGACGAAGAACCACACGCCGGCCAGCCCAAGCAAGCTCATGACGGCGACACGGGTCTGGCGTTTGAACAGGCTCCACAGTCCTACCCCGCCGGCCATCACCCCGATAGGCCAGAATTGCAGCATCAGTTGATAGCCGGAATCGGCCCAGCGTTGAAGCCAGTATTTCCTCGGCAGGCCGAAGGAGATGCCCCACCAACGCTTGCCGCTGAGGAAGTCGGGAACGTCGGCCCAGGTTTGAGGGCAGAAATTGCAGAACTTCGCCGGCGGGTCGGCGAAAGCGCGCAGCGGAACGTAGAGGTACTGTGCCGCCGCGATGAGCACGATGAGAGCGGTCAGCGCGAAGTTCTTGGGGCGGGTCAGCATGCGATGATCGGTGGTGAGGACGGCCCACAGCCACATCGGCAGCAGGACAATGGCCGGCGCATTGACGCCGAAGCTGAGGGCATAGAGCGCAGCGCTGATGAAGTAATAACGGGGGTGTTTTGTTTCCATGAAAGTGAGCAGCGCTAGCCATTCCGCGGCCACGAAGGTGTTGTAAAGCGGATATAACTCGGTGTAGGTGGCTTGATACCAAAAGCGCACGGCAAAGGCCAGCAGCAGTGCGCCGAGCGTCGCTATGACAACCGAGTGCGTGAGTTTGTAGTTGACGCGCTGGATCAACAGCACCGTTAGCGCCGATGTCACCGCGCTGAGAAGGTTGAGCCGGAAGGCGGGATTGTTGAAAGGCAGCCCATGAACGAACAGGGCGCCGAGCCAGGTGAAGAGCGGATAGCCCGGCGGGTGCGAGACGCCCATCACCAGGGTGACGATCTGATACTGGATCGAATCCAGGTATGGCCCGACGCCCGGATGGAGCGTGCGATAGTACAGGATTCCGGCGAGCAGCGCACTCGCTATGCCGGTTATCCACATCCAGCGTGGGGAGTTACGGAATGTGTTCACAGAATCTTATCGCCAATGAAATACACCCAACCCATTTCATACCTCACAGGGCGTATTTCTCCCCCCGCTGGGGGACAATGACATTCCCATATCCTAGTCCTTGCAACCCATCAGCCAGATTTTGCGCGGGCTTGGGGTCGCCGTGGACGACGAAGGCGGTTTTGATCGTGGAGGCGTGCGGCTTGGCCCAGTTCAGCAGATCGGTGTGATCGGCGTGGGCGCTGTAGCCGTAGAGCGTGTAGACTTCGGCTTTGAGTTCGAACTCCTCGCCGAAGATGTGGACGTATGGCTCCCGGTCGGCAATACGCCGTCCCAACGTGAATGGCGCCTGCCAGCCGGTGATGAGCACCGCGTTCTTGGGATCGGTAATGGCGTGTTTCAGGTGATGCTGGACACGCCCGGCCTCCGCCATCCCGGAAGCGCTGATGATAATCAGCGGATTCGCCGCCTCATTGAGTTGCTTGGACTCTTCGACGCTGCGGACGTATTGCAGCCGGTAGAAACCGAAGGGATCGTGGTCGCCGCTTGCAGCGAGGAAGTCGCGCGTTTCCCGATCGTAGCAATCGGGGTGCATCCGGAAGATTTCAGTCGCATTGACCGCCAGCGGACTGTCCACATAGATGGGAATTTCGGGGATGCGTCCGGCATGGATGAGTTGGTGCAGGTCGTAGACGATGTCCTGGGTACGGCCGACGGCAAAGGCGGGGATGATGATGCGTCCGCCGCGCGCTACAACGGCATTGACGATGTCTGCCATTTGGCTCTGGATGTCTTCGATGGGGGGATGTTCCCGGTCGCCGTAAGTGCTCTCGATCATCAGATAATCGGCCGGCGGCATCGGCGCGGGATCGCGCACGATGGGCAGTTTGGGCTGTCCCAGGTCGCCGGTGAAGATAAGCCGCACCGTGCGGTCATGCTCTTCTGCTTCCAGGAGAACCATCGCCGAGCCCAGAATATGTCCGGCGTCGAGAAAAGTGACGTGGATGCCGCGGGCGATTTCCATAGGCCGGTTGTAACCCACGCCGACGAAGTAGTGCAACGAACGGAGGGCGTCGGCTTCGGTGTAGAGCGGTTGCATCGGCGGCTCGCCCTGGCGCATGCGCTTCTTATTTACGTATGCCACATCGGATTCATGGATGCGCCCCGAATCGGGCAGCATGGCGCCGCATAGATCATGGGTGGCGTGGGTGGTGTAAATCGGGCCGTCGTAGCCCAATTTCACCAGGTTGGGCAAGTTGCCGGAGTGGTCGATGTGGGCGTGAGAGAGGACAACGGCATCCACGCGGCGGATATCGACGGGGATCTTGCGATTGCGCGCATAGGCTTCGTCGCGCTTGCCCTGATACAGGCCACACTCCAGCAGAATGTTGCGCCGGTTGGTGCGGATGAGGTACATTGAGCCGGTGACAGTCCCGACCCCGCCGAGAAAGGTGATTTTCATTTCATAGCCTCTCTTTTCTCTGTTATCTAGCCCGACCTTGCCACGATACGGAGCAAATCCGGGCCATAGGTTGCCTGCCGCCAGGGACCGATGCCGGAGATGTCGCGTAATTGCTCCAGGGTGGTGGGGGGATGTACCGCCAGTTCCCACAGAACGGCGTTGGGCAGGATCACATCAGAGTCGACGCCCCGGCAGGCGGCGATCTCCCGACGCCAGGCTTTCAGGTTGTTGTAACGGGTGAGCACGTCTGCCGAAGGACGTTCATGATTGCACGGGGAGGGTGGCAGCGGAACAGGCGCACCATGCAACGCTTTGAGGACACCGTTGCCGAAGCGCCGCACCTGATAGGTGGTCAACCCGGCAGAGGCCAGTTCTTCACGACTGCGCGGCTGTACCTGCGCCAACCGGATCAGACGTTCATTGGAAATCACTTTAACGGCGGGTCGATCCATCTGCTGCGCCTGACTGTCCCGCCAGAGATGTAGCCGGTAGAGCACTTGCTGTTCGCCCGCCGTCAAATCGTGGACGCCCTTGATGCGCCAGAAAAAATCATCGGCATGGGGAGAACAGGGGGGATGAATGGTCTGGCAGAGATAGGTGAAAGTCTCTTGTGCCTCTGCCCACCGTCCGGCGGCGATCAATTCCCGTTTCTGGATTTCCCGCAAACCCAGCAGATAGAAACTGTCCATCCAGGCGTAAGTCAACGCCTCGGCGTTGAGGGGACGTTTGCCCCAGTCATAGCGCTGGTAGCGTTTGTTGAGGTAAACGCCGAAGGTACTGGCGAGGATGTCGCCCAATCCCACGTGGGGCCAACCGAGGATGCGTGCCGCCCACATCGTATCGAAGAGATGGGCGCACGTGAATCCGAAGTCGCGCCGCAGCATGATCAGATCGTAATCGGCGGCGTGGAAGACCTTTTCGATGTCCGGGGCCGCGAATAGCGGCGCCAACGGACTGAGGTCGTCCAGCGCCAGTGGGTCCACCAGGTAATTCGCGCCTGGCGTCGAAATCTGAATGAGACACACGCGCTCATGGTAGGCGTAGAGGCTGTTGGCTTCGGTATCCACGGCGATGCGTGGCTCACGCAGCAAACACGTCGCCAGGTCGCGCAGCGCGTCTGGCGTGGCGATGACCTCCGGTAGGGTTGTGGTTGATGCCGCTTGTGGGTCTTGCTGTGCCATGATGTGCTTATTATCGTCGTTCAGATGCGTTTGTCAAACAAAAAACGGTCATTATTCAGCCACCCTTGCCAGGTGGCGCACGGGGCTTGGGGGATGGTACATCACAGGGCCATAGGTGTTGATCCTCTCATCCCCCAATCCCCTTCTCTCTCGCAAGCGGGGAAGAAGGAGGCAAAAAAGAGGGGGTGTGGCGGGCAGCTTCGCTGCCCGCCACACCCCCTAAAAATCCCCCTTCCCTCTGCGCCAACGCAGGGGGAAGGGAACTTTTTGGGTGGGTTTACCCCTTATTTTTCTCCCCCTCCTCAGCGAAAACACTGGGGAGGGGACAGGGGGAGGGGCGAAAGCTACAGATCACCAGGGTTCGTCCATGGCCGTCTGGATAGTTGGCGCCAGGTTGGGCAGTTACCTCGCTTGTATAAAATAGCCTGGGTGCTTTTAGATGACAAGATAGGCATGTTTCCAAGTACCCCCCTTACGCACCCTCTCCGCAGTCCCGTTCACTACCTGGCAAGAGCGGCTGAAGAGTTACCGGGGCTATGCCGCAGGTTCAGTTGCACTCCTGGGAAAATAGTCAGAAATTGCGAGTTGAGAAATCCGTTAAAATCCGTTGAATCCGTTGACATATTCTCATCCCTGGTTTTGTAGGCGCATGGCCGGTTTGCCTGACGCCGTGCGTTATCCACGTTCCAACGCTAGATAATATCCGCGAAAGTGCGCTCGGTACGGCGGAAGAAGATCGCACCGCTGACCAGAATAACGAGCGTGATGGCGATGGAGACCGGGAACAAGCCCCCCGGCGGCTGCGCGTCGGCGAGATGATTGCCCAACAGCGCCCAGCGGAAGCCTTCCACCACGCCGGTCATCGGGTTCAACGCTAGCAAAAAGCGGAACCGCTCCGGGATCAACGTGCTGCCGTAGACCACCGGCGTCAGGTACATCCCCACCTGCACCAGGTAAGGGATCAAGTAGTTGATGTCGCGGTAGCGCACGTTGAGCGCCGACAGCCATAGCCCAAAACCGAGCGCCGTCGCCATGGCTAACAGCATAAACGCCGGCAACAGGGCCACAGCCGGCGTCGGGCGAATGCCGTAGACGACCATCATGCCGATGAGGACGACAAAGGCTACGGCGAAATCTACCAACCCCGAAAGTACGCCGCTGATCGGAATCACCAGGCGCGGAAAGTACACCTTCGTGATCAAGTGCGCGCTGCCCACCAGACTGGTCGACGAACGGTTGAACGACGCGGCGAAGTAGTTCCACGGCAGTAGCGCGGCGTAGGCGAAGATGGGGTAAGGGACACCGCCCGACGGCACATTGAGCAATTCGCCAAAGAGCAGGCTGAAGACCACCATACTCAACACCGGCTGCAGGACTACCCACAGCACGCCCAGCACCGTCTGGCGATAGCGCACCTTCAAATCACGCCAGACCAGAAAGAAGAGCAATTCCCGGTAAGCCCAGACGTCCCGCAAGCCCAGCGCGGCCCAGCCGTGGGAAGGTTCGATCACCACCACCGGCGCCACAAACTCCTCTTCAGTCATGAAACCCCCGTTTGAACGTGGGCACGTTTCAACGTTGCAACGTTCCAACGTTCCAACGCTTGACCTGCTCTTCTACCCACGGATACGTCCTGGCGATCCCGTCTTTGAGGTTATACTGCGCTTTCCACCCCAGAGAGTAGATACGCTCGTTGCTGAAGTTACGCGATTGCACTCCTACCGGCCCGGGCACGTGTTTGATGTGGATAGTTTTCCCGGCGACCTCGGCGACGGTGTGCACCAGCTCATCCACGGTCACGTACTGCGGACAGCCGATGTTCACCGCGCCTTCCAGGTTCGACTGCATCAACAGATAGATGCCGTTCACCATATCATCCACGTAGGTGTAGGAGCGGATGGCGGAGCCGTCGCCCCATACTTCGATGGTCCCGCCGTCGGGGACTTCGGCAATTTTGCGGCACATGGCAGCCGGGGCCTTTTCGCGTCCACCTGTCCACGTCCCCTCCGGCCCGTAGCAGTTCTGGAAACGAGCGATGCGTACTTGCATGGGATAGTGACGGCTGTACGCCTGTGCCACACGCTCGGAATAGAGCTTCTCCCAACCGTATTCGTTATCGGGATGGGCCGGAATCGCTTCATCTTCGGTCATTTCCGGTTCACCCGGCTGCATATTGCGGTAGACGCAGACCGACGAGGAGAAGAAGTAGCGCGGCACCCCCAACAGCGCCGCCGTGCGCGTCATGTGGACGTTGATCAGGACGCTATTGTACATAATCTCGGTTTCCGCCGTGTGGATGAAGCCCATCCCGCCCATGTCGGCGGCCAACTGGTAGACCTCGTCGAAGGTTCCGCCCGGCAGCGACAGCGCCCGCCAGCAGTTCTCAGGATGGCGTAGATCCAGTTTCAGGAATTCATCCGCCTGTGTCGGTGCAAATTCATGCTCCCTGATGTCCACACCGCGCACCCAATAACCCTCGCGTTTGAGCTTCTTCACCAAATGCCCGCCGATGAATCCACCGGCCCCACAAACCAACGCTCGTTTCATCACCCCTTGATCTCCTTTTGCGTTTGAAAGTTTGGTTCTTCAGGATTTCGTGGGGTTGAAACAGGAAACTAGCCACCGATTTCACGGATCGACACGAAAAGTATAAGAAATCAGTGGAATCCGTGTCATCCGTGGCAAAAACTAAAGCCGTTTTTCCCATCACCACGCAAAATCCCAGAGAACCGAAAGTTTGAACGTTTGAATCTCGGCGCGTTGCAACATTCAAAATGCGTATCTAACCCAAGTTGCCACCTGTGCATAGAAACGGAAGTTTCACCGCAGAGGTCGCAGAAAACGCAGAGAAATCCCAGGAAATCTCCGTGAACTCTGCACTCTCAGCGATAAAAAACGCATTTCTTTGGTAAGGTAGCAACTTGAGTTATAGTGACCAAAATGCTCACGTTTCAGTGCCGTGCCTACCGTCGTCGCGCCACGAGCAGAATGGCGAGTATGACGAGGATGCTCGCTCCCAGTATCCCACCGATTGCGTAAACTGGCAATATGAGCGGCCCGATGGTCACAGTTTGTTGTCCTGCCGGCGGCGGCGCGACGTTGACCGTGGGACGCGGCGTCGGTGTGGGGAGCGGCGTCGCCGTCGGCAACGGCGTTGCCGTCGGCTGCGGCGTAAAGGCTGGCGTGGGCAGTGCGGTGACGGCGGTGATTTCCCGCTGTGTGGTGAAGATGTCCCTTTGCAATGCCCCCTGGGTGTTGATCAGATCACCGCGAAAGGCCACGCTCAACTGCCCGAGCAGGGGCTGCACGGCCACGGCTACCCCCGGCGCGGCAACGAACCCCGGCGCCATGCGCAGCATCTCCACATCACTCCATTGCTGGTCATGCCAGACTGTGTACAGCAAGGCGGGCTGTTGGGCGTCATCGTAGCCGAGCGCCGCCAGATGCACGTCCCCCACGCCATCCACCCCTATGCGTATCGGCCCATCAATACCCTCCATACTGCGCAACCGCGTGCGCATCGACCAATCGACGCCGTTATTGGCGGACCAGCGATGGTACCAGCCGTGGGCGCCGGTGACTTCCTGCCACACGATATGGACCTCGCCGGTGAACGTCGTTGCCAGTTGCGGCCAGTCCGCGGCTCCACTGGCGATGGTGAACGGCTCAGACCAGGTCTCGCCGGCGTCGCCGGAGTGACTGTAGAGGATCTCCTCCGGCAGTCCCGCGTTAGGCAGCGCCGTCCGCACCCAGGCTATGTGCAAAGTGCGCCGGACATCCACCGCGAGGGTGGGATGGTCGATTTGGGGCCAGCCGCGCGCCGCCGCGTCGAGGATCCGTTGCGGCGTGGTCCACGTCGCGCCGGCATCGTCAGAGCGCGTGTAGTACAGGCCGCGTCCCTCGTTCAACGCGACGGCATAGACGATGTGCAGCGTCCCGGCCAGATCGGCCACGATGTGCGGCCAGCTTCCCGTCGCTCCGGCGGTGGAGAGCAAAATCGGCGTCTCCCATCCGCCGGCGACGTGGGCGTCGCGGACGTAGGCGTGGCTGTAGTAGATGCCGCCGTTCGCGCCGCCGCTCCACACCGCATGCAGTCGATCCCCCACCGCGACAATGTCCGGCTGGCGTGCCATGTTCGCCGAGGTCAGCACCGGCACGGGTCGCGTCCAGCGGGTCGCGTCGGCGGGGCCCTCGTTGTGGGCGTAGTAAAGGGCAGTCGTGGGCGTTTCGCTCTCCTCGTTCCACAGCGCGTGGATGCGCCCCTCGTTATCGACGGCTAGGACCGGCAGCGCGGGTACCACTTCGCCTTGTGAGACGTTGACCGGATTCGTCCATGGCCCCGCCGGGGCAAAGGCCCACGTCAGCGCGCTCACCTGCGCTTGCCGGAACCAGACCTCGCCATCCTGTCCAAAACCGCTCACGGCGAGTGTATCGCCGACCAAAATGGCATGCAGTTTATCCAATGTGACGCGCCGCCGGACGGCGGGGTCTTCGAAGCTGAAGCTCAATGTCTTCGGCTCCGACCAGCGCCCACCATCCCATGCCGCCAGTATCAATTGGCTACTGCCACTGCCGCCGAGCAGGAAGACCTGGCCTTCAGCCGTGCGCAACGTGTCCATCTGTTGCGGGCAGGTGCGCAGTCCTGCAAGGATGCGTTCGCGCTCGCTCCACGTCGCGCCGCCGTCCAACGACACCTGCTGGTAGAGAGCACACGTGGCGCGGCTGTCTTCCCACACCAGGAGCGTCTGCTCGCCCGGCCCATCCAGGAAGTGCGGATGTTTGGCGGTGCTTTCCATATCGTCGCCGATGGCGCGCGGCTCGGTCCATGTCTCTCCCTCGTCTGCCGAGATGGTGTAGAGCGGCTTTTGGAGCCGGGGATCGTCCCAGGCGCAATAGATGACGCCTTGATCGTCCATCACCAGGTTTAAATGGACATCTTCCGCCTCGACCCCTCTAAAATAGCGGGTAGGATACAGCAACTTCGCGGTAACGCTCCCACTGAGATAATTGAAGTAGATGCCGGCGGGCAATTGGGCGCTCTGTTCGTTGCGCACGTAAGCGAAGATCAAACCATCCTGCGGGTCACGCGCGACGGTATAGGCCAGTACCTCACGCGCTTGGACGACAGGCGTTGACCAACTCGTCGATCCGATGCGCATCTGGCTATGCAGCAGCCGGCGGATGCCCGGTTGGAAGGGGTCGGCAGTGTCCGTCCAGAAGGCGTGAATGAAACCCTCGTCATCGCTGATGATGAGCGGTTTTTCCTCCCAGACAATCCAGATGACGTCTCCTTCTTCGGTGAAGGTGATGATCGGCGCGATGACGGGATCCGACCAGGTGGTGCCGTCGAAAATCGCCGTTGTCAACCCGTCGAAATTATCCCACCAGACCGCCTGGAGCATTCCATACGGCCCGTTGACCACGATAGGATCGGATGCGGCGCCGGACTGTGAGAGATTCACCGGCTCGCCCCACCCATCGCCCGCCTCCTGCGCCAGAAGGAGCGGCGGCTTGCTCCCTAGCGTCATCCCCACCAATAGCACTGCCATCATGAGATTGCGTATCAATTTGCCCACATCTTGTCCCCTAAAAAAGAAATTGCCCCAAAAATCCGTTCAATCCGTTCATCCAATCTTCAATCGCCCCTTACCCATCCCAAACTTTCCAACCCGATATCCAACGCCGCCCGCCACAGGGAGGGACTGCTCCCCAGCATCTTCAGGTACGTCCACAGTGGGCCGGGACGCAGCGCCCATTCACGAAACGCGCGCTTGGCCCAGCGTTCCAGGTCTTCGGCTTTGAGATTGGGGTAATCGAGCACGGTGGAGCGGTCCATATCCACCTCTTCCCAGCGCGTGCCGGGGCGGAACCAGCCGTTTTCAACCACTTCGAAGAAGAAGGGTGTGCCGGGATGCGGCGCGGCGATGTGGAAGAGCGCGATGTCGAGCGGCAGCTTTTTGGCGAACGTAATCGTTTTGCGGATGCTGTCCTCGGTCTCGCCGGGCAGGCCGATGATGAAATAGCCCCAATTCATGATGCCGGCTTCTTTGGACCAGCGCAGCGCGCGCTCCACGTCGGCGGGGGTGATGCCCTTGTGCATCCGTTCGAGCATGGCAGGATCGGCGGATTCGATGCCCCAGGAGATCATCCAGCAGCCGGAGCGTGCCATCGTCTGCAACAGCTCGGGGTCCACAAAGTCCACACGGCTGTTGCACGTCCAGCGGATCTTTAGCCCGCGGTCGAGCAATCCCTGGCTGATGCCCATCGCGTGGTCACGGTTGATGGTGAAGAGGTCGGCGTACATGTGGATTTTGCGGATGCCCAGGTTCACCAACTGCTCGATCTCCGCCAAAACGTTCTCCGGGGAGCGGAAGCGCACGGAGTGGCCGTAGGAGACGTGCTTGATGCAGAAGCGGCATTGCGCCGGACATCCCCGGCTGGAGACGACGAAAGTGTACGGCCCGCCGACCAGCGGCGCGCGGTAGCTCTGGAACGGCAGGAGGTCATGACGCGGCAGCGGCAGGGCATCCAAATCCTCAATAAACGGCCGCGGCGGGTTGATGATCACATCATTCCCATCGCGCCAGACAAGCCCAAGAATCTGGTTCAATGTTGGAACATTGGAACGTTCCAACGTTGCAACGATCTCGCGCAGTGTCAGTTCCGGCTCGCCGTAGAGGATGTAATCCAGCGCAGGATAGGCACGCATCGTTTCGCGGGGGATTGGGGTGACGTGCGTGCCGAAGGCCAGCGTCGTCGCGCCGAGCGCCTTGGCGAGGAATACGCCGAACATATCGTTTTGCAGCGTGGGGGCCGTCACCTGGGTGACGTAGTAGCGCGGACGCTTCTGCCACAACAACGCCTCGAACGCTTTCCAGGTCATCCGTTGCGGGATGGCATCGACGATGTCGACGCGCCTATCGGGGAAGAGTGCCGCCATCTGCGCCAGGTCCACCTGGGGCCAGATTTGTCCCTCGCGGGAACGCCGTCCCACCCGGTGTTGACTGCGAATCCAGATGCCCCGGTCGGGCGCGGGAGGGTTGACGAACAGGATGTCCACGGCATCGGCGGGGCGCGTTTCCATCTGTGCATGGACGGCGTCATCGGCGTTGGGGAAGTGCGGGACGGGGAGTACCTGGCGGGTGGTGCGCCCGCGGTTGATGTTCAACAGTGCATCGCTCATTCGATCTGCTCCATATCACTCTGGATACGCGCATCGCGCTGGCTCAATTCTTCCAGCACACGCATGATCACCCAGAAGATCATCAACTGCAGGCCCACTAAAATGCCCATCGTGCCCGCCAGCAAATAGAGCCACAGGCGCTCGATGCTCCACCCGTTCAGCCCGAGGATCAGGCTTGTCAGGTCAAGGAGGAAGCCGCCGGCAACCCCCAGCGCGCCCAGCCACCAGAAGTGACGATCCAGCGGCGGGTCAAAAATCGGCTTTCCGAAGAGGCCCTGGCGCACCGGGCGGCGGTGGAAGAGTGAGACGAGGTAGTTGAACGTCGCGCCCAGGGCGAAGAAATCCACCCCGGCGATGCCGAGGACGACGGCGGCGAATGCCCCCCCCACCCCCCACGGTCCCAGGGTGGTGATCCCGGCGAGGCGCATCCCCACAAAAACCAGCGCGATCAACACGCCTACGGTGAACGCCGTCACTCCCAATCCACCGAGGATGCGCACCGGGTTGTAATTCAGCGATGTCCACAGGATCGTCTGCAAGAAACGCATCCCGTCGCGCACGACGTGTAGCTTGGAGTGTCCCAGGCGCTCTTTATAGGGGATGGGTACCTCGACCATGCGCAGGTTTTCGTAGACCGCGCGACTGCTCATCACCGGGGTAAAGTTGAGGCCATCGGGCAGGGGATAAAGCTGCGTGAATGCCTCGCGGCGACAGACGCGCATCCCGCTGGCGGGATCGAGCACGCGCCGGTTGCCGAGCAGGCTGACCAGGCTCGACCAGGCGAGGTTGCCCACGCGGCGCACGAACGGCATGTCGCTGGCGGCCCCGGAGCGGCGTGAGCCAACGACGAGGTCGGCGCCGCCCAGCACCGCGCGGCACAGATCGGGGAAATGCTCCGGCGGATAGGTGCCGTCGGCGTCGAGGAAGCCCACGAGGTCCCCCCGCGCGGCGCAGAAACCGGTCTTCAGCGCCGCGCCGTAGCCCCGGTTGTGTGGATGGCGTACCAGCCGCACGTCGGGATAGTCGGCGACGATGTCTGCCGTGTGGTCCGCCGAGCCGTCGTCCACGACGATTAACTCCATATCGGTCAGCCCCGTCGCCATCACCGCCGGCCGCACGGCGAGCACCCGCTCGACAATGGCGGCGATGCCATCTTCCTCGTTGTACGCGGGGATGACGATGGACAACATCGGAGCGACATTCTCAGGGATGGGACATTCGGTCATGATGCCTCTTCTTGTCAACGGATTTAACGCATAGGACGGATTTTCTGCGCCCCTACCGGTCGGGTTTAGAAGTATACCTCACCGTGCGGCTTGCTGGTCGTCCCCTCAATGTGGCGCAGCATGCGCGCCGGGACGCCGCCGACGACAGTATGCGGCGCTACATCTTGCGTGACAACGGCGCCAGCGGCGATCACCGCGCCTTGCCCTATCCGCACGCCGTCGGTGATGATCGCGCCCGCGCCGATCCAGACATCGTCTTCGATGACGATGCCTTGTGCGGTGATGCCCTGTTCGACGAAAGGCCGTGCTGGATCATCGAAGACGTGGTTCACGGCGACGATCTGTACCAACGGCGACGTGTAAACGCGGTCGCCGATGGTCACGCCACCCTGTCCGCGGATCACGTTGTACTCACCGATCAGGCTATCCTGTCCGATAGCAATCCCGGCGTGGGGCAGGTGGCGGAAGTTGTAGACGTGCAACACCGCGCCGTGCATCACCAGTGTATTGGCGCCGATGGTCACGCCGTTCGGGCAGGCGTGGATGTAAACGCCTTCGTCGAGATACGCGCCGTTTCCTAAGCGAATATGGTTAGCAAAACGCAGACGCACGCCCCGCTCGATGGCGGCGACGCCGTTCATAGACAGCATCAGCCGATATGCCAACCCGCGCACCCCCATCCCCAGGAGGGCATATGCGTCAACTTAAGAGGGCGGGGTGGTGAATTTGTCGTTTACTGAATATTGTGGCATTCTATAGAAGATCACAATCTCAGAAGGAGAATACCAATGTCCAGAAAAATCACCCAAACACTCAACCGGGAATGGGAGGAAATCGTGAGCGCTATTCCCGATGATCTGGAAGCCAGTGCCAAGGAACTGGTGCCCTTCTCCGTCATCGTGGTTTGCAAAAGGCCTCCGACTTGTTGCGGGTCATTCTGATGTATGCGACTCTCCTCTCGCTGCGGAACACAGCCCTCTGGGCAGCCTGCCTGGGGATATGCACCATCAGCCGGCAAGCTCTCCAACGACGCATCCTGGGCAGTGCCGCCTGGCTTCGCCATCTGCTGGCCGTCCAATTGACCTGCCTGGCTGCCGTGCCCCTGCAGGCGCTCGCTTTCATCCGGCGCTTCATCCTGATGGACGCCAGCGTCGTCGCCCGTCCTGGCAGCCCGGGCATCGAATGGCGTCTCCATCTGGCCTGGCAACCTTTCCATCTCCAGCCTGCCGAAGTAGTTTTGACAGATGCGCATGAGGGAGAAGGGTTGGACAAAGTGCCCCTGCAGGCAGGCGATGTGGTCATCGCAGACCGCGCCTATGGGCTCGGGCGTCACATCCGGTACGCATTGGACGTTTTGGCTTACTTCATCGTGCGCCTGACCTGGTCCAACCTCCCTCTGCTGACCCCAGACGGTCAGCCCTTTGACATCGTGACCTGGCTGCGCAGCCTGCCGGCGGAGGCCATCTCTGCCGAGGTCATCGTCGTCGCCGCCGATGACCCCCAGCGCCGTTCTTTACGCCTGGTCGCCGGGCGGTTGCCTTCCCAGAAAGCGCAGGAAGCCCGGGAGCGAGTGCGTCGTCAGGCCGGAGAGGAGAAGCGCTCCCCCCATCCGAACACTCTCTTCACGGCGGGGTTCTGTCTCCTGCTCACCAACCTCCCCGCAGCCTGCGTTTCCCCTTCCCTCATCTTGACTCTCTATCGCATCCGTTGGCAAATCGAATGGTGTTTCCGGCGCTGGAAAAGCCTCTGCCACCTTGACCGCCTGCCCGCCTACCCCGCCGCCATCGCCGAGGTGGTCCTGCTGGCGAAATTGCTCATCATCTTACTCATGCAGCGGCGCCTGGGTACCTTGCCGTGGGACGAATGGTGGGCAGCCGAGGAGCCGGCACCGGTCGTATCCTCCCTTGTCCAACTGGCTTATGCCTACACTTGTGAAACCATTCGTCCCGTCTCCGTCTTGATTAAGTTGTTGGAAGACCCGACTCCCTTTATGCGTTACTTGCGATCGTGTCGCCGCAAACGGCCCCTGCAGCTTGCTGCCGCTGCCCGTCACTTGTTTGAACTGTGTACCGGCCAACCACCCCCTGCCCTGGCTGCTTAAGTTGACGCATATGGGGTATTGCCCATTGGCGTGTGCCGTGTTCGTGGCGCTCAAACGCGGCTGGCGTGGGGGCAGTCCCATTACCGTTCGCTGCACAAATCGCCAGCACCAGACCGCGTGTGCATTGCACGGGGCAAGATACACGGGCAGTCCCATTACGGTACACTGCACAAGTTGCCGGTGCGAGACCGTGTGTGCATTGTACGAGGCAAGATACACAGACTCTCCGATTGTTGACTTATCCCCAAAGTCGTGTAAAGTCTGTTTTGGAATCAGAGATCGTTACTACATAACAAAATCACATCATGGAGGTTTACCTATGGAAAAGATCGAGGAATTGATTCACCGTTTGGCGCGCGATGTTTCTTTCCGCACGGCCTTTGTCAACGCTCCGGAAGAAACTTCGTTGGTTCACGGCTTGGCTTTGACGGAGGGAGAGTACAAGCTATTGGAAAGCTTGCGCCCACTCCTGACGCTGCGATCCGGGGAACTACTCCACCGTCTGCTGGATGGAACATCCGACGCTCCTCCAGAATGGTGGAGAGCGCAACCTTTTTCCGCAAATGCGACGCCATGACTGTTATGTGAACCCTGTTCCTTTTTTCTTTCTTTGAAGCAGCGATAGTTACTTATCTCGTTCACCTCTATCGTCAAATCACCCCTTCCGTCACGGATGCTCTGGAACCGACGCTGCGTTGGGTTTGTGATTGCGTTGGCGCACATAGCGATTTTCTGCATTTGCCTTTGCTGATTTGCCTGGGCGCCGGCGGTGATGTGGCACCGGTGATTCCTGTAGTTTCGGCCTGGCATTTGCTTTATTGCGCTGCCCATCTCTTGGATGATGTCGCCGATGGCGCGCCGTTGCCATGGGAACCGGCGTGGGCGGTCAATGCCGCCGTCACTCTGATTTTTCTGGCACAGACGAGCCTCACGGCGCTACGTCAGCATCAGATCAAGGCCGAGCGTATTCTAGCGTTGGTGGAAATGTTTAACAGCGCTTCTATCCGCATTGCATTGGGACAAGCCTCCGATCTGGCCTGTGATACTCAGCCGCTCACCTTGAACAACTATTGGCGTATGGCAGGCGCCAAATCGGGCGAATGCTTTGCCCTCGCAGGTCGCGCTGGCGCTATGATGGGTAACGGTGAACCAAACGTGATCGATACCTATGCAGCTTTCGGTTATCATCTGGGACTGTTAGTGCAATTGGGCGATGATCTGCGGGCACTGTGGCAACCGCGACATCGGGGTGATCTGGCAACCATTGCGCGGACGCTCCCATTCGTTTACGCTCAAAGTACAGCCTCGTCAGAAATGCATACACGGTTACGTGCGTTGGCATGTCGCGCCAGCGACGAACCGGCGGCGCTCACTGAACTGCAATCGGTGCTGGCTGACATGGGCGCACTACACTACCTGGCGCTCCAAGCCGGCTGGCAACGACATCTGGCCAGCCAGGCGTTGTGTGCGGCGGCTTGCTCCGGCGCTGTGCGCGACCAGTTATCGACGCTGCTCGACAAGATGACATTGACCGGAGCATCGGAGCCATGATGCTCATCTTAAGCAAGCTCACAGCACGGGGAAATAGTACGAAGGACCATGGGCGCGAACGTCCGGCTTGGTATTATCTACCTTACGCCTTGATCGTGCTTGTAACGATGGCTGTGCTGGTTGTGGCAATCTCGACGATATTCTGGCCTGACGATGGTGTCCTGACGATGGTGTGAGATGGGAACTTGTAGAAGGACGTGTCCTATCCGTAGATCCCGGCGGGCCAGGTGAGAAGAGTGGATTGCAGCCAGGCGATGTTGTACTGACCGTGGATGGTCAGCCATTCTCTCGAACGCCGCTTTACGCTGGGCGTAGCCCTGGACAAACGGTTGCTCTGACGGTGCAGCGCGACGGCCGGATCGAGACGTTCGATGTGGTCCTGGCCGCGCCCGATGTAACTGTGGTGTTGTGGCGACTCATTCCGCTGCTGGTAGCCGCCAGCTTTTGGATTGCCGGTGTGGTGATTTTTGTGTTACGGCCTCGCGTAGGCGTTTGTCGCGCGTACTTCCTGTTGGCGCAGACGGCGACGGTCGCGCTATCGGCCGGCGGACTTTCGACCTTCAATCTGATGTGGGCCGTTTACGTGTTTCATTTGACACTGCTGGCGCTTCCACCGCTGTTGAGTCATTTCTACGTTGCGTTGACCGCTCCCCGACAATCACTTATCCGCTCATTTTCTCGTTGCCTGATCGCATTTAGTGGTCTGCTGATGTTGTTCTGTCTGCTGGCGTCTCCATTTCCCAGCAGCGCGTGGGGTAATGCGCAGAAGTTAACGGTTACCTTTTTGCCAGTTTGGCGCATAATCCAATTACTCTATCTGACCGTAGCCTTGTTGGGATTTATAGTTGGCTTGTTATACACGTATTGGACGACACGCTCGGTTGATCTACGTCGCCGGTTACGCGGGTTGGTCTTGAGCACGGTAGCCGGTTCTGTTCCTATGATCTTTTTCTCCCTTTTACCTAACGTTATGCTGGGTGTTGGAGCGGGTCTCTCTTATCAATTTACTTTTCCCTTTTTGATTTTGACTCCCTTGACCCACGCTTACGTCATCATCAAATATGATTTGGCGCCTTTCGACCGTTTCCTGAACCGCAGTCTGGTGGTTTTTATCCTGGGGCTGTTGTGGGCCGTGTTCTATCTCACCGCAACAGGCATAGGGATGGTGTTCAGTACACAAATGCCTTTGCTACAACTTGTGACGGGCATGGCGGCGACGATGGTCATGGCGGCGTTGCTCGTCCCCCTGCGCGAAAAAATACAACACGCTGTGGATCGTCTGTTCTACGGCGGCTGGTATGACTACCGTGGCGTCATCAGCCGGTTGAGTAACACTCTGAGCGGTCTGGCGCGCCGTGACGAACTGGCGGCGCGCTTGGTGGAACTGGTAGCCGAGGGACTGCGGCTGGAAGGTGCGGCGCTTTATTTGTATACACCCGCCGGCGAACTCCTGTTAGAAGGGTGTGTGGGACTCGTCGTCCCGCCACGGCTATCGGGGCAGGTGATACAGGCTTGGAGCGGGCCAGGGGTGCTGGTATCTGGACTGTCTGCGAACAACGGTGTTTCAATGCCGCCCCCGTTTTCTGAAGCAGCGGTCAAGTGGTATGTGCCATTGACCACTGACGAAAAATCTCTGGGTTTGTTGATTCTGGGGCCGAAAAGGGATGATGATTTCTTCGATCCGGCCGATATGGATATTCTGCAAACGCTGAGAGAACAGGCGACTTTGGCTGTAGAGAATGTGTCGTTGATGAGTGATCTGCAACAGATGCTCAGAGCGATGGAAGCCATCCAGCAACGCTTGCTCGCAGTACGAGAGGAAGAACGACGTGTTCTGGCTTGGGAGTTGCACGACGGGCCGGTGCAAGACCTGATCGCGCTAAGCTATCAATTGTGCGACTGCCGGGATGGCTTGCAAGATTCCGAGCTGGTCGCGCGACTGGAAACACTGCGGCGAGAAGCGTTACGTATTATGCAAGTTTTGCGTGAGGTATGTGGGGGCCTGCGTTCTGACGTGCTCGACATCATGGGGGTAGGGCCGGCGCTGTCGCAATATGCGCAGGATGTTATGCGAAGAAAGGACGTGGTGATTGAACTGACTGTGCCGTCGCGCGCGACCAGGTTACCTGACCCGCTGGGGATCACCCTGCTGCGTGTGTTCCAGGAAGCAGTGAACAATGCGATCTTGCATGCCGGGACCCGGGAAATCTGGGGCCATCTACAAATCAGTGAGACGGAGTACGAACTACGAGTATGGGATCAGGGCCGGGGCTTTGTGCTGCCGAGACAAGTGGAATCATTGACTTTGCGGGGGCATTATGGATTGGCGACGATGAAAGAGCGCATAGCGGCGCTGGGTGGGAAGTTGGAAATTCGCTCGGCGCCGGGCGCCGGGACAGCAGTGCGCGTATGGGGGCAAATTGACGATGAACAACGAACATGTGAGTAAAATCCGGGTGATATTGGCCGATGACCATCCCGCGGTGCGGGCGGGCATTCGCGGGGCATTGGAGAGGAAAGCTGCGGATATGGTCGTGGTAGGCGAGGCATCGCACGGGGAAGAAGCCCTGCGTTTGATTGTAGAGTTGACGCCAGACGTAGCGGTGCTGGATTGCCGGTTGCCCGGATTGACGGGTATCGAGGTGGCGATGCAGATAACCGAGCGTCATCTACCCACCCGCGTGGTGGCTTTGAGCGCCTTTGCCGAGGATCAGTACGTTTACGGCATGTTGCAAGCGGGAGTGCAGAGCTACCTGCTGAAAGAGGAACCATTGGAGGCGGTCGTGGCGGCCGTGCGGGCGGTGGCCCAGGGACAACAGTGGTACAGTCAAAGGATTATGGCCCAAATCACCGAACGAGCTTTGGGTGGGTCGGTGACACATCCGTGTGCAGCTAAACTGAGCGCACGTGAACGCGCTGTCCTGCAACGCCTGGCGCAGGGATGTTCGAATGAGCAGATCGCCCAAGACCTTTGCCTCGGCGAGCAGACGATCAAGAATTACGTGACGAGCCTCTATACCAAGTTGGCGGTCCATTCGCGGGCTGAGGCCGTGGCCTGGGCCTGGCAGCACGGGTTGATAGATGCGCCCGCTTGAACACCAGGAGCGGTATTGATGCGCAGCGCATAGCGTGACGTGAATGGTAGCAAACAGCACTCACTCTAGTACCCCGGTACTGGGGTGAGTTGGTGTTAGGGTACTAAAAAAAACAGTACGCGCGCATCTTTACAGGGGGCTAGTTTTTTAGTATGATCTTCAGGGCTTGACGTTGGCGGAAATCATCCTAACACTATTGGAAAACAAGTCACAGTCCTACTCTTAATTTTCGCCAGTGTCAAGTATTGAAACCTGGAAAGGGTAACAGGCTATTTGAAAAAAGAAGTGGCTGCGCTTGAGAACCAAGTTCGTTTTAGCCGCATGGTTCGAGTGGGTCAAGCGGTTGATCCGTTTGAACTGGAAGATGTAACAACGAATAAGTTGGTGAACTTGGCCGATTATCAAGGTCGAGGCGTTTTGCTGGTTTTCTTTAGCGTGAATTGCAAGTATTGCCATCAGGATGTGGTGTTGTGGCAAAGAATTGCCGACCAAAGCGACTCTACACACCCACCAGTGTTAGCTATCGCAGTGGGGGACGATGCGCTGTCGGTGGCCCAGCATGCCCGTCAACACGAGTTGCTTTTTCCTGTATTGCTCGACCTGGATAAAAAAGTTTTTAATGGGATGAACCTGCCTGGAACTCCCACCAAAGTTTTGTTAGATAAAGACCTGCGAGTTGTCCGCGTTTGGCTGGGCTTAACCAGTCAGAATTCCGCTCCTGCCGATCTGCAAATGTTGAAGCAGATATGGGATATTGAGGCCAAGGACCTTCCGATAGCGGGCGCTATTCAGATTCAATAGTAGGTGCTACAAATTGCTACAACCCATGATCCTTCGTCAGCGTTACCACCTTCGTGCTCTGGGTAGTTGGGGCCTAACCTTGTATGGGTTGGTGACTTGCGCTTGTGCGGCGCTTCTGGCCTGGAAACATGCCGATGCGGACACCAGTCTATTTGTTTTGTTGGCCTACTTGGAGGTCCTCCTTCCGGCTATCGCTGGCTTGCTGGCGGCTCATGTCTTTGCGGATCCTGTCCTCGAAGTGTTGTCCAGTCTTCCCTTTTCCCTGCGGCGTCTGTTGGCCGAGCGCCTGTTCACGGTGAGCTTGGTTGTTGGCGTGGGCGGTATGGCGATGCCGGTCTGGGCATGGCTTTGGCGCATTTCTTCCCCGCAGCTTTATGGCCTGGGATGGATCCTGGTTTGGAGCGCCCCCGCGATGGCGTTCATTGGCCTGGGCGCTGTGGGGGCGATCCTGGCGCGCAGTTCGTCAGTGGGCGCTCTGCTGGTTGGGAGTGTGTGGCTTTTACAACTGATATTTCAAGGAGAAATGCTGCTACATCCGGCCGGGCGGGTTTTCTTGCTCTTTTTGACGTCGCTTCAGCCAGATGCGCCCGAGTGGCCGCTGAATCGGGCGCTGCTTATGGGGCTGGGGGTGTTGGGGACAACTTTGGCCCTGGCTGCAACCAGCGTGGTTGAGCCTTTTCTACGGAGGCGGGAATGAATTTCCATACATTGCCATTGCCAAGCCTGCCTCGCGTCCTGGCAACGGCCGGCTATCAGGCCCGCTTGCTCGTCCGGCAACCAGCTTTCTGGCTGTTTCAGGCTATACTCACTCTTCTTCTTTATGTAAATGTGTTTCAAGTGCTGCTGCCCACAGCCAGCAGCGCCGATTTTGTCGCTACCATTGTCGGCAAAGGTTTCTCGACGATTGTTTTTGTGCTGACCGCTTTTTTAGTGGCTCCGGCTGTTGCGCGCAGTTGCGGGCCGGTGGCCGATATACTGTGGTCTACATCTCTCCGGCCATTCGAATTCGCCGCCGGGATGTTTACTGGCCTTTACTTGCCTCTGGCTTGTTCGGTGTGTATTCACCTGCTGCTGCACTGGGTGGCCACCTTCTTGCCGGGCGCAACCGCTAAAACGCCCCCCTTGACAATGCTCATAGCGTTTGGCTTGCCGCCGCTCCTGACCGTATTGGCCTTGGCGGTCGCAGTTTATTTGTTGCTGGCGGCGTTTTTCCGCACACCTATCCTTGTGTATGTTGTAGCGCTGGCCTATTGGGTCATCTGGCTGGCTGGATTGATTGTGCCTACTGCGACCTTGCTATCCCCATGGAACATTGCCCTACTGACGTATACCCTTTCTCCTTCGGCTGGCCTGGGCGCTGACGCTCCCCTGGTAAGGGGGGTATTAACTTTTTGGGGTGTTCTGGCTTTGACACTGGTCTCCGGGTTGCCGTGGGGGTTGGTGCGCGCTCACCGGCTGGACGCGCTCCGCCCCGCGCTGCGGGCTATAGTCTGGCCCTTTGCTGGCCTGGTGGTTGCCGGCAGTGTGCTACTTCATTTTGCGGCAGTGGCAAGTACAGCTCAGGTACCAGCAACGCCGGGCCAGCCGACTGGACAATGGTCAGTTGTCCAAAACGATGTACATCTTCATCTGCATGGCGCTCAGGTGGAAGGGCAGGCTGTGTTGACGCTGCGCAATGCGGGGATGCTCCCCGTGCAGGAGATGTTTTTGCGTTTGAACGCAGGACTGGAGATTAAAGAGGTCAGTATAGGCGGCGCGCCTGCAGCGGCGCGGCGGGAGGGCGATAGCGTGCTCGTTCCCCTGCCGCTTCCTGTGGCGCCAGAAGAATCCATTGTCGTGTCTATCCATTACGGGGGACGCCTTTTTACGGCGCGTGAAGACTACGCCAGAGCTGATACGCTGCGTGGTCCCTGGATCCGCCTACCGTTGCCGCTCCGCGCGTACCTGGCTGACGGGATTGGCTTTCTCGAACGAGATGGCGATTGGCACCCCTGGCCCCTTGTTGCTGGGCCGCATCTGGCTGAAGTAGACTGGCGCCTGGCAGTGCGGTTTTCCAAGGATGCGGGCAAGGTGCTGGCCGCTGATTCGGCCCAAATATCTACTCCAGATGATGCTATTCTCGTCGAATGGCAGGGGACTTTGCCATCGGCATTGCTGGCCTATGGCGCTATTCAGCCGTGCCAGGTAGATCAGCAGGTGTTTTTGCCTGCCCATGCGACGGCTGAAGATTGCGTGCTCGGCGCCGATTATTTGAGCACGTTGACCGAATTGCGAGATTGGCTTGGCTTGCCGCCAACGGAAACCTGGCGTGTGGTTGCATTGCCCTACCGGCAGGACGCCGCCTGGGGTGAGGGCGTGTTGTTCTATCCAGAGACCAGTGAGTATATGGCTAGTTTGCGCGGCCTGCGTAGCGGTGAATTGGAGCCCACTCGGGCAGCCCTCCACCGAGCGCACGAGGTATCTCTGGCGTGGTGGCGAGCCCAGGTTCGGTGGCCGCCGCCCTTGCTGGTACAGCGCCCGTCGAACGGGATAACCAACAACCCCCAAATACCGGCCGGTCGGCTGATGCCGGAGTCGGAGCAAACATTAGATGAGGCATTGGCCTGGTATACTGCTATCCACGTTACGGCGCACTTGCGCGAGGATCCGACACTGGTTGATCAAGAAATAAGTTTTTGGACCCGAGTATTTGAAACCAATCGCGGCCCACTTACGCCTGGCTTAGAAGCCATGCTCAACCGGCAACAGTTGGACGAGGAGCTGGCAGCCCGTGGGATTTCCAACATAACATGGACACCTCCACGCCTGGCTGCTTTGGCCGCTGACATATTGAGTTTGCACGAGGTTTATCTTGCATCGCCAGGCGAAGATTTTCAAGCGCTATTGCGCGAGTTCGGCGCGAAATATTCGCTGGACAACGTACAGCCGGCCGCCGCCGAGAGTTTTTTCACGCTGGCCCGTGAACAGACCGGGCAAGACCATTTGAGCCTGTGGCAAGCCCGCCATCAGGCGATCGCGTCTATAGGAACTCCACCATGATTATACAAGTTGATAACCTGCACAAGGTCTATGGAAATGGCGTAGTCGCCCTTGATGGCATTACCCTCCGTATCGAAAATGGCATGTTTGGCTTGCTTGGGCCGAATGGAGCGGGCAAGACGACCTTCATGCGCATATTGGCAGGGTTAATCCGGCCAACGCAGGGAACAATTTGCGCCGATCACCTCGACCTCACCCGGGGGCGCGACCTGGATACATTCAAGGCTACATTGGGCTATCTTCCGCAAGAATTGGAACTCTATGCTGACTTGAGCGCCAGCGAGTTCCTGGAGTACATTGCCTTATTGAAGGGCCTAAATAATGGACGCATGCGTCGTGCGCGTATAACCGAGGTGTTGTCTTTGGTTAGATTGACAGATGTAGCCAGACGGCGACTGCGCACTTTTTCGGGCGGAATGAAGCGGCGTGTTGGGATTGCCCAGGCTTTGCTGGTTGAGCCGCAGGTGTTGATTGTAGATGAGCCTACGGCCGGCCTCGACCCGGAAGAACGGGTGCGTTTTCGCAATTTGCTGTCTGAACTGGGGCAAGATCGGATGGTAATCCTTTCTACTCACATTGTGGAAGACGTGGCTCAAACTTGTTTGGAGTTGGCAGTGCTTTGCCGAGGTCGCTTGCTATTTCACGGCGCTACGATTGAAATGATAGAGAGCGTAGAAGGCAAAGTATGGGAGATGGCAGCGCCGCCAAACTACAAGCCAGATTCGACCGCGGTGGTGGTAGCCAGCGTACGCCAGGCCGAAATGGTTCGCTACCGCGTTCTTGCAGATGCCGCGCCCCTTCCCGGTGCGCGTTCTTCACAGCCAACGCTCGAAGATGCCTATCTCTGGATGATGAGAGGCATTGCTCTCGATTGAAAGGCGCTTGTGCTATAATAGTGAATGAGATCCAGGCCGTAAGTATCCGCGGCTCCGAGCAAGCTGAGGGCGGCCATGAAGCGCGGTCAAATGGCGATGGCTATTGAACAGGCGAAACAACCGCGTGCGCGTGGGCAAAGAAAGTTCATACACTCCCTGACCTTGTAGGCCGCGATTTTCTTCCAGTCGCCGGTGGGCTGCCGGTTAAAATGCGTTCCCATGAAAAGAATTAGACTGATCGTGATCGTGTGTTCGCTGCTGACCATCTTTTGCGCGCGGATGGGACGGGGCGCAGCGCCGCTTGAAACCCCGGACGCCGCTCAGACCGCCGAAGCAGCGCCGGATGGACGTACCCCTGCCGTTGTTGCTGCGTGTACGGACGAACAGCTCGCCCTGCTTGAACAATCCATGTCTTCCACCCTGGCCGGGGCTTCGGCGGGCTTTAGCTTCACGTTGATGTTGGAATCCGCAGATGGGAGGAGTTATCTTCACTCGGAGGGGGCGTCAACCGGCGCTACGCCTTATGAATCCGCCTCCACCTCCAAACGCGCGTTGTTGAGTTTGGAGGAGTTAGGGCAGCTACCCGTGATCCGCTGGGATGAGTGGGAGGTCAGGCCAACCAATCTCTCCGTTCAGACGTCCCGTGGCTGTCTGATGGACTGCGCCTTCTGTGCCATTCCATCAGAGTTGGCGACCCTTCCCGCTCGACCACATCTTGGGTTCACTTGAGGCCTGCGTCAAATCGGTGTGTGACAACGGATCGAAACGCATTCAACACATCGCCTTTGCCGATGACTGCTTCACTCCTGATGTGCAGTTCGCCGCCGACGTGCTCACCGCCACCACCGAGATCTTTCCCCAGGTGCGTCCTCATATCGAGGGTCGGGTGCGAGATCTGCTGAGACCAGGGGTGCTGGAGCATATGGCGAGTACAAACGTACAGAACATCGGGGTCGGTGTTGAGTGTGGATACAGTTCTGGGCTGCGGAAGATCAGCAAGGGGTTGAGGATTGAGGAAGTGGAGGAACTGGGGCGGCGGGCGAAGGCGCTTGGGATGGGAGACGCATTGTATTATTCCTATATCGTTGGCTTTCCGTGGGAAACGAGTGTGGAGATGAAAAAGACCATCGACTTTGCTTTCTCCGTCGCTAGCCGCTACGGCGGGTTCGTCCAGATTTGCTGGTGGATGACTATGCCGGGGAGTCGCTTGTTCAAGCAAATGTGCGACACACACGGTCTCGATGCGTCTATCTTTGATCTGCGGAAATGGTGGTTCGACCGGGATGTCTTCTTGAAGACCCATCCGACACTGAATATGGATGAGATTCGTGAAGTCTGTGATTATTCCATCTCCGTAGCATCTTCTAACAAACAGATCAGAAAAGCGGGTTCGGCTTTCTGGGATGGTTTAGGTTAGATCGCCACTTTTGTAGAAGCCATTTGATAAGTTAACTCTAAGGATTTCTGACCCTGCTGGCTTTCTTTACCTGTAAAGTCTGACTTCTCGCTGGTTGGGAATCAATATGCAGAAAGGGGATTGAAGATTCTATGAAACAATCTATTGTCCAAGATCCATCGTGGTACCGTGCGCTTACGTTAACCGAGCGCTTTGCATCCGTCCTTCCCACGGGTTACAGATCTGTCGAATCCTATGTGGATTTCGATCTCGCAAAACAACGTATGCAAACCTGGCGAGAACAGCCCCCTTTCAACACGGACACGCATTTTCGGCGACGGCTAGCAGTTTGTCGGAGAGAAAGTGGCCTGAGCATCAATACATACGAAGTTGAGCCACTCTCACCCGAATTTTGATTGAACGATGTGCATGACACGCCTACCACAGACTAATTCAGGCTACGATTTGCGCTTTTTGCCACGGCAAAAGGCGCGAACTGGCTTGTCG
>Ga0208940_1000348_pt1 | contig 60328 bp, 55 predicted proteins | sample AD_JPNNA6_MetaG_FD_184445 | JGI IMG/M metagenome (GOLD analysis project Ga0208940, IMG submission 184445) | Active sludge microbial communities of municipal wastewater-treating anaerobic digesters from Japan - AD_JPNNA6_MetaG (SPAdes) (version 2) | ecosystem: Engineered > Bioreactor > Anaerobic... | reverse complement strand
TATCCTAAATCAAAGGCTTCTACATGTGTAGAGATTATTGCAGATAGGATTGGAAATATTGAGTCAGACATTGATAAAGGAACTGGTATGCTAAGCTTTTTCAGAAGATTTTTTGGTCATTATGAAATGGATAATGATGATGGTGTTGTATAGAATTAAATTGATACATTGTGTATTTATTACTTGATTTAAGATGTATTTAATACTATTTTTTATGTTAGGTTGTAAATTTTGTAAATTTGTGATAGTGTTATCTAAAATGGTCATAAATCATGTTGAATATTAAGAAAATTGCAGAAATTTCACCGGAAGCTAAAGTATCTCTGATATTTGGATTCCTTGCATTTATAGTATCTTTATTCTTTGGGCTTGCTGTTGGGAACAGAATTGTTATATTATTGACCAGAGTATTGTTTTTTACAATTGTCTATGCAACAATTGGTTATGCTTCCATGCTTGTGATCAAGCATTTTGTTCCGGAAGTGTATGAAATATTAAACAAAGTATTGAATATTGGTCAATCATTAGATATGGCTACAGAGTCATCTGATGTGACGATGCAATCTGAGTATAAAAACAGTGATGATTCTGATAAAGGGGAGGGCATTGTTTCTTCTGATTCTGGCAATGAGTCTATTGATGTGGGGGCTACCTATAACGAAGCATTTACACCATTGGAAGCTAAGGATTTTACTACTTTTACAACTGAAGAAAGTAAACCTAAAAAGATGGGGAAGCACATCGTTCTGGATGACAAAAAGATTCACTATGAACCAAAAATAATGGCAGAAGCTATACGAACTATGATCAAGCGTGATAAGGACTAAATAAAATAACGAGGTTGTATGGCAAATAAAAAATTTCAAGGATTTGATGCTACAGATGAAGATGAACTCTGGAAACGGTATGCAAAGACACAAAATCAGGATATACGGGACTATTTTGTAATAAAATATGCACCATTGGTTAAATATGTAGCCGGTAAAATTGCTATGGGAATGCCAAGCTCAATAGAATTTGATGATCTTGTTTCCTATGGTGTATTTGGTCTTATAGATGCAATTTCAAAATTTGATCCTGATCGCGGGATAAAATTTAAAACATATGCGATGACACGAATCCGAGGGGCTATTTTTGACGAATTACGTTCAATTGATTGGATACCACGATCAATCAGACAAAAAGCAAAACAGATTGAGCAGGCTATCGCTGAATTGGAAAATAAATTGGGAAGAACTGTTGAGGATGAAGAAATAGCCAAAGAGTTAGGTGTTACCATTGAAGAATTTCAATCCTTACTGAACAAGTTGAGCGGGACAGCTATGTTGTCGCTTAATGATATATGGTATGTTGGGGATGAAAATGATGAACTGTCGATAATGGAAACACTTGAAGCACCTGATACATTAAATCCCGACGTTATGATTGAGAAAGAAGAAATACGCGACTATATTGTTGAGGCAATAAAAAAATTACCTGATAAAGAAAAGAAAGTTATTGTTCTATATTATTACGAGGATTTAACCTTAAAAGAAATTGGTGAAGTTCTTGAAGTAACTGAAAGCAGGGTATCACAATTACATACTAAGGCGATAATGCGATTGCGTGGCAGGCTGGGAAGGATTAAATCAAATATTGTTGGATGAATAATCTGATCAGGTATTATTATAATTAAAATGTATATCTGGTTTTTGTATAATGAAGAATCTAAAAGAATTGTTAAAAACATTAAAAGATGATGATATAGCCGAAAATGAGGTGGAAGTATATGCTGATTCGGTGAAACAGGCTCTTGAATTGGCATCCAGAGATCTGGGTGTTGATATATCTGAGCTTGATTATCAGATTTTGGAGAAGGGAACATCAGGTCTATTAGGAATCGGCAGACAACCATATAAAGTATTGATTAGACCTATAAAAGTAGAAGAGGAAGAAGATTTAACAGCGATTGAACAAAAACTGCATGCTGTACCTGAAGCTGATTTGAAAGTTCAGGATGTAGCAAGAAATGTTGATGGCTCAGCCAAAATTAGAATAACCAAAACTGGCATCTGGTTAACAGTAACTCCGCCGAAAGGTGGGGGGAGACGTGTTGATTTGTCCGATGTATCAAATAGGATTTATTCTCTTAGAATTCAAAATGCTGATATGGCAAAAATAGAGAAAGAAATCAAACATCCTTCTGGCAAGCCAGTGAAAATTGGTGAATGGATACCTAATCCTGAATATGATGGTTCTATGACGGTTGAAATTACTGATGATGAGATGAAGGCATATATTCATTTTGTTCCCCCACGATTTTGCGGCAGACATATGGATGTTGATGATGTTATTGAAGCATTAAAACGATCGGGTATCGTTACTGGAATTAAAGAACAAAGGATTGCTGAATATCTGGATAGAATGGATTATAGCCAACCTCTTTTAGCGGCAGAAGGTACGCCTCCAAGACATGGCAAAGATGCATATATTGATTACAAAGTACGAATTGATAAAAGTGGCATTCAATTAGAAGAGGATGAAAAGGGACGTGTCGATTTTAAAGATCTGGATCTTCTTGAAAATGTTGTTGTAGGTCAGGTGCTGGCTGTCAAGGTACCTGCTGAAGAAGGAGTGCCAGGAAGAACAATAACCAATAGAATTATACCTGCACGTTCCGGTAAAGATATTCAGATAAAATATGGGAAGGGAACAATTCTTTCACAGGATGGAACAGAATTAACAGCGGAAATAAACGGACAGGTTGTATACCAAAATGGTAAGCTCAGCGTGGAGCCGGTTTATGTAGTAAAAGGGGATGTCAGCACTGAAACAGGGAATATTGTATTTTTAGGTTCGGTTATTGTTAGTGGGAGCGTACAGGATAATTTTGTTGTAAAGGCCGCAGGAAATATTGAAGTAAAAGGGACAGTACAGAAAGCTAATTTAGAAGCCGAAGGCGATGTTATAATCCGACAGGGGATAATGGGAAGGGAGGGAGCAAAGATTGAATCGACAGGCGGGTCAGTTATTGCTAAATTTATTCAAACTGCAAATGTACTGGCTGAGAAAGATGTAATAGTGGCTGAAGGAATAGTTCATTCAAATGTTGATGCAGGTAATAGAATTATTTGCAATGGAAGAAGGGCACGTATTGTTGGAGGACTTATACGAGCAGGCGAGGAAGTCAATTCAAAATATATTGGTTCGGACTCATTTACAAAAACAACAGTACGGGTAGGGATGAATCCAAAGGTATTGCAACAGCTTAATGAACTTGAGGAAAACAAAAGAAGTATTAACGAAGAATTTGACAGAGTCAGGAAAGATGTTACAACCCTTACAGTTCAAAAGAATAATGCAGGAGGGCATCTACCTAAAGACAGGGAGGAACTTTTAGGGAAGTTAGTAGCACAAAAGCAAAAGATGGAGCAACGTCTTAATGAAATTAATCTATCATTGGAAGAATTGAAAGCTTATCTTGCTATGTTAGAGCAAAAAGGTAAAGTGTGTGTAGAAAAAACAATTTTTCCTGGTGTTGAGATATATATTAAGGACAAACGTTTTAATGTAAAAGACCCATATAGTTATGTTAAGTTTTCCATTGAGGGTTCCGATATAAGGCTTTCTGAATATGAACCACCGGATTTAGATGAAGCACAAAAGCTAATAGCACGGAGGAGACGATAGACAAAAAATTTTATTCAGGAGAATCCAATGGTTATAAAACCAATTGATCTTCAAACTAATATTGCACAGATGATAGAAGTTGCTCGTGGTGAGCATTCCCGCAATGTTGCGGCTGTTGAGCAGCAGCATATATTGAGTAAGGAATCTCAGGATAAAGCTAATATACAAAAAGAAAAAGTTGAGGAAAATAAAAAAGCTGAACGTACCATAATACTTAATGAGGAAAAACAATTTAAAAAGGGAAAACAACAAAAAGAAGGTAGTAAAAACGACAAAAAGGGAAATCAAGAAATCTTTGAAGAGGAAGCAATTGGGAAAATTATTGATGTTAAAAAATAAGGATAATGAAGGATAACTGATGCAGCTTATTATACTCATAATGGTTAATATACTCATAGCTTCAGTATTTTATTTAATCATTTCATTAAAACTAGAACGTTCTGCTACTGAATTTAGATCGAAACGGCTACGAAAAGAGATGGAAGAACTTATAAATGAATTTAATAATACGGCTGAACGTAATTTATCATTACTGGAATATAAAATAAACATATTACGCGAATTGCTAAAAAGAGGAGATGCGCTTAATGGAATAGATATCACAATAGATGATGAAAATGGGCAACCAGTGCCTGCCGAAAAAAGCAAAACAAGATCGTATAATAGAAAAAATCATCTGAATGAAAATAATAAAGATAGTAGGAATAAACATGATACTATTGTTGCAGAAATAATAAATCCGCATAATGTTGTGAACAAAATGCAGAATGATTTTGATAATGGAAATAGTATACATAAACAAAACACTATTGAATCTGCTATTATAAAAGAGAATAACGAAATCCCCACAGTGAAAGAGCAATTGTTGGAACTTAGCCGGGTTATTGTTGCCAGAATAAAGGAAAATATTAAATACAAGTATAAAAAGAATGTTGCAATAAAAGATTTACCTGATGTGCATTATAATGAAATGCAGGATATGTCGACAACATCATTTCAAAGTGATAGTTATAAACCTGAGGAATCAATGATAAAAACCCCTGAAGAAGACACCTTAAATGTAGATGAAACTGTTTTACAGCAGATGTATGTAAATGCTGATGATAAATATCTGTTCATAGCAAAATTATACAGCCAGGGATATACATTACAGATACTATCAAAGATATCAGGAATCCCAATAAGCGAAATATCACTTATTTTGAATCTTTCAACGAGACAATGATTGCTGAATTGCTACTTTTCTATGGTGGAATATGATTGACTTCACAAATATCAAACGCTTAACCGAGGATGAATTTTATAAGTTTGCAAAATTAATATATGATGAAAGTGGAATCTTTTTAAAAGAATCAAAAATTACCCTTCTATCTAACCGCCTGCGTAAAAGACTCAGGGCATTAAATTTTTCTGAGTTTTCAGATTATTTTAATTATATTAACGCTCTTAAAGATAAAAGCAAGGAGATTGAAGAGTTGCTTGATGTTGTTTCAACAAATGAAACGTATTTTTTCAGAAATGAACGGCAATTTGACGCATTGAAGGATCATTGTATCCCCAAAATTGTTAAAATGAAGAATGAAAAAAAACTGAAAATATGGAGTGCAGGCTGTTCAACAGGTGAAGAACCTTATACTATTGCGATTTGTGTTTTAGAATCACGATTACTTTTATCAGATTGGAATGTTTCGATCTTAGCTACTGATATTGCACCATCAGTTCTTGAATTTGCACGTATTGGAAAGTATACAGGCAGGCGAATAGAGAAAGTTCCTCCTGAAATTTTAAAAAAATACTTTACACAAATGCCTGATAATCCTGAAGTGTATGAAGTTAAGGATGAGTTAAAAAAGCTTGTTGCATTTTCATATCTTAATCTTTTTAAAAATTCTTATCCAGAAAATGTTGATATTATATTCTGTCGAAATGTTATGATTTATTTTGATCGTTCTCGTCAAAAAGAACTGATCGCTAATTTTTATAATATTTTGAATCCATGGGGATATTTATTTATTGGCCATTCAGAAACCTTGCACGCTCTGTCCGATGATTTCCAGTATGTGAAGATAATGGATTCACCTGTATATGTTCCAAAGGAGAAAGTATAATGGAATTTCAACTGATTACAGTTTCGATAGCTGATTATAAGGTATCTCATTCACCGGATATATTACGAACAATTTTGGGTTCATGTGTAGGCATATGCCTTTATGATCTGGAAAACAAAGTTGGTGGATTGGCACATATTATGTTGCCTGAAAACAACGATAAGTCAACGAATCCTAAAAAATATGCCGATAGTGCTATAGCTCTTATGATTGATGAAATGGTAAAAAAGGGGGCAAATCCTGAATTGATTGTTGCTAAAATAGTTGGTGGTGCTTCAATGTTTAAAATGCCAGAAAATTCATTTATCGGCTCTATAGGTATAAATAATGTCCTGAAGGTTAAACAAGTATTGGATAAATATCATATCAATATTATTGCCGAGGATGTATTGGGAGATTATGGTAGAACGGTAGATTTTTTTCTTGAAAGTGGTAAATTGAAAATTAAGTCATTAGGACGTGAAGATAAAGAGATGTAGCGAGATTATAGTATGGAAAGTATGACAGGGTATGCATTTATAGAACAAAGTACGGATCAGTTTACATTCTCAATTGAAGTAAAAACATTAAATTCTAAATATCTGGAGGTTTATACAAATATACCCAAGATATTAAAATATGAGGATGATACCATCAATGCTATTTTAAAAAAAAGTTTTGAACGTGGAAAAGTTGAATTTAACATTGACATTTACGATTGGGTAGAATCAAGACCTGTCCATATTAATAAACAGATATTGTTGAAATATTATCATGAAGTACAAAAAGCATTATCAAGTTTAAAAATTGCAGCAAGTTTTTCTGTTGATGCTTTATTGCAACTTGATGGTGTTGTTCATAAAGAGCGTTCGATTCTTTCAAAAAAATCAAAGGATGACATATATAACGCATTACAAAAATCAATTAATGCCACTATTAAAATGCGCAAAAAAGAAGGGAAATCTGTTAAAAAAGATCTTGAATCTTCTTTAAAAATAATTGAACATGCATGTATAGATATTCGTAAACAAGCCCATGCTGTTGCTGAGTATCAATTTAGCAGATTAAAAAAATCAATAGAATCATTATTACATAGTAAAATAGATGAAAACAGATTGTATACAGAAATTGCGATTTTAGCAGATAAGCAAGATATTAATGAAGAACTAACACGCATGTATGATCATATAGTAAAGTTTAAAGAAATAATGGCTGGTGAAGGACAGCTTGGCAGACAATTAGACTTCCTGGCACAGGAGATGTTTAGAGAGGTTAATACAATAGGTTCTAAATCAAATAATACTGTTATTGCCCATAAAGTTGTTGAAGTGAAAAATCATATAGATAAAATACGGGAACAATGCAGGAACATAGTTTAAAAGGAATTGAATAATGAAATCAACAACATTAATTAATATAGGATTTGGTAATGCTGTTGTTGCTGAACGTGTTATTGCTGTTATTACTCCTGTATCAGCTTCAGGAAAACGATTGCGTGAAGAGGCAAAAGAAAACAGTATGCTTATTGATGCAACACATGGCAGGAAAACGCGTGCTATAATTATAATGGATAGTAATCATGTGATACTGTCAGCCATGCAACCTGAAACAATAGCAAATAGATTAAATCAAAGCGAAGAAGGATGATGATAGCAATAATTATTTCAGCACCTTCTGGTGCAGGGAAAACAACACTTATTGAGAAACTTATTATACAGAATCCAATTTATGAGTTTGCTATTTCAACTACAACACGGCCCATACGGTCAAATGAAAAAGAGGGGAAAGATTATTACTATGTAAGTTATGATGAATTTATGAAAATGGTGGATAATAACGAGTTTGTGGAGTGGGCAAAGGTTCATGATAATTATTATGGTACAACCAAAAAAGAGATTGACAGAATAAATGCTAATTCAAAAATACCTATTTTTGATGTAGACGTTCAGGGGGCACGTGCTTTACGTAATAAGTTACAAAAGGTTGTTTCAATATTTATTATTCCACCGTCAATTAAAGAACTTGAAAAACGTTTGCGTCACCGATCAACGGAAACACAGCAACAAATTAAAATAAGATTGACAAATGCTGTGAGTGAATTGCGTGAATATATCAATTATGATTATATTGTTGTAAATGATGATTTACAGAAAGCCTTAGAAGATCTTGGTGCTATTTTAAAGGCAATCATTCTCAGGCGGGAATTTAAGGAAAAAGCAGTTAAAAATTTGCTGGAGGGTGTACATGATTATACCATTAGATAAAATTATAGCGCTGGAAGATAATAAATATATCTTTTCATGTGCTGCAATGAAAGTAGTGGATAAATTAGGTAATATTGAAGGATATCCTGAAACTGACAAAAACTGGAAAGTTGTACCGCATATATTGCATCTCATGCTGAATGGAATCATTAAATATGAATTCAAGGAACAGTTAAGCGATTGAATATTTGAAATAATAATTTTTTATAAGAGTGAAAAAGGTTAACAAAAAGAAAGCAGTTATTCTTGTTGGGCCAACAGCATCGGGTAAATCAGATATATCTCTTTCGATAGCTAACAACCTATTTGAGATAGTTTCGGTAGATTCGGTTCAGGTATATAAATATATGGATGTTGGTACAGGGAAGGTTTCCCCGTACCATCGATCTTTGATAACACATTATTGTATTGATATTGTCAATCCTGATTACTGGTTTACTGCTGGTGATTTCTGTAGAGAAGCGTCAGGGGCAGTTGAAACAATATTGCAACATGGTAAAATTCCGTTGTTTGTGGGTGGAACGGGATTATATATTCATACTTTTTTTTATGGTTTAGCCAAACTTCCCCGCATCGATAGCAAAATAAAAGAGCAATTACATGCTGAGTTGCAACTTAAGGGAATACAGGCTCTTTATAAGGAACTATCGCACCATGATAAAGCCTGGGCTGATAAAATCCATCCCAATGATACACAACGGATTTTACGAGGTTTGGAAGTATTCAGAGCTACAGGATTACCATTATCGCAATTTTTGCAATCTGATCATATGAAAAGCGATCTTGAAATTCTTTTAATTGCAGTTGATATAGAGAGGGATATACTATATAAGCGCATTGAGTGCAGAGTAGATACCATGATTAACAATGGATTGGTAGAAGAAGTAGAAAAATTGCGAGCAATGGGATACACTCAAGATTTAAATTCACAGAAAGCAATAGGGTATATTCAGTTGCACAGGGTTCTGAATAATGAGATATCATTGAGCGATGCAATAGAAGACATAAAACTGCAAACAAAACACTATGCTAAAAGGCAGATTACATGGTTTAAGAGATATAAACCTTTATGGATGCCAGCAAATGATGGTAAAGGAATAAAAAAAATTATCAATGAATGGATATAGTGGTCATTAAAAAATTATTGATATTGTTTTAATATATGGTATGTAATTCTATAAGTTTGCAAAACAATATAAAAAATTTAATAAAAATTTATTAAAAATAAAGAGGTTGCACAATGGGCAAACAAACAAAAAATTTACAGGACACTTTTCTTAATGCAGCACGAAAGGATAAGGTAGAAATCACTATTTATCTTATGAACGGCGTACCCATCAAAGGGAAGGTCATTAGCTTTGACAGCTTTACTATATTGGTTGAGGTCGACAAGAAACAAAATCTGATTTATAAGCATGCTGTTTCAACAATTATGCCATCAAAACCGGTGCAATATAAAGATGAAGAATAGCGTATGAGTAAGTACAAAAAATTGGTAATTGCAGCATTTATAATTGCTGCTGCTGTTTATATTTTTGTAAAGGCGGTTGTTTTTGTTGGAGATGATGTTGTAGCAATTGTAACTGATAAGGAAGATCAGATTATCGGGCTTTTGAAAAAAGGTGCGAATGTAGTACCTCAGGCTTTATTTCATCCGGTAAGAGTAAATTATATTCCTCTTCATGGTAGTTGTAAAGCTGATATTATTGTCCCCATACCGCCACTTGAACAGATAAAAAGTAAAAATTATTCAATAACAATACCCGTATCAATCCAGTATACTTTTGATGCTGATAAGCTTCAACTTGATTTAAAAAGTATGCATTCCAATGCTGAATATGTAAAAGAGATTATTACTATAGCATTGGTTGATGCTGTCAATACTCAGTTCAGGAAATATCTTGTTCCTGTATATAAGTATTTTCCGTTGCAGGCAAATTTTCAGAATGAATTTACTGTTGTAATCAACACTGTAAAAGAGGTATGTGTAAAAAGAGGATTGGTTATTGATGATGTTAAAGTTGGCAATGTTTATCTTCCGGATTATGCAATCTATGCAGAAGGGAAACGTTTTTTACTGGAGGTATTACAACAGGAAAAGGATAATGCTCTGCAGCTTGCCAGATTGCAGCAAAAACTTAATGAAGATGGTTTAGCAAGCAAACAACGTATTGAGCATCTTGAGAAAATATCAGAATTGATTCAAAAAAATAAGGATATTTTGCGCTATATTTATATTGACAAATTAGCTGACAATGTGAAGGTGATAGTGACCTCAGATAAAGAAGCAGGATTTGATATCTTCAATACTGAAGATTCTGGGTCTGTTAAAAAAGATGTCGATAACTTTAAAAAATAGTATATTGATTGCTGGATAATTTTTATTTTTGCAAAAATTGTAGCTATATATAAGTTTTTTTAAAAACGGCAATAATTCTTTTTGGTTTTCCTGAAGTTTTTTATCCTGATAGTGAGTTAGATTTTGTATCATAATGCTGCAGTGATATATTTTTATATAATAAGGAGAGTGAAACAATATGCCCTGTGGTAGGAAGCGAAAGCGAAGAAAAATTGCAAATCACAAACGAAAGAAAAGAAGAAGACTTAATCGTCACAAGAAGAAATTACGATAATGTAAGTTGGAAGGAGATTGGCATACAAATGAGTCAATCTCTTTTCTATTTTAATATATAAAGGCTCTGTAATGAGAAGAAGGATATCATCAAAACCAATAATACTTCCAGAAATAAAGAAAACATACTGGAAAAGACGCCCTTCCGAAATAAGAGGTTATCAACGGGTTTTTTACTGTAATATGGAAAATGGCGATTATATACGTGTTGATTATAGCTTCAAAGATAAAAGAGTTAGGATTTATCTTGAGGATAGCGAAGAAGGTGGTAATCCTTACTATGCAGTTATTGATAAGGGACGTATTACTGCTGAACGCAATGCTACATCAGGCAGACCGGTACCATTGCAGGAAAAATTGGAAAAACGTTCTGAAATACTTTCAACACTGCCAAATAAAGAAGTATTACGTCTGATCAATAAACATTATGGTATTGGCGAAACCCCTGAGGAGGTTGCTGCCCGTAAAAAGAAAAGACAGGAAGAATTAGCAAGAACAAAAAAACGATACTTTAAACCTGAAGAAGTTCCATCTTTTGTAAAGAAGGAAACTGCCCTGCCAACAAAACGGTATGTACGTATACGTGATATAGTCGATATTGCAGTTGGCGGTACAATAGTGGGTGTTGTGTATTATGTAAGTATGGATTTTGTGAAAATGGGTATAGCATCAGCAGTATTTGGAATCATCATGGCATTTGTTGATATATTTGTACGAGGTAAAGAAACATTATTATTAAAAACCCTATTATTTTTATTAACAGGGATTATGTTATATATATATGGTTATTTTGTTTTATAAACAACTATTACCTTCTTCGAATATCGAGTAGCCAATACCACAAATTCCGGATACTTTCCAGCAAAGGAGTTTTTGTTTCGGTATTACCAAAGATATAAAGACGTGCAAGCATTTGGCCATATCGAAATGCTATCAAGCCTACAAAAAAGCCAGCTATTACATCAATGACATAGTGATAACGAAGATAAACCGTTGAGATTATCAGCAATACTGTCCAGACTGTGGCAATAATGCTGAATCGTTTATGATATCTCATTGCTAATAGCACAGTTAGTATTGAAACTAGAGTATGACCACTGGGGAAACAATCACGCGTTACACCTTCTAAATATGCCAATCCATGATGTACAAAATTAAACAAAAATAACCCTTCCAGAGGTTTTGTTTGCAGTTGTGCTAAGGTAAACCGTGGGCCTATAGCCGGGAATATATAATACCCAATATATGAAAGGTAAAATCCAAACATAATGGATGATGCTACAATATGAAATTCAACCTTTCTTTCTTTAAGATACAGTAAAAGGCACAGCGTGAAAGGAAGAAAATAAAAACTTGCATAAACGATTTGTAAAAGCTCAGTTACAAAAGGATGCATCACCCTCTCTAATAATAGAGTTGGATGATTGCCAAAAAATAATGAATAGTCAATTTTTATGAGATAGGTATCGATATCATTTGGATTGATGAGAGGAACAAGCATATTGTGTTCCATGAAGATTGCCACTAACAGCGGCAATACATACCAGTCCCTGTAAATGGAAAATAACTTTGAAGTTGCAAACCGTTGTGCAAATACTGTTGCTATAATGAGCAGCATGATTGCTATATTAATTGTAAACGTAACAGGTGCTAATGTAAAATGAGAAAATATAATAATTAATATATTAAGCAGCAATGCCATGGAAAACGTTAAGAGCTCTTCTAAATGTATCCTCTGATCATAATTATACAAAATACTTTGAAGCATATATTGTCTCATCCCTCTCACACTGTTACTCAATAATACTAATCCACTGAGCCATCGTATCTACAAAAAATATATACAATCAAAAAAATAATGGCAATACCGTTTATGAAAAAATTTAGCTATTATATAATAGCTAACATTCAGATATAATCAACTTTTAGAATCGTACGCATGACTTCATGGTAGCATGCAATAATACGCATGGATAGCACCAATCACCGAGATTGAATAAATATTGCTTAATGCTATATAATTCCATACATTTGTCAAGAATTATTATGTAATACTATGGTGTATAAGCATTTATCTCGGCTGCTATAATCTCAGGTTTAAGTAATGTAAATGAGTCATTATGTAACATCTGCAGGTAGTTTATCTCGCTTGTTGCATAGGGTGGAAATGTAGTGCGCGGGCATATACGAATGTGTGGCAAAAAGTCAGCATTATTGGTAACACCATACAGTGCCATGTTGAAATTATCAATTTTTTTAGATGCCATATACTGCAAAATTTTTAGTATATAGGTAATAAAAGTATTGCAATACCTGTAAAAATCTTTCAGGGGGATGTGGTTGTGCAGTATTCCAATAACATCAAACTGTCCCATTGGGGCAAAAGCCACTAACCAGGAACTATCGCCCTCAAGTCCTATTATCCGTTCATTTTGTTCTTTTTCGGTATTGATGTAATCATGAAAAAGATTGGGCTTTATTGTTATGTTCGATAGTATATCGGTATAATAGCTGGAAGGTGTTGAGGATGCAATAATCTGAAAATGAGGATGAACCAGTGAGCTACCGGCAGCCGGCATGTAGTTGCAGTTGATTGACTGATAGGGATACTGCACAGGGTCAATGTCGGACAAAAAATTGGTGGCACAGTGAAATGCATCAGAGAGCATATCGTGCGTAAATTTATCAAGAGCAACATAATGCTGATCGGTGATGGTTACTACAGCATTGTTTTCATCGTATGGAAATGCATTGGGAAAGCAACGAGCATTGCCCCACGAATACTGCTCTTGAAGAGGGGGGGTAAACTTTGGGGTCAGAGCATCAATACATTGTGGGCAGAATGGACATGTTTTCTTTGACTCTTCAATGATATGGGTGTTATCGTTGGATGCAAATTCTTTAAGCGATAGTCCCAGTACACGGCTAACCCTTCCTGTTAACGGACAGTATCTCATTTCATTGACACGTTCTGTTTCTTTAAACTGCTGGAATGGGTCCTTTATGGTAATTTTTTTGATCTCTTTTTTTAGTTGCATTTATTACCTCACTATGTAAGGTTTCTACGATTTATAGTATAGATGAAAGAAAATTGTTTATTTAGTCAATTAATATTTTTTCAGGATATGTAGATGCAATTGCCTTGTTTTTATGACAATGCCATACAACATTGCGGTTTATAAGGGATATGTAATAATAAGGTTTGTTACAGTTTTGCTAAAGGCACATGTATTTTAAAAATCATGGTGTAGTATATTTATAATGGTAGTAATAAAAAAACATGATAGTAGTATCAAGACTATATCATAGTATCCTGTTGCTCAAGTCTATTAAAACTAGAGCACTTTGGTATTAGCAGGAGCAGGTAACTATTGGTAAAAGTACCTGACACACGATATATTTGACGTATTGATAGTATTTATTGTATGGGAAGAACATAGTGTGTAAAGTTAAAATTTTTATTGTAGCGGGAGTACTGTATTATGGAAGACATAAAAAAACGGTATGATGAACTTATAAAGTTGATAAACAAATATAATTACTACTACTATACGCTTGATAAACCATTGGTTGATGATGCAACCTATGATGAGTTAATGAATGAGCTGCTAACGATTGAAAAAAATTATCCTGAAATAACGCGCGATGACTCTCCCTCAAAAAAGGTTGGTGCTACTATACAGACCTCATTTGAGCAGGTGCGTCATGATCCACCAATGTTAAGCCTTGCCAATGCCATGGACGAAGGGGACATCAATGATTTTTATGAACGCTGCTGTAAACTGCTGGGGACATCTACTATTGAATATTGTGCCGAGTTGAAATACGATGGGCTGGCTGTAGAACTGGTGTACAGCAATGGCATCTATGTTCAGGGTTCAACACGTGGCGATGGTGAAGTAGGTGAAGATGTAACAGAAAATATTGCTACGATTAAACGCGTACCTACAAAGTTGCCGGGAGATGCTCCTGATTATTTAAGTGTTCGCGGTGAGGTCATTATGCGTCATGGTGAGTTTGAAAGGTTAAACGAAATCCGAAGACAAAATGGTGAGCAGGAGTTTGCAAATCCGCGAAATGCCGCTGCCGGGTCACTGAGACAGTTAGATCCCAATATTACCGCACAACGTGAATTGGACATAGTACTCTATGGAATTGGGAAAATGGAACCTGCATCTATGATTAATACACAGAGCCAGCTTTATGATTATTTTAAAAAGGTGGGACTGCCTGCGCCTCATTATTATGAGGTTGGTTTGTTGCAGGGTATAAAACAATTTTATAAATACTGGATGGAGAACAGGTATACACTGGACTTTGATATTGATGGAGTTGTTGTAAAGGTTAATGATATAACAGTACGAGAGAAAATGGGAAGCACTTCTAAGGCGCCACGCTGGGCAATAGCATGGAAGTTTCCTGCACGAGAAGCAATAACAGTTTTAAAATCAGTTGATTATCAGGTTGGACGTACAGGATTGATAACGCCGGTAGCAAATTTAGAGCCAATTAATATTGGAGGTGTACTGGTAAAACGTGCAACCTTGCATAATTTTCAGGAGGTTAAACGCCTTGATATAAAGATTGGTGATACGGTCAAGGTAATACGCGCTGGCGATGTTATCCCCAAGGTAGTAGAAGTTATTAAGGATAAACGGAAGGATGTGCGTCCAATAGCGGTACCGGAAACATGTCCTGCATGTAATTCAACATTACAGCATGAAGATATTTATATTCGTTGTGTTAATGCTTCATGTCCCGCAAAAGAGTATGAGACATTGTGCTTTTTTGTTTCAAAGGACGGTATGGATATTGAGTATGTTGGGCCGGAGCTTTTAAAACGTTTGTACGATCAAAAAAAGATTAAAACAATAGCGGATATCTATGCATTAAAACGTGAAGACCTATTGCAGGTAGAACGAATGGGTGAAAAGATAGCTGATAAGATCATTGATTCTATCAATAAAAGAAGGGAAGTAACGCTATCACATTTTTTGCGTGCACTGGGCATTCGCAATGTGGGCGATCATATGGCAAAGGTTATAGCAAAGCATGCAGGATCGTTGCAAAAGCTTATGGTGATGTCACAGGAAGAGCTTATGACAATTCCCGAGGTTGGTCCAGGCGTAGCGCAGAGTGTATATGAATTTTTTCATAATGAAGGTTCATTAACACTTATACGTCAGATGTTTGCAAATGGTGTTACCGTAAAAGATGAAAAGGTTCAGGAAGCATCTGACAACCCTTTTAAAGGAAAAACAGTTGTATTTACCGGTACCATGCAAAATATGACACGAGAGGAAGCTGAGGGGTTAATTGAATCAATGGGAGGAAGGGCATCTGGTTCGGTAAGCAGTAAAACCGATTTTGTCGTTGCAGGGGAAGAGGCTGGATCAAAATTAGATAAAGCAAAAAAATTACAAATACGCATTCTTTCAGAGGATGAATTTATGACGATGATAGGGAAGCATCAATGAACATAGTGAAACGATTGGCTATCTTTTTGTATGATAATTACTATTTGTTGTCAGTATTATTAATGTATTGTTCGTTTACTACATCATTAAATGTGCATCTGCCTTTGCTTTCAGTTTTTGCATGGGTATCATTGGTGCCACTGTTTTGTTTTGTCGGTAATAAACCGCTGAAACAGGTGTATATACTTTCATTTGTCACTGGCATTCTGGGTTTTGGAGCTGTGTATTACTGGATAGGTGATTTTGGACAGGCGCTTCCGTTTGGAAAACCTATCATTGTTGCATTGGTTATTCCGTGTATCTCAGTATTTTTTGCTACAAAGATATTTGTTGCTGAATATCTATCGCGAAAATCAAATGTACCAAAGATGCTCATCTATCCATCAGTATGGATAGCTATAGATTGGGTACAGACAGTAGGAACTATGGCTTTCCCATGGAATTTCTGGGGATATACGCAATATCCATTCACAAACTTTATTCAGATCGCATCGATAGTCGGAATATACGGCATAACCTTTATTATCATTGCAGCCAATAGTAGTATAAGTGAATATATCACTGCAAGGATAATGAACAATAACTATCGCCAACCATTATGGGCATGTGCGATAATATGTGTGATAGTAATTTTTGCAACAGCCTATGGATGGGTACGGTTGCATAACCATCCACCTTCAAAGAATTCAACATTGCGTGTAGCCATGATACAATCGTGTTTCTCGCCGTGGGAAAACTGGATTGAGAATAGGTACAGGTATCTGCATATTTTAAAACAGCTGACTCAGCAGGCAATGCAGCATAATCCCAATCTTATTGTGTGGTCCGAGTCGGCAACACTTGAAAATATTTCGTATGGCTATTATAATGGCAACCTTAACCGTTTTGGAGAGGAGGTGCTATCGCTTGCTGCAGGCTACAGGGTAGCACTTTTAACCGGTGAGATTGGCGTTGTTGAAGATTTTGTTAACCGTCGTTATTACCCGCAAAACAGCATGGTGCTTATAAATAGTAATGGCGAAGTTGTAGATACTTATGCAAAAATGTATCTGGTGCCTTTTGGAGAGTATTTTCCGTATGGTGAACTTTTCCCGTTTGTTAATACAATAATTGATGCATTTGGCGGTTCAAATTTTATGCCTGGTGAAAAGATGGTTGTCTTATCAGTTAATGGGTTAAAATGTGCGCCATTAATATGTTATGAAAATATTTTTCATACACTGTGCAGGAAGTATGCAAAAGCGGGGATTGATTTTTATGTCAATATAACAAATTTGCTATGGACCAATAATCCTGTGGGGCCCATGCAGCATTTTTACTTTTCAACTTTCAGGGCTATAGAAAATGGCGTGTGGTTTGTAAGTGCTGGCAATTCTGGTTTTACTGCGCTCATTGATCCATACGGGCGCATTACAGCTTCAATACCGTTAATGGAAAAAACTTATTGTATTGGGGATATTGATACCAGTACCAATACTGTCACAGTATACAGGCGTGCTGGCGATAGTTTGTTATATACTGCATTTCTATTTCTGGGAATACTATCAGTCATGATTGTCTTTCGAACCTATACCGAAAAAAGAATGGTGAGCTGATGCGGATAATTTATTGTACTGATGTTCACGGTGCTTTTGAACGCGTTCGTGAATTGTTATACGAGACAATTGCTGATGTCTATATTATATCAGGTGATCTGGTTGATATCCCATTTTATAATATGGATAGCGCTATTCGTTATTATGAGCTGCAACTTTATTTTAATACCATGCGAAAAAAAATGGGGCGCGATGATATTACAGTAGAAGATTTTGTTGATGAGCTTATGGATATGCCCCATATTACTGAAGAAGTTGCGGAGTTAGGAGCTAAATATCAGCAGTATACCATTCGTGCTCGAAGGGTCATGCAGCAAAAATACAAGGTGCTTGCCAATATTTTTAGTTTTAAACCTCAGGTCCATATATTTGCCCTTCCGGGTAATTATGATATGGATTTAAAGTATACATCACTTCATGACAGGGATTTGCATCTACACTGGTATCAGGTGGATGAAGCTGTTATTGCCGGTTATGGAGGTGCTGATACCTTTACTGCCGGTATACCACAAAAATATGTTGTACCCTATAAAGCTGGAATTGGAATTGATGATCGCAAAAATGAGATGTATAATTTTTTCAAAGCGGTGCGCCCTACTATCATCGCTACTCATCAGCCTGCTCACGGTGTGCTAGATTGGCTTGCACCTGTTGGTCCTACCGGCTCACCGGCATTAAGAACATATTGTGATAACAATCCTGTAATACTTTGTTTAACCGGACATATTCATGGCTCATGGGGTATGCAGGAGGTTGAAAATACGCTATATCTTAATCCATCACCGCTGGGTGATATTACAACAGTCCATCATGATGTGCTTGAGGGAGGTTTTTTTTATCAGATTGAATTACAGGATTATACAGTAGCTCATGTGCTCTATAGAAAGATATATAATGAACGTGTGTATGATTTAGCGGAATATGCTAAAAAAAATGGGAAATGGGTGGAGACTGTCATTGATGATATTCGTTTCAGTGCAAAAAAGAAATTATTGAATGTTGATATGAATGTGCAGCAATATTCACATATACCTGAGATAGAGCTGTTTAAAGAAATTAAAAATTTTTTCAGGATGTTCCAGACTGAGGAATCAGAACTGCGTATGGAAAAATTGGAGGAAATAGTAAAGCGAGTTGAACCAGCCATAGAGGATATTGCAATGGATGTACTGGGCTCAGTTAATGTTGGTTTGTCGCAGCCCAGTTCGGATATTGATATGGTGCTCTATTTGCGCTGTGATTTTGAATGTCCTGATCATTTATTGACCTGTGATTGTTGTAAAAATGCTGCACTGTTAATTGGAAATGCATTACAGGAAGAATATAAATTTGAGGTGCTTGATTGTATAAACTTAAATGAGGTGGAGAAGGATATCAAAGATAAAAATTATGAATCAGAAACATTGCAACGTTTTGTAGCATACCGTTCTATCTGCCGCCCTATCAATTACAGGGTGATAGCACCTCTTGAGGATATGTTAAATGCTGACATCGAATTTAGAAAAGAAGTTGAAGGGAGCATTAGATCATATTTCAGGATATTTGTAACAACTTCACAACATGTTCGTTCATTTAAAAAATATGAAAGTAGATTGAAGAGTGTGGGAATACGCCTCCCTGATTCAATACGCAGAAAGATTTTACAGTATCTTCAGAGCGATGAGGATAAGGAAATATAATGTTAATTAATCAAAACTTTTTTTATATTTATAAAACTCAAAGCTTTTATGAATGCGAATCATTGGGTAGGTAGTGCTGATATACTGTTCAACATCTGGAGCACAGCTATAACAAACTAAAAATGGAATAATTTCACCGTGTAGCTGGTCATGTAATCGTGAAATCATTTTATTAAAATTATCTGCATCTTTTTTAACCTAATTGAGCTTTACTTTCACCAATTAAATATACATTTGTGCCATTTTTGGTACCTTTAGCATAGATGTTAATCTCGTCATAGCGCCCATCAGGGTAGGTAACATATCGTCTATCGACAGTGGTAATAGCAATTCCATATTCTTTTAAAGCATAATCATGAATATATTTCATAATGGTATCTTCAAGTCCGTAGCCTACTGTATTGGTAAGATCACCCAAAAGTTTTCGTGTAACCTTATGTTCTTCAACAAGCTGTTTTAATTCTAGCTGAGTTTGTGTTAATGCCTGTGTTAATACATCCATGTGCTGTTCAGTACGTTTTTGAGCTTCAGCGAGCTCTTCCATACGCTGTGTTAATGAATCGATGCGTTGTTCAGTGCGTTTTTCAGCTTCAGCGAGCTCTTTCATGACTCTTTGTAAAGCTCTGAAATCAGAACATGTTACATAAAGCTCTTTCAAACGTTCCTCGATAAGATTAATAATCTCTCCTTTTAATTGAGGAGGTAATTTGGATGATGGAGCTGTTGCCATAATATTCCTCATTGCTTTTGCGCATTATATATTACTATACACAAATATAGATATACCATGATTTTGTTTCAACTAAAATTTGTAGTAAATTGTAAAATTTTAACGCAACTACTATGGTGATCTATTATTTTAGTTGTTTTAATTAACAGTTACAATTATTATTATAAGCGGGGTTTTAATAATTATATTTCTGATATTTTGTTGTGGGCATAAATATTTGACAAAAGTTCTATTATTTTTTTTCAATAATGGAAACATGATTTTTCAATGTGCCATACAATAGTTAATTATGATACATTTTAATCATATGTGGAGCCATATATGAGTGATAGCCATAAAAAGCAAAAAACATCAAAACACGATGGAACATCTAATAGAAAGAAAAAACAAATATCATCCACCGTTTCAGGACGTGATTTACAACAATTAGATTTCTACAACATCATAGCTCAAAAAAGTGCAGATATTTTTACCATTTTTGATATGGATTTTAATATTATTTTTGTAAGCCCATCCATTGAAAAAATTTTAGGATTTACGCCCCAGGAGCATAAAAAACGAAAATTAGATCAGATTTTAACGCCCGATTCACTGCAGTCAGCATTCAATGTTTATGCAGAAGAGATGGAAAAAGAAAAGGCTGGCAATGTAGATCCCGACCGAAACAGAATTATGGAGTTAGAGCATTATTGTAAAGATGGATCAACCAGATGGTTAGAGGTAAATTTATCAATGATACGGGATGCTCAGCTAAAGCCTTTAGGAATATTGGCTGTTTCCCGTGATGTTTCTGAGTTGAAAGACATTACTAACCAATTAAAAGAAAGTGAAAAACAATATCGTATACTGGTTGAAACTGCAAAAGAAGGGATATGGAGGATAGATAGTAATAATGTAACTACCTACGTCAATGCAGCGATGGCGGATATGCTGGGATATGCCCAAAAGGAGATGATAGGCAGGCCTATTTTTGATTTTATGTTTGAGGATGATATCCCTGTATTGAAAGAACGGATTGAAACAAGAAGAGTAATAGGAATTGCTGATGTATATGAGGACAGGAGGAAACGAAAAGATGGCAGTGAGCTGTGGTGTATAGTTTCAGGGCAGCCAATAATGGATGAAAAAGGAAAATATATTGGCTCATTTGCAATGTATACAGATATCACCGACAGAAAAAAAGCTGAAGAAAAAATTGCAGAATACAGCACGATGATGGAAAATGTTATAGAAGCTACTCAAACTGGCACATGGCAATGGAATCTACAAACTGGAGCCCTTATAATTAATGAAATGTGGGCTCATCTGCTGGGGTACACTCTTGAGGAACTATCGCCAATTTCTATAAAAACCTGGGAGATGCTAACACACCCTGATGATGTAAAAAAAGCATATGAAGATCTGGTAAACCATTATACAGGTGAAAAACCATACTATGAATGTGAAATCAGGATGAAGCATAAACAGGGACACTGGGTGTGGATACTGACGAAGGGAGAGGTGATAGAGTGGACGCCTGATAGGCAACCGTTGATGATATATGGCACGCATACCGACATTACCCATTTTAAAGAAACAGAACAGGCTTTAAAAGAATCCCGGCAATTATTGAATAATGTTATTAATACAATTCCGGTACGTGTATTCTGGAAAGATAGAAATTTACGATTTTTGGGATGTAATAAACATTTTGCCGTTGATGCAGGATTTGAAAAGACAGAGGACATCATAGGAAAAACGGACTATGATATGGGGTGGCGCAGTGAAGCAGAACTATACCGCATGGATGATAAGGAGGTAATAGAAACGGGCATACCAAAAATTGGATATGAGGAGTCACAAACAGCGCCTGATGGTAGCAACTTGTGGATTAGAACCAGTAAAATACCATTGCGCCTTGGGGATGAGATCATAGGGGTACTGGGTACCTATGAAGATATAACAGCAAAAAAATTGGCAGATGAAAAGTTAAAAGAGAGCGAGGAACGCTACAGGTCAATAACTGAAACTACACACGATATTATAGTTTTGCATGATATGAATGGGATAATACAATATGTTAACCAGACAGGTATAAATATTGGTGGCTATGGTTATGACGAGATAGTTGGTAAAAATATACTTAAATTTATTCCTAAAAAATACCATCAATCTATTGTTACATTACATCAGGAGCGCATAAATGGATATATGGGACTTCATCAATATGAGACTGAAATTATTAATAAATTAAAGAAAAAAATCCCTGTTGAGGTTGCATCATCTCCAATTGTAAAGAATGGTAAAACGGTTGCAATTCTTATAGTTGCACATGATTTAACACAGCGTAAGATGGCAGAGGAACTGCTTGTAAAGAATAAGGAGCGATTGGAATCGATTATTGCTGTGTTACAGAAAGAAGCAAAAACAGAGGAAGAACTATTTTATCATGTTCTCAATGAAGCTATTAAATTGACGGACAGCACAATTGGATACGCTATGGAATATAATGAAGAAGAAAAAAGATGTTTTATTAAAGCATGGTCAGATGTGGTAATGAATCAATGTGCTATTCAAGACAAGCCGGTAATATATAATGTAGAAGGTGCCGGCATATGGGTAGAAACAATTAAGCAGGCTCGTCCGGTTGTTATTAATAATTACAACGATTATCATCCAGCCAAGAGGGGCTATCCTGAGGGGCATGTGGATATACAACGCTTTTTAGGTATACCTGTTTTTAAAGATAACAGGATTGTTGCAACAGTTGGTGTTGCCAATAAAGAAACAGATTATACTGAGATTGATATATTGCAGATTACCATGTTAATGGACAGTGCCTGGCAAAAGATTGAGAAGATAAAATCTGAGCAGGCACTTGCAGAAAGTGAGGAAAAGTTCAGAAGTTTGGCAAATTCAACTCCTACTGCAATACTTTTATATCAGGATAATAAATGGATTTATGCAAATCCTGCCGCTGTAAATATTGCAGGATATAGCGCAGAGGAATTTTTAAATATGAATTTTTGGGATATAGTGCATCCTGATGATAAACAAATAGTGAGGGAGCGGGGTACTAAAAGACAAACAAATGTAGATACTGTGGATAGCTATGAGTTTAGAATAATAGCAAAGGATGGCAGGATAAAATGGGTGTATTTAAGTGGAGTAAGTGTTATCTACAAGGGGCGTCCTGCAGGGATGATTTCTATTCTTGATATTACCGATCGTAAAATGGCTGAAGAGTCACTTATAGAAGAAAAGGAAAAGTTAAGGATTACTTTGCAAAGCATTGGTGATGGTGTTATAGCAACAGATACTAATGGCAGGATTGCTGTTATAAATGAAACAGCGCAGCAATTAACAGGTTATTCACAGGAAGAAGCTCAAGGTAAACCGCTCTCTGAAATTTTTGTTATTGTTCATGAACTATCGAGCAAACCTCTTGACAATCCCGTTGAAAAGGTATTGCAAACACAACAGATTTACGAGCTGTCAAACCATACGATGCTTATAGCGAAAGATGGAACAAGACGCATTATAGCCGATAGTGCTGCGCCAATCAAAGATGCAATGGGTAGAATACTGGGTGTTGTTTTAGTATTTAGAGATATGAGCGAAAAAATACGGCTTATAGAAGCCGTGCAGCGTACACAGCGTTTAGAATCACTGGGACAATTAGCTGCCGGCCTTGCCCATGATTTTAACAATATATTAGAAGGAGTAATGGGGTATATTGGTTTAGCTTCTACCTATATAAAAGATAACAATATCTCTGAGTTATTAGGGGAGGCGTTGAAATCAGTCCAAAGGGCTAAAGGACTTACCGGGCAGTTATTAACCTTTGCCAAAGGTGGTACACCAATTAAAAAAACTCAATCGGTTATTCCTTTGTTAAAGGATACAGTCAAATTTGCTCTAAGTGGTTCAAATGTAAAAGCAGAATTTAATTGTGATGAAGATTTATGGAATGCAGAATTTGATTATAATCAGATAGCTCAGGTGATTGAAAATATTGTCATCAATGCTGTGCATGCCATGCCAATGGGTGGAACAATTACTGTTGGTGCACATAATATAACATTTGCACTGAATGAGCATCCACTGCTACCTGCCGGCAAATATATTAAGATTGCAATTGCAGATAAGGGTATTGGAATACCTAAAGACATACTATCAAAAATATTTGATCCTTTTTTTACAACAAAAAGCAAAGGACATGGATTGGGATTGGCTACAGGCTATTCAATAATAGCACGCCATAATGGCACTATAGAGGTTGATTCCATACCGGGGCAGGGCACAACTTTTTATATTTATCTACCTGCTACACAACAAAAGGTTGAAATGGAAGAAAAAAATAAAACGTATGAAAAGAAATTAACGGGAGGGAAGATACTTGTCCTTGATGATGATGCAATGATGCAAAAATTGATGATAAGCTTTCTGGAACATTTAGGCTTTGAAGCAATGGCAGTTGAGGATGGGCAAAGTGCAGTTAATTTGTTTCTTCATGAAAAAGAAAAAGGAACTCCATTCAATGCCTTAATTTTTGACCTTACTGTGAAAGGGGGTATGGGTGGAACAGAGGCAATACAGCTTATACGGCAGCATGATACTGGTGTGCCTGCTTTTGTTATGAGTGGCTATCATGATGACCAGGTGTTGGCTAACCCTGAGGAGTATGGTTTTAATAATGGATTAAGCAAACCGTTTACTATTGAAGAATTACAACATCTACTTGCAAAGTACTTTTAATTTATATTTTTTTGCTAAACACTGATAATGATATTCTCTTGATTTTTGCGATATTAAAACAGGTATCTGTTATTGTATTTTAAGCATATATGCATGACTCATGCATATTTTAAGGTAGCAATGGGTTGATAATGATGTCATATGTGATAGTTATTGTAAATAATGTGTTAGTATAAAAGCAGCACAATTTGCAGAGAAATTTGAAAGTTCCTTGCGTATGCATTTATAAGATAATTTATGATGAAAGTCTATACAAACTAAGTAGTAATTGTGTTGCAACATATCCCGTAACTGTAATTATGATTGATGATTGCCAATGAATTTACAATGAAATAGCATGTACAGGATGTAAACTGTGTGATGAACATCAGGGGAATTGATCATTACTGTTATTATTGCAGGGTAAAGCTTTTAAACACCCTATTAAAATATTTTTCATAGTTGTAAAAGCTTTTTTCAGGAGCACTGCATTCAATGATGTAGGTATACTCCTTTTGCTGTATCATTCGCACCCTGTGAAGAGAATATGTTTTGTTGCGATATGTTGAAATGATTATTCCGCCGTCTTCTAATTTATCTTTAATAACGAAGTGTGCGTTGGGATCGGTATCCCATATCTTCCAGGACATATAGTGCAGAATATCATCCGGAGGGTTTTTTAGCTTTATTATTTTAATATAGATATATTGAGAATGAGCGCATATAAATTCCAGCGCATCCTGTTTCATCATTTCGGATCTGTCCCATGCGGGCAAATCAACAGAAAAACCAGAAGGGCTTTGATATGGTGCTACGCAGATATCAGCAAATGTCTGAGTATATAGTAAAAGTATTGAAATATAAAAAAAATTAATAATCAACATTGTTTTTGTTATAGATTTTTTCATATAAATTCATATCTTCAAAATTGTGTTATATTAAAAGCACCCACGATAATACTCAATTAAAAAATAAATCATAGATTAGATCAATTATTTTTTGCAACATATTTTTATAAAAAATATTTTTTAAAAAACAAGTATTCAGTATTGTATACATCTGGATACTACATCAAATAAAGATTAGCTTTACCACTCCTGATTAAAAAGTAGTGATATATTCATAAAATATTTATAAGCAATTAACTGTTATTTTATATACAATGATTTGTTTATTATATGAAGAATCATTAAAGTAATAGCTGAAATGACAATGTACAGGGTTTTATCCTGAGCGGGAAATGTCATGCTGAGCGATAGCGAAGAATCTCGCCGTTTTGTGAACGAATAGATTCTTCGGGACTGCGTCCCTCAGAATGACATGGAAACAATGCCCCCTCGCCTTACCATGGGGAGGGGCAGGGTTGCGGTGAATAATGCTATTGATAGAGGTGTCCATACTTATTAGTATTCATTATAATGATAATGATAATATAATTTCCAGGAGGATATTAGTTCATGAATAATAATAGTCAAGTTGTTTCATGTCAACCAATTGTTCATAAGATCGAAGAATTAAGTTGTACACAGTTTACTATAGGTATGCTGATAAGTTCAAATTATTATGTTTTTACTGATACAAAGGTTGGAATATTAGCAGATGAGTTATCAAGAAATGATAAAATTTATGCTGTTGCTGTAGTTGATAAAAATAAAAAATCGTATGGAGTAATAATACGTAAAGATCTTTTTGATATTTTAGGAACCCGTTTTGGCAGAGAATTAAATTATAATAAAACTGCTGATGAAGTAATGCAAAAGGTAAAACAGTTTAATTATAATATGCATATTTTTGAGTGCGCAAAAGCTATTGAAAAAGATTTATTAACAGGTGTTCAGGATCATTATCTTCTTGAAGATGAAAATGATTGTTTTAAAGGCATATTTTCAACCAGGGATATGTTAATATTTTTATCAAAGTTAAACCAGCAGGACATTGAACAGGCAAAAAGAATTATAGAGCGGATATTAAAAAAAGATTATTATGTTCATACTAAAAGATTAACTATTGGGATAAAAAATGTAATGGCGCAGGGTGTTGGTGGCGATTTCTATATAGTAATACCATTTAAAAAAAGTAATCAACACATTATTGTGGTATGTGATGTTTCAGGGAAGGGAATTGCTGCTTCTATGATTACAACATTACTCAATGGTATGATGTCCATATATGATTTTGAAACACATGATTTAGAAACATTTCTTATTCATCTTAATAATTATATTTTTACAAATTTTGAAGGAGAAAAATTTGTAACTTCTGCTTTCATGCATGTTGATGAAGATAAAGAATTATTAACTCTCTATGATTTTGGACATTCGCTGACGTATTTATATCGTAACGATACTATCTTTAAACTTTCATTAAAAGAAATAAATTTTCCCATGGGTATACAAAAAATAAATACATTAAATTTTGGGAAGACAAAACTTAATTCTGGTGATACAATATTAACAATCACTGATGGATGTATTGAACAGCGCAATAAAGAATGTGCTGCTTATGGTGTTCAAGGAATTACCCAATTTATGAAAGAAAATTATAATGGAGATGTCCAGAAGTTTTTGGATCTTATGGTATTTGATATTAATAATTTTCGTGATACCTATCCTCAGCAGGATGACATGACAATTGCATGCATAAAATATGAGTAAAACAATGCTCTATTGTTAATTGCTTTGTATACTATACACTTCAAGAGGCTTATCAATTCCTTTAACATTTAATGCTATTCCTTCATTAACAGGAATCTGCGGCATTATATTTTTTACATCTTCACTAATGAGTATACCATCTGAATTGCATAACTGCTGCAAGCGAAATGCGATATTAACTATTTTACCAATTGCAGTAAATGATAACCGTTCTGGAGGTCCAAAACTACCTACTGTTGTCATGCCACAATGGATGCCAATTCTCAGATGCAGTATATTATTGTTTATTTTAATTTTCCATTTATCATTGAGCATTTTAAATATTGTTTGCATTTCAACTGCCATTGTCATAGCATTTTCAATTTGTATTGATGCTGGCATAGAATTGGGTGCTCCAAATAATATCATAATTCCATCGCCTAAAAATTTATCCACAGTCCCATTGTATTTATGAGCAACCACAGTCATTTCAGATAGGTAATCATTCAGTATTTCAGCAACAATTTCTGGTTCGATTGCATCTGTTAATTTTGTAAATCCCTCTATATCAGTAAAACACACAGTGATAAATTTTTTCTGGATGGGAACAACCTCCTGTTTTTCCTGACGCAGGATTAATTGAACCAATTGTATGGGAAGGTAAGATGAAAGCTGTTTGCCAATGTTAAATATAAACTTTTTCTCTAACTTAGTAATATACAGAATAGCTATAACCAGCGATAATGTAACAATACTTATTAATGATATCGAAACAATGGATAAAATAAAATATTTTTTCTTTGTTTTCATCGCGATTTCATAATTAATATTGTTAATCTCAGAGATAATAGTGTTTAACGATTCTATTGCAATTATGTCTTTGCCTTTAATTATTGAATATACATCATCAACAGTAGCTGACTTATCCTTATATTGAAACAACTCATCAATTAATAATTCTGTTAAGTCTTTATGATATTTCTGTATATCATTCATTTTATTGTGTATGTTTGGAAAGTCTTTCAAAAGAAGTTTTAGATTAAAAAGTTGGTTCTGAACAATTGTATATTGATATGAAAATTTATGAAAATATGTCTGGTATTGCAATGGGTCTTTCTCCAGTAAAATATAGTGCAACATGCTAAATTGCTTTTCAAATTCTATTTGTGTTGACAAAGCTAATGAGGTTAATGTATTGATTTTTTCAATCTCTTGATGGGAGCTATTAAGAAAATATATATTCATAAAACCGCTTATCGAAATCAGTAGTGCCAGTACTATGCCAATAATGATAATCCAGATAGGTATGTGTGTGATTGAGACAGGTAAAGCTAATGAAGTATTATCTGATAATGATTTTTTCTGGAATAAGTTTACTATTTTATTCATACGTTGCTATAAATCTCCAATCTTTTGTAGTATAGTTGCCTCAAAAGGATAGCAATTAATTCGTAAATCTGCAAAATGCTCAAAGCGGCTACGATGCGTAGAAAACAAAACTTTCCATTGCGCTTCATAGTGATGATGGATGTGCGTTGCATGATCGTTAAAATTTAATAGTATACAAAGCGTTTCAGAAGCCGCTTTTCGTATATATGCAATAACCCCATTTTTCCCTTTTATCAGTGGTTCCCATGAACCATGGGTAAGGGCATGATGCTTTTTGCGCAACCTGATCAAATCTTTATAATAATTTAAAAGTGAATAACGGTCTTTTAATTGATGTTTTACATTAATTGTGCGATAGTTACTATCAATGGGGAGCCAGCACATAGTATGACTAAAGCCAGCATTAGCTTCATCTGACCATTGCATTGGTGTACGTGCACAATCCCTCCCTTTATACATTGGCCAGAATCTTTTACCAGCGGGATCTACAATTTTACGTAACGGGATTGAAGTGTTTTTCATTCCTATCTCTTCCCCATAATAAATAAATGGAGTCCCCCATAAGGTTAACAGTAATAGCGCCATTAAACGTTTAATCGAATCATTGTCTTCCTGACCAAATTTATCAGCGTAGCGCTGCTGATCATGGTTTGACAATACATTGCATGGCCAGCAATGTTCTGGAATATGATTATACCAGTTTTTAATGCATCGGTATATTTTATGTGAATCAAAAGGTTGATATAACAATGAAAAATCAAATGCCAGGTGCAAACCTTTCCCTTTACACAAATAACTGGCCGAAAGCGCGGGATTCCCAGGCGGATAGCTGAATACTTCGCCAACCGTCATACGATTGTCATATTTATCAATTAATTTCCTGATTTCTTGAACTAAAATGTAACTCTCCAGCCTGTTTTTATTATATTTTTCTATTTGATCATTAAACGGATTAAAGGAAAATGGATTGTTACGCAGATTCTTATCCTTATAGCAATAGTTGATAACATCAAATCTAAATCCATCAACACCCAGATCCAGCCAATACTGCATCATATCAAACATTGCATGTTTTACCTGCTGATTGTGCCAGTTTAAATCAGGTTGTTCTTTTAAAAATGAATGAAGATAATATTGCCCGCGCATTTCATTTTTTTCCCATGCACTGGAAAGATAGGCAGATTTCCAGTTATTGGGAGGTTTGCCGTTAAAACCATCATGCCATATATACCAATCGTTTTTCATGTTGTATCGTGAGGATGATGATTCTACAAACCATGGATGCAGTTGTGAAGTATGGTTTAAAACCATGTCCATGATAATATGAATATTGTTGCTATGAGCTATCGCCAATAATTCTTTGAAATCTTTTAATGTACCAAAAATTGGATCAATAGAATAATAATCACTTACATCATAACCGCAATCATACATAGGGGATGTATTAATGGGAGATAGCCATATAGCATCAATGCCAAGATCTATCAAATAATCAAACTTTTTAATTATGCCAGGTAAATCACCTATGCCATCATCATTTGCATCATAAAAACTTCGGGGATATATCTGGTATATAACACCATGTTTCCACCATACATAATGGAGAGGATGTTTATTATGCTGCTGAATTGAGGTCATTGACAAATTGTTTCATTATGGTATCAGGTTTAAATTCATATGCCCTCAACAGCGATTGATTGCGGAATAGATTTAGCAACAGAGGATTGCTTATAAGTTCTATTATCTTTTGGGCCATTTCGGTTTCATTTTTTACCAGATAACCATTCAGCCCATTGTTAATAATATCTTTGGGTCCCTTGTTGTTGTATGCAATAACTGGCAATCCGCATGATAATGCCTCCAGTACAACACAGCCAAAAGTATCAAAGCGGGAGGGCAGTACAAGAATATCTGCTGCTGAATATACTTCAGGTAACAAGGTATGATCAACCCAGCCCAGGAAGATGGCATCAGGCAATAATGTTTTCAATTGGGTTTCTTTTGGTCCAATTCCTGCAAAAGCAATTTTTGTTTCAGGATGTTTTTGTTTTACTAAATTCATTATTTCCGGTATATCCATAACGCCTTTTTCCTCGGATAATCGTCCTGAAAATAGTATTACCGGCGTGGTGCTGGATACTCCAAATACTTCTTCCTTATTGGTTTTGTGAGGTTTAAAAATTTCTTCAACCCAGTGAGATGTTAAAAATACTTTTGAGGAGTTAAACCCCATATCCTTACCGGTTAACCATTTTTTATGCTCGTTGTTCAATACAAATATACCGTCAAATGCTTTATAGAATGTACGCAAAATTCTTCTGAAATTGTCTAAGTTATCATTTTTTAGTTTTAAGGTTTTCTCGGCAAACATCATCCAGTCAGTATGTAAATAAAAATATGCTGGAACAGAATAAGCATACTTTAACCATAATGCTGCCAACCCCATAGGACCTTCAGTTGAAACAATAATTTTATTGTATTCACCTTCTTTAAAAATTTTATGAATCTGCAATATATCAGGTATTCGCAACGGTTGCTGTTGATAAAATGGAATGGTGTATTCTTTAAGTGGTTTTATGATGATTAGATGCTCATCTGATTGTAATGTATCACTTACTGTTATAATATCAATTGGCAGATCATTGCGCTTTATTTCCTTATGCATCAACTGCAGAACATTAGCAACTCCATTGGGGTCATTAAATGTATCGGTTAACCATAGTGTACGTTCAGGGTGCTTTAATGTATTATGTATTTGTGCAAATTCATAGAGCAGTGGTCTTGCTTTGTACATAACCCTGGCACTGGTAAAAAATGCTGATGCAATAACCGCAGAACCCAGAAAGGGGAATGACAGCTCATCAAAAATCTTTGGAAGGTTTAGTTCAGGAATACCATTACTATCTGCTCCTTTTGAAGGAGCAATATATTTTCTGAAATGAGTTGGTATTTCAATATTTTGAAAATATGATTCAAATTCATTTGTAGCGGAACCTGTATCGTTCAAAAATTTATGTATATACTTATGTGCTCGTTTCATCAATAGTTGAGCAAGCTCATTATATATAGCATATATTGAATCATTATAAAAAATTATGTCTTCTTTTTTACGGGTTTTAGTATAACGTGATAATGTATACGCTATATCAAATACCTTTTTATAGTCTTTATTAACATAAAAACGCTTTGATTTTGAAAATGTTTTACCGGTCAATGATTGATGAAAAAGCTCTAAAAAATGGAGCGTTGTTTTGTGTCGCTTTAATTCCTGAAATGAATTGACTATTGTTAAAGCCGCTAATTTATCAATGGTTTCACCTTTGTGCAATAGAATATGGGCCAAACCAGGATCTTTCATCTTCATTCCAATCTGGCAAAAATAGTCTATAAATGATATTGCCATTTTTTCACTATCGTTATGTGTTCCAAATGGTGCCATGGTACCGCTTTTTATAGCCTCAAGCGCTAACGATGATCGTTTTTCATGGTGTAATCTGTTCATTAAATGAGGAATATGTAGATATGTTCCGGTGAGACCGGTAAAAATCCCCATATGACTATCAGAACCGCCTGAAAAATATTTTTTATACGGTTGAGTGCAATATCTGTCTGGTTTTATTCCAAATCTTTTTGAAAGCTGTTCAATTTTTTCTGGTGTCAATGATTCAATCCATTGCTTTACAAGCATATTCTGCCAGCTATCTCTTTGACCGTTAATAACTTCAAATCGTTGGAACAAAAGTGCCATCTTGTCAAAGAAATCCATTGGGGGGATGCCTCTGGATTTATAATGATACAGCGGATGAGCCCATATAGTGGGTATGTCATTTTGTGATGTATAATCCAGAAATTTATAGATGTCATTTCGATATTTATTAAGTTTTATCTCCTGTTCGGATGTAAATCCATAGGTAAGAACATGGATGCCAACACCATAGTCCGGAACACTACAGCTAAATTCTGCACCAACTACTATATCAAACCCTTTATCTAGAAGTTCAAAGCATGAGCGCGCATTGTTATGATTGGTCACCGTAAAGGTATCACAGCCGTGATTTTTAAGAGTAGCAATCAGCTCATCAGTTGATAGCCATGTTTCAGGGATACCTAAAATTCTTCCAAGCAATTCATCAGGAACATTGCTGTTGTAATCATGACAGTGAAGGTCTATAGTTAAAATCTCGTCTTGCGGAAATCTTACTTTTTGTTCATTGACAAAACTATTAATAAGTGAATTAATGTGTTCATCAAATGTATTTTTTATTTTCATAACTCCTCTTCAGTATTAATTGCATAAATCTAATTATAAAATTGGCTCTTCATGGTAAATATTTTATGAACTTATGATGAGTTTTTTATAAATATGACCTGAAACGAGGACGTCATCCTGAGCGATAGTGAAGAATCGCAACGTTTTATGAAAGAATAGATGTTTCGGGACTGCGTCCCTCGTAATGACAATGATACAATAATGTTATTTTCAGGAAAAAAGCTGATTGTTTTTTGCAGGCTACAATAAAATGTTTGATTATATTATATTCTGTTGCAATTATAGCGATAATTATACAGGGAACTATCGTACCTATTATTTTTTTATTGTATATTTTGTACTATTGGAAAATAGTATATGTCATTATTATAAATGTTGAGAGAATATAATGCGACCAAAAATAATCATAATTTTAATTATTTTACTGCTATTTTTGATAATCGTTGTACAAAATGTTCAGCCAGTAATATTTTCATTGTTTCATTGGGAAGTAACGCTTCCACTTATTGTTATGCTGTTTGTAACATTTGTTTGCGGTATCATAATAGGGATGGCAATTAGTTCAATTTCATGGCATAAAAAAAAGGCAAAAAATAATTAAAGGTACAACCATGGACACCGGTGTTATATTGACTATAGTAGCGTTGCTTAGTTTTATAGTTTTGTTCTATATATTTATGAAACAGTTGATGAAGATGGTTGTGCTACTGCTCACCATGTTTATTATATTTGCAGGGTATCTTTATGTCAAAAATGGTTCATTGCCTAAAAGCTTACAGGGGTATCTTGATGAAGGGAAGATTGGTATTGAACAGTTGCAACACACCTATAAAAAGCTAACAGAGTAATTGTACATACATCACATATTTGCCTTGACTTAAGAATCATACAGTATAAAAAAAATTGCAATGAAGCCATGCTATACCGATTGATTATGGTAGCAGCATAATTTTCAAAGATTTAACGAAACATGAAATATTGCATTGTACTATGAGAAGTCATAAAAAGGTAATTAAAAAAAATAATAAATTTTTAACTTGAAAAAAATTGTAAATAAACTACTATAGAATAAAAGGTACAGTTAACCATTAAACAAGGAATCGTTTATGAAAACCCAGACAAAAGAAAGTGTTGCACCCTCCATGCAGATAGTGTGTTTTAATGTTGGCAAAGAAGAATACGGTATAGAGATATTAAAGGTACAGGAAATTTTAAAACTTCCTGAAGTTACCCCATTGCCAAAATCTGCGGAATATATCCTTGGTGTTATTGATTTACGCGGCAAGGTAATACCCATTATTGATCTGGGAGTACGGTTTGGAATCTCTGAAAAAAGTGCGCAGAACAAACGTGCTATTGTAGTGGATATTAAGGGAAAGCGCATAGGGCTTGCAATAGATCAGGTAAGTCATGTTGTAAAGTTAGAGCAAAAAGACATTGAACCACCACCACCTATTGTCAAAGGCATATCAGGCCGATTTATCATTGGGATAGGGAAGGTTGAAAACAAGTTTGTCATCATACTTGATATTGACAGGATATTTTCAGCAGATGAATTGACTAATTTATAATGTTTGGTGCTTGTAGTATTCCTTCAGAGCCTCTTCCATGATAGTACGCACCGTTTTGCCTGTTTTAAGTGCTAACCGTTTACAATCTTCAAATTCAGGTTTCGGCGATAGCTCATGATACCGGCTGGTTAGTTTTATGGTAATCTTTTCTCCATATACGGTCACTGTCTGCACCTGCCGTGATAACGAAGAACGGTTGACTGAATAGGCTCTGACCCCCAATGTTGTTGTTTGCGAAAAAATAATTTTTTGTACTATATCAGTTTTTTCTATGGCACACAGTGCCCAGAGTACAACACCGGGACGGCCTTTTTTCATGATAACCTGATGGTAGTACACATCCAGTGCACCCGCTTCCAGAAGTGCATCAGCAACAAAAGGCACCAGTTCAGGATTCATATCATCGATATTACATTCTATGACATTCAACAGTTCATGCTTGTAGCTGCTTTCTTCTTCATGTATTTCATTCAATAGTATGATTCGGGTATAACCCGGGAATCCGTAATCGCGCGTGCCAAATCCAATGCCGGTGGCAGCAATACAGCCGCTGAAAGAAGGTTGCTGGGTACCCAGTGTAACCAGTATGGCAGCAGCGGTTGGCGTGGTAAGCTCTCCATTGTTCAAGGTAAACGTAACCTGTTTGTTGTGGGTAAGCCTTACCGTAGCAGGAGCTGGTAGCGGAATAACACCATGCTGTGTTGTAATGGTGCCACTGCCAAATGCAAAATTATTATAATAGATTGCATCAACGTTTAAATACTCTATCGCAATGCAAAATGCCAGTATATCAATGATGCTGTCAACTGCACCAACCTCGTGGAAGTGAACTTCGTCTTTTGCTATGCCATGGACCTCGCTTTCAGCAGTAGCCAGTGTTTCAAAGATGGCTGTTGCATTGTTCTTCACGGTGTCGGAGCATGAGGTGGTTGCAATTATTTTTTTTATGGCAGTAAAATCTCGGTGATGGGTGTCTTCCACAGCAGTAATCCCTGCCTGCGTGCCGGTTATACCATACCGCTTTTGTTTTACAGGAGCTATCGCAAAGCCAGTAAACGGTAACGATGCAAGCTGTTGTTGCAATACATCAACGGGAAGGCATGCGTCAAGCAGTGCACCAATAAGCATGTCACCTGAAGCACCAAGCTGTATATCGCAGTAAAGTGTTTTCATTGGGTATCCGGCAGGTTTTTAATAATACGGTATGCGCAATATACCGCGCCAAAACCGTTATCAATATTGACAACGCTGATTCCCGGTGCGCATGAGTTGAGCATCCCGAGAAGCGCAGCAATTCCCTGAAATGATGCACCATAACCAACCGAGGTTGGTACGGCAATGACGGGGCAGGGTGCCAATCCGCCAATAACCGATGGCAGCGCTCCCTCCATACCGGCAATCACTATAATGATGGTTGCTTCATGGATTTTGTCCCAATTGTGAAATACCCTGTGAATACCTGCAACCCCAATGTCATAGATTGTTTCTACCGTTAGTCCCATCACCAGTGCTGTTTCCTTTGCCTCTTCTGCAACGGGAATATCCGAGGTACCGGCAGTAATTATCAAAAGCCTGTGTGGTTTATGATGCATGGTTTGTGCACTAAATGATATTGTTTTTCCCAATGTGTTGTACTGTGCTTTTTTAATGTAACGTTTTACCGCTTTGAAATGGGCCAATGACGCACGGGTGGCTAAAAAGCTATAGTTTTGCTTTGCGATAGCTCCGGCAATGTCTGCCACCTGCTGAGGTGTTTTGTTCTGGCAAAAGATTACCTCCGGGAAGCCAAGGCGTGCTTTTCGCTGGTGGTCCAATGTTGTATGTTCAAGATCTTCAACATTAAGGTGCTCTAATTCCCTGATGAAATCATCCATGGTAATGGTATCATCTTTAAACTGCTGGAGGAGTTTTTTAATAGGTCGATAGTTCATAGATTAGTATGCAGCAATCAGGATTGTTTCAACCTCATCACGGTTGAGCACTCGCGGAGCATTTTGTATAAAGGGGTAGCTCAGTGTTATCTCTGCAACCTTTGAAAAGATTGTTTTATTGACATCAAATTGCGACAACCGTTGTGGAATATCAATATCAAGCGCTAACTTTCGTACACCTTCAACAGCTTTGATAGCCGCTTCAATAACGGTGATGTCGCGCACATCTTCATCCATTACTTTGGACATCTGTACATATTTACCAGGTGCGGAGGTCAGGTTATATTCCATGATATGCGGTAGCATAACACTCATATATGATGCAATATCAATCTGTGTCAATGAAGCAAGCGCAAGTGATATTGCCAGCGAAACAGAAAGCTGAGCACTGCTAAAAGCTATTCCTGCCATAAGGGAAGCCATCAATAAATTAAGTTTTGCCGTCTCATTATCACTTTCTTGTAATGCTACATGCAGGTTTTTGAACACAAGGTCAATAGTTCTGAGGGAGAGGGTATTGGTGATATTGTTGATGTTTTTTGATATAACCGATTCTGTGGCAATTGCCAGAGTGCCCAGTGTATATTTAGCTATTGTATCTTCCTCAACACTTACTGATAATTCGGGATCTATGATGATAGCTTTTGGGAAAATGTAGTTATGGAAAAATGCTTTTTTTATACCATCATGAATATCACTAATAATGGTGCATGGCGTTATTTCAAAACCAAAAAGAGGATGAGTGGGTATGCTTATAAAAGGTATTGGCTCATAAAGGTGAGGGTATGAAAATAGTTCATGGGCAAAGAGATAGTTAGGTGTTAACAGCGCCACTGTTTTAGCAGCATTGATAGAATCAATTCCCCCTAAACCAATGATAAGATTACAATGGGTTTTACGAGCAAAATAAACTGCAGAATCAATATAGTCGGTGTTACTTTCAGGGAATTCATCGTATACAATAAAAGGAATGTTATTGCTTTGTAAGCTTCTGGAGATTGACATGAAGAGATGGTTATACTGGTTGAAATCAACCGTACTTGTTATAAACAAAACACGTGATCCAAAAAGCTGAACTATAGAAGGAAGTAACGATATGCCATCGGGCTGTGCATATATTGCCGTAGGAATATAAAGATCAGGCCACAATCCTTCAATAGTTTCACCATATGTTTTAGACATAAAAAAACGGAATAATGATTCCGCTTTTTTATCAATTATGCCGGCCATCAGCTTTAACCTTAAAAAGGAAGTTATTATTTGTGCAAAAGCTGCATAGCAATTTTTTCAGCAACTTTTTCTATGATACGATCATCATCAAATTTATAAGTACCATTGGCAATCATTTCTTTAATTTCTCTAACTCGTTCGGCTCTGATATCAGGGGTTTGCTTTACAACATGAGCAATTTTAGATTGTTCGGCAGCTTTCTTAGCTTCGCTGGAAATTTCAACAGAATCGCTTTTATTTGTGGATATAGTTTTTCCCACAGATTTAGAATTCTTAGGTTCAACGATATTCTTGATATTTCCTATTTTGTCTATAACCATTGCAATCACCCTTTTTTAATCTATAGTAGCTATCGGCATATCATTATAAAAACTTAATCATTTAATGGTATAAATATAAACTCTCCCTATAAATTAATCAAGTAATTATTTCATAAAATGGTAAGGTATGCGAGCCATTCAAAAATAGTTAACCATAGCTATTTCATCACTATTTATGCTTTAAAAGGTATTGCAAGCTCAATGTTTAGATGCTTCATTGTATAGTGCTATAACGAACTCGCCTTTTTGATGGAGAGAGGGAATTATTGATTCAACCTCTGCAGCGGTGAAGTATATAAATTCCTCAAAATGTTTGGTCATCTCCCTGCCAATCAGGATGGTTGCCTGCGGCATTATTTCGGCAATATCGTACAATAATTTGACTATCCGGTAAGGAGATTCATATACAATAACTATCGCCTGCAATTGCCCTAACTGTTGCAACTGCTTTTTGCGCTTCCCCTGTTTTTTACTTAAAAAGCCAGCAAAATAAAAAGAGCTTGAGGGGAAACCACAAACGGATACCAGTGCTGTAACGGCTGATGCCCCCGGAATGGGGATTACCGGTATGTTGTTATGGCGGGCTAATGCTACCAGCTCACCGCCCGGGTCAGATATTGCGGGTGTGCCCGAGTCGGTACAATAGGCAATATTTTTTCCTGATAGCAACTGGCTTATAATGTATTCCAATTTTGTTTTGCCTGAATGGGCATGCAATGATTGTGCGGGGATGCTGATGCCGTAATGCTGTAAAAGTTTGCTTGTTTGACGGGTATCTTCGCAATAAACGATGTCGGTATCTTCTCTTAAAATACGGAGCGCACGCAGGGTGATATCCTCTAAATTACCGATTGGTGTTGCTATGATATAAAGTTTACCTGTCATAGAGTGTTTTCATTTATTTACTTGATTTTTTTGGCAGTATACCAACAATAGCTTTTCTTTCAAGTATAAAGTTAAAATTATTGTTAAGGGGAGCAGAATGGGGCGGATTTTTAATTTTTCAGCAGGTCCATCGATATTGCCAGTTGAGGTATTGGAAGAAGCTTCACGCCAGCTTGTTGATTATAGAAATACCGGGATGTCGCTTATAGAGATGAGCCATAGAGGTAAAATCTATGATGAGGTGCATAATGAAGCGATAGTTCTTGTCAGGGAAATGCTACAGGTGCCCGATGACTACGATATTTTGTTTATTCAGGGCGGCGCAACACTGCAGTTTGGTATGGTGCCCATGGCATTGCTTATGGCTGACAGCAGTGCAGATTTTGTTATAACCGGTACATGGGCAAAAAAAGCATACCAGGATGCAAGGCTTATTGGGAATGCACGAATAATCTGGGATGGCGCTGGTGAAAAATATCGACGTATCCCTTCCATTGATGAATTGTCATTGCATGATGATGCTGTATATGTACATATATGTTCCAATGAAACGATAGATGGCATACAGTGGCAACAGCTTCCGGATACGGGGAACACCCCCTTGATTGTTGATATGTCATCTGATATCATGTCACGAGCGGTTGATTGGAATAAGGTTTCCATGCTCTTTGCGGGCACACAGAAGAATTTAGCTCCAGCAGGGATGGCGCTTGTGATTATGAAAAAATCATTGGTAGAAAAAGCCCGCAAAGACATACCTGCCTATTTACGGTATGATCTGCATGCAAAGGAAAATTCACTTTACAACACCCCTCCCACATTTACCGTATGGATGACCAACCTTACCTTGCACTGGATTAAGGGAATAGGGGGATTGCCGGAGATAGAAAAACGGCGTGACCGGAAAGCTGCCATGCTCTATGATGCAATTGACAACAGTGGCGGATACTATACCAGTCCTGTTGATAAAAACAGCCGTTCTGCCATGAATGTTGTGTGGCATCTGCCCGATGAGCAATTAGAAAATAAATTTGTCGATGATGCCGAAAAAGAAGGTTTAAGCGGATTAAAGGGTCACCGCTCGGTAGGAGGATTACGTGCCTCTCTATACAATGCAATGCCTGTAGAAGGGGTGCAAACCCTGGTTGAATTTATGCATCGCTTTATGGAAAAACATGGGTGATTATTATGGATGAACGTACTGTATATTCTGAGCACAGGCCATGGGGTTTTTTTGAGGTACTATCGGACACTGAAACTCACAAGGTAAAACGGATAACCGTGTATCCCCATAAACGGCTAAGCCTTCAGCGTCATGCACGGCGCAAAGAGCATTGGTTTTTTATACATGGCAGGGGGGTGGTAACCCTTGATACAGATAACATCCCCGTTGATGTCGGGAAATGTGTTGATATAGATTTTAATGTAGTGCACCGGGTGGAAAATACCGGTGATGAAAATGTGGTGTATATAGAGGTTCAGCTTGGTGAATATTTTGGTGAAGATGATATAGAGCGTATTGAGGATGATTATGGGCGTATATAAAATAGTGTGTAACAAATTATAATTGATTTTTTCATACTACATACAAAGCTTGAGCTTAATATTACAATACAATGTTACAATGTAATGTTTTTGAATAATCATGATAACTTTATCATAAAAGGTTATTGAAGCTTTTAAAAATGACCTTTGCAATAAAAACTTTTATTATAATCATCAGGTGGCATTAACAGCAGCTATCGCTTCAGGATAAAACTGATGATTAACTATTTTCAGGAGGAATGCCCTGCATGATAAACGTACAGAATCTTGTTAAACATTATGGCGATGTGAAAGCAGTTGACGGCATATCATTTACCATTCGTAAAGGTGAGGTTACTGGACTTTTAGGTCCCAACGGTGCCGGTAAAACCACCACGTTGCGGATTTTAACCTGCTATCTTCAACCAACATCGGGAATGGTAAGTATCGATGATTATCTGGTGGATGAAAATCCAATTGAGATAAAAAAGCGTATTGGCTATCTTCCCGAATCGGCTCCGCTTTATCCTGATATGATGGTATATGACTTTTTACAATTTATTGCTGATATCAGAGAGATCAATGATGTCGAAAGGATAACGGATGTTGCTATACAATGCGGAATAACCGAGGTAATGCACAAAAATATCAATGAGCTTTCCAAAGGGTATAAACAGCGGGTAGGGCTGGCGCAGGCTATTTTGCATGACCCTGAAATTTTGATACTTGATGAACCAACTAATGGGCTTGATCCCAACCAGATAATTGAAATCCGTGACCTTATCAAGGAGTTGGGCAGGGAAAAGACGGTTATTCTATCAACCCACATCTTGCAGGAGGTTGAGGCAACGTGTAGCAGAGTTATTATCATTGATAAGGGGGTGATAGTTGCTGATGATTTAACAAGCGAGCTGAAGAGCGCCAAAGGAAAGGATATCCGAATAAATATTCTGGCAGGTGGCGCTTCATTTGACCAGTTAAAGACAGCATTGTGTGCGATACCTGGTATTAATAATGTGAACCATATACACGATGAGGAGGGGCTGTGCCATGTACAGGTGATAACTGGTTCGGATATAGATGCACGCCCTGCAATTTTTAACTGCATAAAAGATAATGGCTGGGTATTATACGAAATGAATCGTGAATATAGAAGTCTGGAACATGTTTTCCGTGAATTAACGGTAGGAGCTTAAGGAGGGATTGGCATGCAACAGTTTAAGGATAGTATGAAGGGCGCACAGTTAGTAGCAAAAAAAGAATTGGCTGGTTTTTTCTCAACACCTATTGGCTATATTGTCATTTCAGTTTTTCTGGTGATTGCCGGCTTTTTGTTTTTTTCCACATTTTTTTTATATGGACAGGCTGAACTGCGGGCATATTTTGAACTATTGCCGCTTTTATTTGCCTTTGTTATCCCTGCAATTACCATGCGCCTTTTTGCCGAAGAGCGGAATACCGGTTCATTTGAAATGCTTATGACATTACCACTTTCCACTGTGCAGATTGTTACCGGTAAAATTTTAGCAGCTACGATTTTTGCCGGTATTATGGTATTACCCACTCTGTTTTACGCAGTATCGGTTGCTTTTGTGGGTTCACCTGATATAGGCCCTATAATTGGAGGATTTATTGGTGCTATCATCCTTGCAGCAGCATATGCGTCAATAGGCGTGTTTGCTTCATCGTTAACCAGAAATCAGATAGTAGCGTTTATCATAGGGTTTGCTATTTGCATAGTACTATCGCTCATAACAAAATTTTTATATTTTGTGTCACCCAAATTGGTTTCTTTATTTGAATATATCAGCGCAGATTATCATTTTCAAAACATTGCACGGGGTATTATTGATACGCGCAATATTATCTATTTTGCTTCGGTTATCATCATAAGTTCTATGGCAAGCATATACCAGCTGGAGGTGAGAAGATAGGCTATGAACATGGGAAATATCAAAAAATACAGTAACAAAATCGTTGATAGGTTTGATGCAGCACTCAGGCGCATAATGCAAAAAATAGGGAAAGCACCTGATAAACCGCAAAAACAAAAAAGCTACTCACATTTTATTTTATATGGAATTATCATCATTTTGATTAACCTTGTTGGTTTAACCCTCTATGTACGGTTAGACCTCACAAAAAATAGCGTTTATTCACTATCACCCATCAGCAAAGCAGTGGTTTCAACACTTGAAGAACCTCTGACAGTAAAGATTTTCTTTAACAAAGACCTGCCGGCGCCGTATAATACTGTTTATCGTTATTTGCAGGATTTGATGGTTGAGTATGATAATGCAGGCAACAGGTATTTCCATTATGAATTTATTGATGTTGAAAAACAGAAAGATGCTGCGGGTGACTTTGGGATATATCCTGTTCAGATACGTGAGATTCGCAATGATCAGGTAAAATTTAGAAATGCTTATATGGGGCTTGCTATCATCCATGCCGATATAATAGAAAAGATAGATTCAATCACCGAGCCTGAAGGGCTGGAGTACCGCATAACAACCCTGATAAAAAAAATGAATGGGAAAATAGATGCTCTTTTAAAGATTAAAGATCCCATTACTGTTACGTTATATGCCAGCAGCAATCTTCCTATCCCTGGAATGCAGAATTTAAATGAGCAGGTGTATGCTCAGGTGCAAAAATGTAATATACGTAATTACAATAAAATCCAATACCGCTTTGTTGATCCGGTCAATAATCCACAGGCGCTGACCATAGCACAGATGTATGGGCTGCCAACGTTAAAATGGCCGCAATTTACCACCATGGAAGGTAGAGCCATACCTCCAGGACAGGGTATGGTTGGGATAGTTGTTGAGCATAACAATAAGTTTGAAACGGTACAGATACTTACCCGTTCAATCTTTGGACAATATGCCATTGGCGATTTATCACGTCTTGAGGATATGTTAAACGCTGCTATCGATAACCTTATCAGTGTCAATCCAAAAGTTTGCTATATTACCGGACATGGTGAAAAGGATATTAATGATGAACAAAACGGCGCTGCACAGTTCAGGAAGATGCTGTCGGATATGTATGACCTTGTTACTGTTGACATTACAAAGGATGAAATACCTGATGATGTTATCACCATAATAATCAATGGCCCTCGTTCCATGTACAGCGAATATGAACTTTTCAAGATTGATCAATTTTTGATGCGTGGCGGCAATGCAATACTGTTGCTTGACTCATATGTTGAACAACAGGCTGAAGGGATGCAGATGTTTCAAAGACCTCCGCAGGCATTGCCAGTTATTACTGGTTTAGAGGGGATGCTGGCACATTATGGAATTAAAATAAGAAAAGATATAGTCATGGATAAACAGTGCTTTATTGCTCAACAGCGGGGTTTGGGCGAGCTTACCATATACTTTGCACCAATGATAGATGATGAAGGATTATCTGATGACTGTGAGATTACTAAATATTTAAAGAAGATTGTATTTTTAAAAGCTTCATCGTTGGAAGCCGACGAGGACTTGTTAAAAGCAAACAAAGCATCGGTTAAATATATTGTTAAATCATCGCCTTATAGCTGGCTGCAACAGGGTGCAATAAACTTTATGCCATGGGGTGTCAATCCTCCTGCGGATAATAACCTTGCGTCGTACAATCTGGCAATACTGGTTCAGGGTAACCTCAAAAGTTATTTTACTGATAAAATGCCAACCATAGATGCAAAGGGAAAGAACGCAAAAAGCCAAGATTATATACAACAGGAAGTGATAAAGGAAACGGTTAAACCTGTTAAACTTTTTGTGGCTGGAACATCCGAGATTACTGGAAGGAATATCATCGATGACGAAGGTAAATCGCCTAACGCTGTTTTTATGCATAATGTGGTAGATTACATGCAGGGAAACTATGATATACCGCAGATGCGAAGCAAGGGACTATCATTTAATCCAATTAAAGAAACATCAGATACTGCAAAAAGTATCATAAAAGGTTTCAATATTGCCGGGTTGCCAATTTTAGTGCTTATTGCTGGCGCAGTGTATATGTGGCGAAGAAAATTGCGAAGGAAACACATTGAATCACAGTATACAATGATGAGATAATGAGTGTAACAGAGGTAGTACAATGCAGGTTAAAAAAAATATTGTTATAAGTATTGTGGTGATAGTTGTTCTGGGAGGCTATCTGCTATTAAATAAGTTCAGTTCTCGTGAGCTTTTGCAGCTTCCTGAAGTGTCATGCGCAATTAGCCAGATAGTTATTGCAAAGGATGGGAACAGTATAACAATAATCAAAGATGGCGATAGCTGGAAGGTTAATGGGTTTGAAGCTGATAAGAATGTTATTGCTAATATTGAAAACAAGCTGAAAGATATTGAGGTGGTTGATTTTGTCAGTGAAAAGCCGCTGTATGAACGATTTGAGTTAGACCCCGAACATGCAATACATGTAGTTGCAAAATGTGGTGATACTGTGGTTCGTGATTTTTATGTAGGTAAAAAAGGAAGTACCTACAGGCATACCTATGTACGGTTTGAAGGGAATAAAGCGGTATATTTAGCAGCAGATACGCTTGATACTTATTTTAACAAGACTGTGGATGATTTGCGCAACAAGGATATAGTGCAGCTTGATATTGCAAGGGTTAATACTATACAATTGTGGTATAAAAATTCTTCTATAACATTGCAAAAAAAGATTGTTGAAAAGAAGAATGAAAAGCATGACAGCGACGAAAAGGACAAACCATTAAAAGAAAAGCAAAAGGATGCAAAAAGTGTTGAAACTGAAAAGGAAGAACAATGGGTTTGCAAAGAAAATCCGACATTGCAACTGGATACTAATAAAGTAAAAGAGATACTGTATACCTTTGATCCATTAAAGGCGTATTCATTCCCGCAGGTTGATACTGCAATGCTGAAGGGTAAAATTGCGTCGCTTACCGTTGCAGTACAAAATGAAAACAATGAAAAAGCTGCCGAAGAGATAAGCCTTACAGTCCATAAAGAATATGAAAATAATCGCTATATATGTACCTGTTCAAAAACACCGTATGTATTTACCATTGATGAATGGAGGGCAAAGCGTATTTTCAAGACCTTGCAGGATTTGAAGAAGTAATGGGGTGAGTGGTGGATTATTGAGTAATACCAACAAAAATATTCGCAGATTCATTTTATACAAATAATTCAGATCCAGTCGCAATAGTAACAAATTTATCCCCAAGCTCTTTTTTCAAATATTTTATACAATATTTACCGGTACAATGCCCTGAATACAGCTTTATTCCTTCAGTTTTTACAAAATCTATTAACGTATCAAGTTCAATAGTGTTCTCATGTTGCTTTGTAAATGGATTGGTATAATGCAATCCTCCAATATAGCTCCTTATCTTTTTACCTTTAAATATATTTTTTACACTTGCAATACTGTTATAAATCCCGTTATGAGAACACGAGTTGAAAATAACCAATTCCCCATCGTCTATAACGAGTATTCCTTCATGTTCAAAGTTATCTAGCGTGTAGTTTTTTCCTATTGCTTTATATAAAGTTTTATTAAAAGTAGGTTTTTTATAGTGAGTACTATTATTTCTGATAAAAGTAGTTTTTTCATCTATCTGCTGATTGCTTGATATTGTTTTTATCCGTTTTGTAGCAGCATCATTACATTTAATTCCAACGGATATTTTAAGTGGGCCTATGATTTTTGTAAAATATTTAGAGTCATATTTATCAAACAGCAAAATTTCGGCCCTTTTATTTACCTCAACAAATTTATTCAAGCCACCTGCATGGTCTATATGTGAATGAGATAAGATTAGAGTTTCTATCTGCTCTATATTACATTGCATTTTGTTAGCATTTTCATAGAACGTTTTATCAGGTCCTACATCAAGTAAAATATTGGAACTTCCAGTATATATTGCAATTGACAATCCATGTTTTGGCGTAAAATTACTTGATATTGAAGTATTTTCCAATAGCACTTTAATTTCTATCATAGATATCACTTTTATTTGAATTATATATGCCTGTCCGTTGAAAACAATATGGTTTAGTCATATATCGATGAACATGAAAAGCCTATTTTCCCCATCTTCCTTATAAATGTGGTTTGCTATTCTCCTGAATAGTATAGGATAATAAGCAAATGGTGTATTATTAATGGTAACTGCAATACTAACACTGTCAATATTTTTTCAGTCTATTTTTAAAGTATATGGCAACGTAACCTTGAAAAAATAATCTTTATCAAAATATATTCTTCATCACAAGAATATCATGCCCTATTATAAAACTTTTTATTGCTATAAATTTATAAATAGGTCAAACCCTTTGTAACGTTTATAGGTATTAAAAAAGTTTTACTATCCAGCATAATCGCAGCAAGGACCATATAGCGTTTTTGATAATAGGTGTTGAACAATGTATCATTCATTGGCATTATCCTGTTGTTGACATCAATTGGATAGTTGCCGATATACTTAATACAGTAACAAAGTCCACTATTTTTCTGAAATGTCATTTTGCAGAATATGCCTATAATGAGTAAAGTCGATAGTCATTCTGAACAAAGTGAAAAATCATGTCATTTTATAAAAACATAGATACTTCAGTCATTACATTCTTTTAAAAATGACAAAAAGTGACACTACCATAGAATAACAAAGAATTATACCTTACTCAACATAACAATGTAAAAAATATGTTTCATTATTTTCATACAGTCAGTGCTTACAATTAATATAATTTATATAAACTAACCAGTTGGTATTTAATCAACAAAAATGAAAATATAGTATAAAATAATATATAATAATTTGAATTGTAAATTTGTTAATGCTATACTCAATATAGAGCATTGATGTTGTATTATAATAATCAATAATATAAAATACTATGTAGTCATACAATAATAAGATTATATCGATAGGGAAGTGGCAAAATGGGTGATATTGAAAAATGGGAATATGATCAAAAAAAGATAACTGCAGATGAGGCAGCACGTTTTGTTAAATCGGGTTACAGGGTTTTTTATGGTGAATTTGTTTTGTTTCCTGAAGCTATTGATGAAGAGCTTGCAAAACGAGCTAACGAATTGCATGATGTTGATGTCCGTAGCGTATGTTACATGCGTGTTCCAAAAATTGTCGAAGCTGACCCAGAGCGAGAACATTTTATATTAAATGACTTTCATTTTGGAACTATCTCACGAAGATTGTATGATCAGCATCTTTGTAACTACATACCCATGACCTATCATCAGGGACCGCGGGTAACCAAAAAATATCTTGATTATGATATTGTTTTTTTAACGGTAGGCCCCATGGACCCGCGTGGTTATTTTAATTATGGTCTGGCAAACTCAGTAACATCGGCTGTTGTAACAAAAGCAAAAAAAATTGTTGTGGAAGTTAATGAGCATGTTCCGTATTGTCTGGGTGGCAATCAGGAATCAATTCATATATCACGTATTGACCATATTGTGGAAGGAAAAAATTTACCGTTGCCCCAGATACCTGCATTGGAGCCAACAGAAATTGATAAACAGATTGCAAAGCATCTTCTGGCCGAAATTGAAGATGGTTCATGTTTGCAGTTAGGAATAGGCGGATTGCCTAATATAGTAGGTCAGATGATTGCCGAAGGTGATTTCAAGGATTTAGGTGTTCATACCGAGATGCTTGTTGATTCTTACGTTGATTTATATCAGGCTGGAAGGGTTACCGGTTCCCGGAAAAATATCGATAAATATAAAATGAGCTATACCTTTGCAATGGGTACTGATAAATTATATGACTTTTTGCATCATAACCCCACATGTGCTTCCTACCCTGTCAATTATATAAATGATCCACGTATTATTGCACTTAATGATAAAGTAGTAGCGGTTAACAATGCCATTGAGGTTGACCTGTTCAGTCAGGTATCTTCTGAATCGGTGGGGATAATTCACAAGTCGGGTACGGGTGGCCAGCTTGATTTTATATTTGGTGCATTTGGTTCACATGGCGGCAAGGGATTTATTTGTTTGTCATCTACCTATCATGATAAACATGGGAATATAGTTTCACGAATTGTACCTACATTGCCCCAGGGGGCGATAGTTACTGTTCCACGGTCCATAGTACACTATGTGGTTACCGAATATGGAGCAGTGCAATTAAAAGGAAAATCAACATGGGAACGAGCAGAAGCACTTATAAGCATTGCTCATCCTGACTTTAGAGATGAATTAATTGAAAAAGCAACTGAAATGAATATATGGACCAGAACCAATAAGCTGGTATAACACAATCGCATCACCGTAATTGATGATGCGATTGATATTACTTTTTATTAACTAATACTTATCGTTGATAGAGCGTCTTTAATCTCATCCAGGATTGACGGATCATCTATCGTGGATGGTATGGCAAATGGCTTATTATCAGCAATTTTACGCATTGTTCCGCGTAATATCTTACCCGAGCGAGTTTTAGGCAGGCGCTGTACAACCAGTGTGGTTTTATAACATGCAACAGCACCAATCTGGTCTCGTACCATCTGTGCTAATTCAGATGTTATCTGCTCTTTGCTTTTTTTCACACCTTCTTTTAATACTACAAACCCAACGGGCAGTTGTCCTTTGAAGCTATCCTCTGCACCAATAACCGCACATTCGGCAACATCAGGATGTTTGGAAATTACCTCTTCCATGGCGCCAGTTGAAAGTCGGTGTCCTGCAACGTTGATTACATCATCAATACGACCCATTATATACAGATAACCATCTTCATCAAAATAGCCGCCATCACCGGTAAAGTAATAGCCGTCAAAAATATCTAAATATGACTCTTTAAATTTTTCATCATTTTGCCACAGGGTTAGAAGTGTTCCGGGTGGTAGCGGAAGTTTGATAACAACAATCCCTTCTGTACCGTTTGGCAACACGGTTGCCTCTTCGTTGATGATCTGAACCTGGTAGCCGGGAACCGGTTTGGTGGGTGAACCTGCTTTAATGGGCAACAGCTCAATGCCAACACAGTTAGCAGCAATAGGCCAGCCTGTTTCGGTTTGCCACCAGTGGTCAATAACAGGTTTTTTCAAGAGATCTGTCGCCCAGTAATAGGTATCAGGATCTAAACGCTCCCCGGCTAAAAATAGATAGTTAAATTGTGACAGGTCATACTTTTTAAAATATTCGCCGTTAGGGTCCTCTTTTTTAATGGCTCTGAATGCAGTGGGAGCGGTAAACAGCGCTTTAACCTTATGTTGTGAAATTACGCGCCAGAACGCACCAGGGTCAGGAGTGCCAACCGGTTTTCCCTCATACAGTATTGTTGTTGCACCATATAAAAGAGGTGCATAAACAATATATGAATGTCCCACAACCCAGCCAACATCAGAAGCTGCCCACCATACATCACCGGGTTGAATGTTGTATATATTTTTCATGCTCCAATTGAGAACTACAGCATGACCACCATTGTCCCTTACCACCCCTTTTGGAATACCAGTGGTACCAGAAGTATATAAAATATAAAGCGGGTCGGTAGATGCTACCGGTACACAATCTGCTGGTTTTGCATCTGATAACGCATCGTTGTAGTCGATATCTCTGCCTCCGTGTTCCAGTGGTGCTTTTACCTGCGGACGCTGAAATATAATACAATGATCGGGTTTGTGATTTGCAATTTCTATGGCTTTGTCTAACAATGGTTTGTATTCAATTACTTTTTTGCCTTCAACGCCACAGCTTGCAGACACAATTAATTTGGGTTTTGCATCATCAATGCGTATTGCAAGTTCGTTAGGAGCAAATCCGCCAAAAACAACGGAATGTATTGCACCAATGCGTGCACATGCCAGCATTGCATAAAGAGCTTCGGGGATCATTGGCATATAGATGATTACCCTATCCCCTTTTTTAATGCCATATTTTTGCAAAGCGCCGGCAAACAATGATACCTTATCCAGTAATTCTTTATAACTATAATGTGCGATAGTTCCTGTTACAGGACTATCATAGATTAAAGCTATACGGCTGCCGTTACCGCTGTCCACATGACGGTCAATAGCATTGTAACAGGTATTAAGCTCACCGCCGACAAACCACCGGTAAAATGGCTTTTTTGAATCATCTAAAACCCTGGTATATGGTTTATACCAGTGAATCCCCTTTGCAGCTTCACCCCAGAATTTTTCAGGATTATTGATTGATTCATCATACGCCTCTTGATACTTACTCATGTTTTGCTGATCCCCCTTTTCTATGGATTTTGTATATAGATTTTACTTACCAATATCTGCTAACACTTATGCAATACAGTAGCTCAATGAAATTTTACAATGTTACCATGATATACTATTTGTAATTATACAGTAGCGTGATACAACAGCACACAATAAAGAAATATATGCAGGTTAAATTGACAGGATATTTTTGCAAAAATATTTGTCAATGATTAATATATGTAGTATTACATAAAAGAAAATTGCTGTTTCCTTTTACTCAAGTTTTAAAAATTAAAAACGAATAGCAAACAAACAAATAAAAAATTGACATAATCTGAATCAATCAGGGAAGCAATACAAGGTAACTATATATATAACTCCAATGTAAGGGTAAAAACGGCTACATGCTTAATTTTTCCTTCAAATCAAGCAGGATAAGCACATGCTTTCGCTCTTCATTGATTAAACGTTCTAATAGGTCTTTTGATCTGGTATCATTACGGTAGATTTCTTTTAATTCTGAATACCATACAATGGAGTCACGCTCGGCATCCATTGCTATTTTGATAATGTCAAGCGGTTGATTGAGCGTTGGTGCTATTGTATCAACATCATTGCTATTTGAAAATACTCGTGTTGTGCCAATAGCTTTAAGATATGTATAGTACTCTTCGGTAAATACGCCCTGGGTATCGTTTAATCCTTTGAGCATGTTGCTGAAAATATCTTTATGACGCAATTCCTCATCAGCAAGGAATTGAAACATCTGCTGAAAACTTTCATCTTTAAACTTGCTTTTTAATGTTGAATAAAAATAATATCCGGTTTCCTCAATGCCCATTGCTATATCAATAAGTTCCTTTGTTGAGTACATGAGTTCCTCCAGAGATTATTAAATAATAAACACATCATCCTTAACTATGCTGTAAATTTGGTCAATACACTTTTTGTATTGCTTGATGAAAACTTGAAATGTTTTAACCTCACCCCCAACTCCTTTCCTTGATAAGTCGATGGGGTTAGCTCCACCTTGCATTAACAGTTGTCATGCTGAAATTGATTCTGCATCTCACTATTAGATGAGATCCTGAAACAAGTTCAGGATGACATTCTACGTTCAGGATGACTACTATGACAGCATAGTGTTATTGCCCGGATATATCCTTAACAAACCTGTACAATAAACGCACACCAAACCCGGTGGCGTATTTTGGAACATATCCGCGTTTTTTGGAATACCATGCGGTTCCGGCTATATCAATATGCACCCATGGGGTATCTTCAATAAAATTTTTTAAGAATGTTGCACCCATGATAGTACCTGCATTGCGCTGTGCAGGCACATTCACAATATCTGCGATGTCACTTTTCATCTCTTCACTGTATTCTTTATACAAAGGCAGGCGCCATATCTTTTCGCCGGTAGCTTCAGAAGCTTTGATTAATGCGGTTGATAATTGTTCGTCATTGGTTAAATACGCAGCTACTATCTCACCAAAGCTTACTATGCAGGCGCCGGTAAGTGTAGCTAAATCAATGATAGCTTTTGGTTTAATAGTCTTTTCGGTAAATGACAGAGCGTCGGCTAAAATAAGGCGCCCTTCCGCATCGGTGCTTAAAATCTCAACGGTTTTGCCGTTATATGCGGTAAACACATCACCGGGTTTATACGCAGTATGCGATATCATATTTTCGGCTAACGGTATCACCACGTACACATTCATGAGAAGCTTCATCTGAGCAACTGCCGCGATGGCATAGATACAGGTTGCTGCTCCTGCCATATCGGTTCGCATGGTTTCAATATGCCCTGTTGGCTTCAGGTTGATGCCGCCGGTGTCAAAGGTTATGCCTTTCCCAACTATGGCAATAGATTCTTTTTTTGAAGGTGCACCTCTGTAACGCATAACAATACAATAGGGAGGATATATGCTTCCACGGCTAACGGCAAGAAGCAGCCCCATCTTCATCTTTGTAATATCTTTTTTTGTGTATACGGTACATTGTATGGCATGCTGTGCTGCAATTTTTTTTGCAAGTTTGGCGATAGTTACTGGATTAGCATTTTCTGTTGTTTCATTAACAAGGTCACGGCATAAAAGTGTATTGCTGCATACAACGGCAACCTCTTTCAGCATGGGCGATAGTTGTTGTGGATTATCGCACACCAGAATAGCCTTCTGCAGCAGCGGAGCAGATTCGTCATTATTTGTTTTATACCGATTGAAATTGTAATTTGAAAGAAATACACCTTCAGCAATACAGCGTGCACCATCGGGAACAGCAGTCAAAGAGGGAACAACGATATGAATTTGCGTTAAACCCTTATCCTGGCATGCCTGTACGATGGTGCTTGCTGCGTTTCGCAGGGTTTCAGCACTTACATTGTTTTGAGGGCCCAGCCCAACAAGGAGTATTGCTGGTTTGTTTTTTAATGCATTGTAATAGTACGAATTTGGTTTTGCCTTAAACGTTTTGATATCAATCAGTGCAAAAACATCGTGCAGTTGTTCTGGAATAAATGCATTGCTGGCAACCTGCTCCTGTGTACATACCAACGCCACGGTGTCGGATGTTGCTAATGCATCAAAACCTTTTGCCTGTAGATTTACCATTCACACCACCTCAAAATCGATGCGCATAAGGTCAATATCAACACCAACAAGCTTAACGGTAATGGTATCGCCCAATCTAAATCGACGTCCCAGCCGCCTGCCAATGATTGTGTACTCATCTTCATTGACAAGGTAATAGTCATCGGTAAGGAATTTTAACGGAACCATACCCTCTATTGGTTTGTCAAGCAAACTTACATAAAATCCAAAACGGGTGACGCCGCTTATAATACCTTCAAACTGCTTGCCAATTTTATCATGCATCAACCTGCATGCTTTAAGCTTAGAAAGATCACGTTCGGCGGATTGTGCCACTCGTTCTAATTTTGATGATTGCAAGCCAATGTTTTCAAGCTCATCGGGCAGGTAGGGCGGCGGCAATGCATCTATCAGGGATTTGATACAGCGATGTACAATCAAATCAGGATATCGCCTGATGGGCGAGGTAAAGTGAGTGTAATCCTTAAAGCCAAGCCCAAAATGCCCCAGAGGTTTTGATCCATAGTATGCCTGCATAAACGATTTTAGAACTATAAAATTAACAACCTGCTCATATTCTTTTTGGGATACTGAATCAATTACCTTTTGCAGTGCAAGCCCAATGTTTTCTTCCTGATGTAAGGTTATTCCCAGTGTTTTGAGGAAGTTTGTTAACGCTACCAATTTTTCTTCTGCTATGGGTTCGTGTATACGGTACAGTGCAGGGATATTTTTTTCGCGCAAGATGCGTGATACAACCTCATTAGCGCTTAACATACATTCCTCAATGATACGGTGGCTATCAAGCCGTGTTGCAAATGCTATGTCGGTAATGGAGGAATCGATGTCAAATATCATCTCAGCATCAGCTAAATTAAGATCAACCCTTCCGTGAGAAAGCCGTAAGTTTTTAAGTTTATCCGATAAATCTTTTGCATGCATCAACATTGTTTTGATTGGAGTGCGCTTTGATGAATGGATAATTTCCTGCGCCTGGGTATAGGTTAAACGCCGGTCAACATTGATTATACCCCGAGTTATATGATGCTTTTTATATTGTCCCTGTTCATTAAATTGAATCATGACCGAAAGCGTTAACCTATCCGTACCAGCTTTAAGCGAGCACAGATCATTTGATAGCCGTTCAGGCAGCATGGGAATGACAGTATTGCCCAGATAATAGCTTGTACCCCGTGCATACGCCTCTTTATCAATGTCATCATTGCTATAAACATAGGCTGATACATCGGCAATGTGAACATATAATGTGTATGTTCCACGCCTGTATTCCAGCGATATGGCATCATCAAAATCTTTTGCAGTTTCGCCGTCTATAGTAACGGTTAGTAATTGTCGGTAGTCCGTGCGGCTGGCAAGCTCATGGGGCTTTACATAGTTTTCAATTGCATGCAAATGGGGATACTCAGGATGAGCTCCCGGCAACGAATGCTTCAACACAATGCGCTCTACATCATGCTGCTCTTCGTCGGCAATGACTGTATTGATGGTGCATTCAGCATAATTACTGATAAAGGTATTTTTAACAGTAACTATCGCCAGCATTCCCTGTTTTATTTTTTCACTGGTTATTACCTGTATGTTGCCCGGAACATCCAGAAGCTGCAAAATGTTGAATTTGCCATACGGCTTTAAACAGCGGGCAAAGAACATCTGCTTGTTACGCGAAACAATTGTGGTAACAGTGCCAAGCAGTGTGCCACGTCGTATGTCGGTAATCTTAACCTGGACAATATCTTTGTTGCGAGCATGGTTTGTATCCTCGCGGTAGATGTGCACCTCGGTATCATTAAAGTACACAATGCCGTCACCTTTTTTGTTATGGATAAATGTACCGTTGAAGCTAAAGGGGTGGTTAACCTTAAACCTGGCTTTTTGCTTTACAAGAAAACCGCAATGGTATAATGTTGCTATAGCATTGTGGATGCTGTCAGCAGTTTTTTGAATGTCAGTATGCGGAGGCTTATTGCTTTTTTTTGATTTTTTATTTTTTGTTTTTGAAAACAGCAAAGAAGCTACAATATCCTGAGGTGTAAAAAAACCCTTTTGACTTTCAATAATCTGTATAATGCGCGATGAAGTTTTAGACATATGCTATAAAGTTTTAATAACGATGGTGTTTTGATTCATATAGTTCCTTGACTTTTTGTATTTCATTTTGTTTTTCCACTATGGTTGCTTTATAATTATTTATTGTGTCGATAGCTCCTGTTATAAATTCATCAGTATTTATAGTGTTGCTGCTTTCAAATGAGTTGTACACATGCTTGCCAATAGATAAGTATATCTCGTTTATGGCATGTTCCAATTTTTTTATTTCCATGGTAAGCCTTGCAATCTGCGCCAGCTCTTCTGTTTTATCTAAAAACCGCTCGCTGAAATTTAACAATGATTCGCTGGCATCTTTTAATAAACCCATAGTAACCTCGTTGTAGATGTAACATTAAAGCTTCAATATATAACATGTGTAAAAGAATGTCAATATATTTTGAATAATTGAGGCTCTGACCCCATTGTTTCTGAAATAATCTTGACAATGGATGAGATATATGAAAAAATAAGGATGTGAAGGGGTTATAGGAAATAGCCAGCCTAACTTAACAAGGCGCCCGACTTCAGTGACTACTAAATGAAGATTATTGCTGAATATATAATAATCTGGAGATAATGGATGGTGATTAAACAAAATTCAAGATTATTACATTGGGACTACTATTTAACACTTGAAGAAGATTTAAAAAATTTAGCGCGATATATTGATATTAATTCTAATAATTTTAATACGTATTCTATTGAATTGGTTCGAATTCTTCAAATTGCTGCATCTGAAATTGATGTAGTTTTAAAATTATTATGTTTAAAATTGAATCCTGGTGGAAATTTTGTAAATATCTCAAACTATAAAAATGAAATTAAAAGCTCATGGACTGAAATGATTAATGAAAAAGTATTTTCATCTCAATATGGACTTGAATTAACTCCGTGGATAAACTGGAGAGGTAATTCGAATCCAGATTGGTGGCGTTCTTATAATAATGTAAAACATAAACGTAATATTTATTACCATGAAGCAAATTTAAAAAATGTATTAAATGCAGTAGCTGCTTTATTGATTTGTACTAGTTATTATTATTTGCTTGATTTAACTGGTTCAAAGAATTTATCACAGTTCAAAGATGCCTTTTTGGAGCTTGGGATTAATTCTGATTTCTTTAAATTAAATAGTGAATACTATTACTATGATCTTGTTGTTTCATGAAATTAAGATTGATAAGATAACAAAATAGTTGTTGTGCCTCCGTTGTCCATGGCTACGGCAAAATATTGCAATCATGGCGGTCCGACTCCGAATAACAAAGCTTATGCGCTTCACTACTTGACGGCTGTTTGGGCTACACCATATCGCATCGAAAGACCGCCGTGACATTGTATAAACAAAATGTTGCCATTATCAGCCCAACTTACCATGCATCTGCCTCCGTGCACGCTGTATTGAAAGTAAAATAATCTTGACAATGGTAACTTTTTTAAATGATTATGGTGTATAATATATCATAACATATATATTGATTTAAAAAGCGATGAAAAACACAGAGTAGATGTTGTGCAGGAAGGCGGTTGTTTTAGTATATAAGGTGCACAGCTCTTCTGATGATTGAGATTGTAATGCATTATTGGACAATAACAACGAGTGAAAGTGGGATAGGCAAAGTAGTTAGGATATGATGGAGTTATACGCCATTGATCGCCTGGAAATGGAAAAAATATTTACTATGATTTAATTAAAAAATACAAAAATTGGGAAGTTAAGTAATGAGCCAACTTACATTATTTAAAGAAGAAGGTATCAAATTGATTAATTTAAAAGAAGCAAGTGCTTGGGCTTCTCAATATCTGAATAGGAAAGTTACAGTCTCAAATATATCATATTTAGTTCAGTATGGAAAAATAAAAAAATATGGCTATAATGGAAATATTTTTGTAGATATTGATGAATTAAAAAACTATTACGATTCTTTTCAAAAACAGGAAGATTGGATGGGAAAATTAGGAGATGATGTTAATTGGCATCTATCATTTGTTCAATATAAAGAAGCAGAAAGGACTAAGCATGTTCACAGATTACATCCTTACAAAGGTAAGTTTATCCCTCAATTAGTTGAATATTTTCTTGATTCTCATGTAGATGAGTATAAAAAAGAGATTTACTTTCATAAAGGCGATATTGTATTAGATCCATTTTGCGGAAGTGGAACAACATTAGTTCAAGCAAATGAATTAGAAATGCATGCCATAGGAATAGATATTTCTCCTTTTAATTGCTTGATTTCTAATGTAAAAGTTGAAAAGCATAATTTAATTTTAGTTGAAGATATAATACATAAGTTAACCTCACGATTAAAAGACTTTCAAAGAACACAGAATAATGCCATTTTTGAAGAATATTTACAGTTAGAACTTACAAAATTTAACTCTGAATATTTCCCTTCACCAGAATATAAAAGAAAAGTTTCAAATGGAACTATCAATGAGAATAAATACGCAAAGGAAAAAGAAAAAGAATTTATTGATGTTTATAATGAATTGATTAAAAAATTTAAAATAAAAATAATACAGAACAAGAATGAAACTTTTTTAGATAAGTGGTTCTTAGAACCTGTAAGAAAGGAAATAGATTTTTTATCACAAGAAATAAAAAAAATAGATAATGTAGATGTAAAAAATGTACTAACCATAATATTAAGTAGAACCGTTCGTTCCTGTAGAGCAACGACACATGCTGATTTAGCTACTTTAAAACAACCTGTCACCACTACATATTATTGCAAAAAACATGGAAAAATCTGTAAACCAATATTTTCTATCACAAAATGGTGGGAATTTTACACTATAGATACACTAAATAGGTTTAAAGATTTTGATAGTTTAAGGACCAATACATTACAAATTTGTCTAATCGGTGATAGTAGAACAATAAACTTATATGAAGAAATAAAAAAGAAAAATACAGATCTTGCGAGGATATTGTTAAAACAGAAGATAAGAGGAATATTTTCAAGTCCACCTTATGTTGGACTTATTGATTATCACGAACAACATGCTTATGCGTATGAGATATTTGGATTTGAACGTAATGATGAATTAGAAATAGGACCTTTATCAAATGGACAGGGAGAGGTTCAAAGAAATTCTTATAGTAAAAGTATAGCAGAAGTTCTATTAAATGGTAAAAAATATCTCCAGAATGGTTATGATATTTTTTTAGTTGCTAACGATAAATTTAATCTTTACCCTAAAATTGCAGAATTGGCTGGAATGAAAATTGTTAATCAATTCAAGAGACCTGTTCTTAATAGAGTTGAAAAAGACAGAGGCACTCCTTACGCAGAAATAATATTTCATTTAAAGGAAAGATGAAAGTGGTACTTTCAAAAGAACAAATAGAAAAAGTTGAAAATAATATTAGAGAAAGTTTAAGAAATAAATTTTTAACATATAAACCGGAAACAAGTAATATGCCTTTTCATTATCGTTTGTTAGGTAGAGATAGAATGGCATTATTTTCTTTTATCCATTCTTTAAATACTACTTTTGGCACCTCTATTTTTGAACCCGTAGCTGAGGCAGTGGCAAGTTTGAGTTTTAACCTGGCACAAAAGCAATTTGTTGTAGGTGACACAATAACAGAACTGGCTCAAAACGAAATACAACATATAATGAATGGGCTTACAATTGGAAAAGGACCAAACAAAATAGAGGAAATTGAAAGGATAAGAAAAGTAGCAACTTCTGGCAGAGTAAATAAAATAAAAACAGTAAAGGTGGACTTATTTGTTAAAAGTCATAGTGGGGATATCCATTTTTTTGATTTAAAAACAGCTAAACCCAATATTAGCAATTTCAAGGATTTTAAGAGAACGCTATTAGAATGGGTAGCAATTTATTTATTTAAACACCCAGAAGCAAATGTATCTTCTTATATTGCTATTCCTTACAATCCTTATGAGCCAAAACCCTATGAACGATGGACGTTAAAAGGAATGCTGGATTTAGATAATGAATTAAAGGTTGCAGAAGAATTTTGGGATTTTCTGGGCGGGGAAGGAACTTATTTAGAACTGCTCGATTGCTTTGAAAGAATAGGAATAGAATTAAGACCAGAGATAGATGATTATTTTTCAAAATTCAAATAAATATATGAGAATTTTGTCGATGACCAAAAACGACCATCAGCGCATAACGCAGCATAAACCGCTGTGTTTTTCGGCAACGACGTTGCCTACAGTGCTTGGCCTTTGGCACATTGATAATAGTGGAACAACATCGGCTACGCTGATACGTTATAGGAAACCACGTAAAAATTTTATGGAGTAACATAAAAAGATGAATAAGAAATCAACTATAATCGTAACTTCTATTATAATAATCTCTTTCATAATAGTTGTTACAATAATTGTTAAAGGAAATAGAACTTCTAAGCATTTAAATAATAAGCCTGTAGAAGATTCAAAAATTGAAATTTCAAATGAAAATATTTCAAAGCCTGAAATTACTCTTAATCCAAAAAATAATGCTAACGAATATGATATTGAATATCAATCGTTCAAAGGCATTGAAACTGATATTCTATTAAAAAATTGCTATTCATTATATTCAACCTATTGGTCAAATGAGATAAAAAAGTACCCGGACCATCGAAATTGAGACCTCTGAACAAATCTTTAAAAAAATGCTTGCAATAGAAAAATAAGAGACATAATACGAACAGGTAAGCTTATACGGGAGGAGGAGACCAATGCAACAAAGTTTTTTTGATTATGCCATGCAAAGCAAAGGTGGGAAGAAGACGGATGCATTTTTAGCAAAGATGAAACAAAATATTCCCTTTGATGAGATAGAGAAGAAACTGATAGA
>Ga0208940_1000344_pt1 | contig 61290 bp, 69 predicted proteins | sample AD_JPNNA6_MetaG_FD_184445 | JGI IMG/M metagenome (GOLD analysis project Ga0208940, IMG submission 184445) | Active sludge microbial communities of municipal wastewater-treating anaerobic digesters from Japan - AD_JPNNA6_MetaG (SPAdes) (version 2) | ecosystem: Engineered > Bioreactor > Anaerobic... | reverse complement strand
TGCCCTTTCCCCTCCTGTTTAATCCCATTTACTTAGAAGTGTAATTTACAAGGAGGCACTTGTTTATATATCTTTTGCTGTTCTAGAGGGGTGAAAGTTTTTGTAGAATTTGTTGAAATTTCTATAAATTAAAATTTCATTGGGTTCAATCAGCGAAATTCCTTTTCTGTAATTATCCATTATCTTGTAATCTTCCATATCTTGTTCAACTTTATCCCATATATCATTATATTCTGTTTCATCTAATAATTTTACTTCCCCGTTTTTAATTGCTTTTTTTAACATTCTTTCTACTGGGTTGATTAATCTTGACATTTTAATTTAAGTTTTGGTAAACATAACAATTTTCTGATTCAATCCAAGAGTGATAAGATTTAATTATATAGTCTTGATGAATATCTTTCATTATTCTGTCTATCTCTTCAAGGATTTTATAATCTACATCTTGGATATTATTCTGTTTTTTTAGTTCTTCTGTTATCTCTTGTGTTTTGTTTATCAGTGTTGACATTTTTTAAAGTTGGGCTAATTTTTTTATACTTGAGTAGTTGTTCTTTCCAGCTCGTTTATGTAATATCTTGAAGCATTTCGTTTTTTATGAAATTCTTGTTTTATTGGAGATAATCCTTCTGCGAATTGATTATCAATAGAATAGGTTTGTTGAAGTGAGAGAGTTTTAACTCTTTCTTCCTCTTCTAATTTTTTAATTATCTTTTTGTATAATGGTTCAAATGACATTTTACTTACTTAATTCTAAAATTGTTTCAGCTAAATCTCCATTGTTTTTTTCAAGTGTTTCTCTTGCAATTTCTTCTGAAACACCTGTCTTTTCTATTATCATTTTTATATCTTTTTCAGAGGTTTCTTCTTTTGCTGACTCTTCTGAAATATCTCCTGCAATTTGGAATGTTTCCTGTCCTTGCATTTTTATTTTTGTAACAGAAGGGTTATCAATTATTATTCTTGAATTATCTGTTTTTTCAATTATAACTCTTGAAGCATCTATTTCTTCTTGGGAAATACCCATCTTCTTAAGCATTCCTTGCATTTGTCTGGGATTAACTCCTGGAAACATTTTAGAAAATTAAATTTATTTGAATATGAGGGGCATTAGTATTCTAAATGCTACAAGTGATATTACGAAGAGGACTACGTGAATAGGTTTTAAATTAATATAACTATTATATTCTTCACTGTAACGCATTAAACCCCCAAATCCTCCTGGAAGGCTTATTTTATTGTTTGATGCCATGGATATTTTAAAGAGAGATAGTTTTTAAAAGTTTCTTGGATAAGATTATTTATGTCAAAACCAAATTCGAGTTCAAACCCAAAATTTGACTTTAAGGATATTGAAAGTAAGTGGAAGAGCTTTTGGGAAAAAGAAAAGATTTACACTGTGGATTTAAAAAAGAAAGAGATTTATTCAGTTGATACACCTCCTCCATATATTTCTGGTAAGATGCATATTGGGCATGCATTTTCTTATTCTCATCAAGACTTTATTATAAGGTTTCAGAGAATGTTATTAGCAGATAAGAATGGGAGTGTTTTTTATCCATTTGGGACAGATGACAATGGATTGCCTACTGAAAGGTTCATAGAAAAAACAAATAATATGAAAAGCAAAGATATGGGAAGAACAGATTTTATTAATCTTTGTCTTAAAACATTAAAAGAAATAACTCCTGATTGTGTTCAGGATTTTAAAAATTTAGGAATATCTGCAGATTATAATGTATATTATTCTACAATCGATGATAATTCCAGAAAAATATCTCAAAAATCTTTTATTGATTTATATAAGTCAGGGGAAGCTTATCAAAAAGAATTTCCTACAATGTGGTGTCCTGAATGCCAGACCTCAATAGCTCAGGCTGAACTTGAAGATAAAGAAGAGAAAAGTTTGTTTTCAACTTTAAAGTTTTCATCTGGAAAAAAAGAGCTACTTATTGCAACAACAAGACCAGAACTTTTAGGTGCATGTGTTGCTGTTTTTGTTCATCCTTCAGATAAAAAATATTCTAGTTTTGTTGGAAAAAAAGCAAAAGTTCCATTATTTAATTATGAAGTTCCAATAATTGCAGATACATCAGCAGACCCTGATAAAGGAACAGGAGCATTAATGGTTTGTTCTTATGGAGATAAATATGATGTTGATGCAATAAATAGATATAATCTTGTTCCAAAGATAATTTTTGACAAATCAGGAAGAGTTAATTTTGGAGAATATAAAGGTTTGAAAATTAAAGAAATGAGAAAGAAAATTCTTGAAGATTTAAAAAAAGAAAACTTAATTTTTGAACAAAAAGAGATAACTCATGTAGTTAATTGCCATGATAAGTGTGGACATGGAATAGAATTTATTCCAACTAAACAATGGTTTATAAAAATATTAGATAAAAAAGAAAAATTTATTGAACAAGGAAATAAGATTAAATGGTATCCTGAATTTATGCATAAAAGATATGATAATTGGGTTAATGGTTTAGAGTGGGACTGGTCTATTTCAAGAAATAGGCATTTTGGAGTTCCTATTCCTGCTTGGGAATGTAAAAAATGTGGACAAATAATTGTTGCTGAAGAGCGAGAACTTCCTGTGGACCCTCTTCAATTAAAAAAGAAATGTCCTAAATGTAAATTAGAAGCAAATCCAGAAAAAATGGTATTTGATACTTGGGCAACTTCTTCTATGACTCCTCAAATAACAAGCTCTCTTATTAAAAATAAAATTACTATTCCATATTCTTTAAGACCACAAGGACATGATATAATAAGAACTTGGGCATTTTATACAATAGTTAAATCTTATTTACATTCTAATACTATTCCTTGGAAAGATATTGTTATTTCTGGTAATGTTTCTTTAGGAGGAGAAAAAATGTCTAAGTCAAAAGGGAATGTTGTTTCTCCAATAGATGTGATGAATAAATATGGTTCAGATGCATTGAGATATTGGGCTGCAGGTTCAAAACTGGGAAGTGATGTAGATTATCTTGAAAAAGATTTAGTTGCAGGTACAAAATTTATAAATAAATTGATAAATGCTTCAAGATTTGTTTTTATGAATCTTAAAGATTATAATCCTAAAAATAAACCTTCTAAGTTAGAGAAGATAGATGAAATCTTTTTAGATAAACTTAATCTTTTGATTAAAGATTCTACTAAGAATTTCAAAGAGTATGAATATTCTAAAGCTAAACTTGATACAGAAAAGTTTTTTTGGAGTGATTTTTGTGATAATTATCTTGAGATTGTTAAGAAAAGAGTTTATCAGGGAGAGGGTAATTCAAAATTATCTGCACAATACACATTATATTATTCTTTACTTAAAATTTTGAAGCTTATTGCACCAATTATGCCTTTTATCACAGAAGAAATTTATCAGGAATACTTTAGGAAGAATGAAAAAGAAAAATCAATACATATTAGTCCTTGGCCAGAATCAGATAAAAAAGAGAATTCTAATCACATAAAGATACTGGAAAAACTCTATTCTATTATTTCACAGATTAGACATGAAAAATCTTTTAATAAAAAAGCAATGAATGTAGAGATTATTCTTACTTTGGAAAAAGAAGATTATGAAGAGATAAAATCTGTTCTTGAAGATTTAAAGAATGTTTCAAACGCTAAAGTAATAAGAGAAGGAAAAAAATTTGAAGTTGAATTTTTGTAACTTTTGTTGATTGGCTAATTTTATAAACCCATTTCATTTTCTTTAAACATGGCAGCAATAAGCAAAGCAGAACTTGAAGTTCTTCTTGAAGAATTAGAGAAACATAAAGGAAGACATACTGAATTGATTACAGTTTATATTTCAGCAGGATATGATATTGTTTCTGTTCAGAAACAGCTGGAAGCAGAAAAATCTACTGCTAAAAACATAAAGTCTACTGCAACAAGAAAAAATGTTGTTGATGCTCTTGATAAAATTGTGAGGTATTTGAAGGATTTTAAAGGAAATCCTGAAAATGGGCTTGCTATTTTTTGTGGTAATGTTTCAAAAGTAGAAGGCATGGATGATTTACAACTGTGGGGAATTGAACCTCCTTTGCCTTTAAAGACAAGATTATATAGATGTGATAAAGATTTTGTGCTTGAACCCCTTAGAGAGTTATTAGAGGTTTCAGAGATATTTGCATTATTAGTTATGGATAGAAAAGAAGCAACAATAGGGGTTCTTGAGGGTAAAAGAATAGAAGTTTTACAAAAGATGACTTCTGGTGTTCCAAGTAAAGTTCGTGCAGGAGGACAGAGTTCCCAGAGATTTCACAGAATTACAGAAGGATTAACTAAAGAATTTTACAAAAGAATTGCAGATGAAATGAAAAATATCTTTTATGAGAATAAAAAATTAAAAGGTATTTTAATAGGCGGTCCTATTCCTACTAAAGATGAATTTATTGATAATGAATATCTAACTACTGTTTTAAGAAATAAAATTATTGGGAGAGTGGATATTGGGGGAAGTGATGAGTCTGGACTTAAAGAACTTGTTGAAAAATCAAAAGATATCCTTGCAAATCAGGAGATAGTTTATGAAAAGAAATTAATGGAAAAATTCTTTGAAATGTTGGGAGCAAAACCAGATTTTGTAGCATATAAGGAAGAAGAAGTAAAAAAAGCTCTTGAATATGGGGCAGTAGATACTTTGTTTTTATCTAAAGAGTATGAGAAAGAGTCAGCAAAAGAATTAAAGGATATTGCAAATAATAGTGGTACAAAAATAGAAACAATTTCAACAGATACAGAAGAAGGAAAACAATTTTTGAATCTATCAGGTGTTGGGGCTATATTAAGATATAAAATATAATTTAATTTATCCTAAATTAATCTTTTTTAAAATATTCTTATAATTTTGTTAGGTATTTTATCTGAATCATTGCAATGATAAACCTTATGAGTTATTTGATTGTAAATTCCCATTAACTTAAGATTATTGTTTAGAATTAGTTCTTTGTTCTGAGAGTTTATTTTTAACTGGGGTGGTTTAAATGAGGTTGGTGAAAAATTAAAACATTCTTCAAATTCTCTTATTCCTTTATTTAATTCTTCTTGTGAAATATTTTCATATAAAAATTCCCGATATGTGTGATTTAATCCATGGAGTGAAAGAGATTTATTTAAAGATAGGATTTGATTGCACCATTCTTTATCTTTTGATATCTCTAAGCTATTATAATTTGGAATCACATAAAGTATATCTGGATTGTATTTTTCTATTTCTGGACAAGGTATTCCAGGAGTTACATCATCTATTTCTGTGGGGTTTATTAATCTGATTAAAAATAAAAGGGATATTACAATTATTATTGAAAATATGATTACTTTTACTATTTTTTTTAATTTTACCCCCTTTTTCATACTACTTTTATTAAAATTGCTATTAAATAATTATTGATAATACTTTTAAATACAATTTGTTTTTATCATTTATGCCTACAAGTAAGACAATAGAGGAGATAGATGAAGCTAAAGAAAAAGAGGACTTGAAAACTTTAGAAGCAGTTTTTTTTATTTCTGGAAGATTTCTTAGTATGCAGGATTTAATATCTTTAAGTGATTTGAATCCGATAATTTTAACTGATTTAATTGAAAGATTAAAAGATAAGTATAATCGGGAGGATTCAGCATTGGAGATTGTTGAGAAAAGTGGGATGTGGAAAATGGATGTTAGACAAGAATATTCTCATATAATAAATAAGTTGGCTACAGGAAGTTCAGAATTTACAAAAGCAGAGCAAGGAACATTGGCTATAATTGCATATAAACATCCTATAAAACAATCAGTTATAATTAAAATTAGAGGAAATAAAGCCTATGACCATATAAAGAAATTTTCTGATTTAGGTTTGATAAAAAAGAAAAAAACAGGGCACACACATGAATTGAGTTTAAGTGAAGATTTTTATGATTATTTTAGTATTTCTGAGAGTGAAAGAAATACTTCTAATGTTTTAAATGAAAAAATTAATATGGAAATAGAAGAAGCAGAGAAAGAAGTTGAAAAAGATGAATCTGAAGGAAGATTTGAAGATGAAAAAGATAATTCTTAATTAATTAAGGAGCAAATTTATCACAACAATACTTAAAAGAATAAATTTTATATTTACATTTATGGATACAATTACTGTAATATATTTAATCTATATATTTATAGGATTTTATTTTCTTTTCCTATTTATTTTAATTTATATTCAGAATAAAAAATATCTTTATTATTATCCTAAACCTAAAAGAGATTATTCTCTTAGTATAGTCATACCTTGTTATAATGAAGGAGCAACAATAGAGAAGACAGTTAAATCTGTTTTAGATTCTGGATATAAAAATCTTAAAAAAGTTATTGTTGTAGACGATTGCTCTAAAGATAATTCTTATAAGATAATAAAAGAACTTGAAAAAAAGTATCCTAAGGTTTTAGCAGTTCAAACCCCTAAAAATACTGGTTGTGCAGCAGGTTCAAAAAATTATGGAGCTAAATTTGTAGATACAGAGCTAATAGGTTTTAGTGATGGGGATTCTTTTATTGAGAAAGGTTCTATTGATAAATTAGTGGGATTTTTTAATGATGAAAAAATGGGTAGTGTTACTTGTTCTGTTCTTGTAGCAAATAGAGATAAATTTATAGAAAGAGTTCAGTCTGTTGAATATAAGGTTATAAAATTTTCCAGAAAACTTTTAGAATTTATAGATTCAATTTATGTTACTCCTGGACCTCTTGGTGTATTTAGAAAAAGTGCATTTGATAAAATAGGAGGGTTTGATGAGAAAAATCTTACAGAAGATATAGAAATAACTTGGCATCTTCAAGCAGAAGGGTATAAGGTTAGGATGGCTTTACTATCAAGAGCATATACTGTTGCACCTTCAACAATTAAAGATTGGGTTAAACAAAGAAATAGATGGAATATCGGGGGTCTTCAGACAAGTATCAAGTATGGTAGAGATTGGTTTAGAAAAGGAATGCTTGGTAAATTTATTCTTCCTTTTTTTGTTTTCTCTTGGGTAATTGGTTTATTTGGATTGACTGTGTTAGCTTATAGAATATTGAAAGTTCTTATATTTAGATTGTTTTCAACAACTTATTCTATTCAAACACAAACCTCTCTTATTAGATTTGAAGATATAAGTTTGATGCCAAATATTCTTATTTTCTTTGGTTTAGTTATGTTCTTTTTAAGCATGTGGTTTACTTTGCTTTCATTATTTCATATGAAAGATGAAAACCGTAAGGGAGAAAACTTTTTTGTTTTAAGTTTTTATATGGTATTTTATGTTATGATATATCCGATAATTTTAATAAGTTCATTTTATAAATTTTTGAAAGGGCATAGAAAATGGTAAGATTATTGCAAAGCAGGAAGAGAGTATTTTGGGAGGCTTTAATTTTAACTATAGTTGTTTTTTTGTTTGGACTTTTAATAGGTATTTTTTATGAATCAACAAAGTCTTCAGATATGAATGAATATTATGTTAATTCTGAACTTTCATTGATGGATATATTTGCTTTAAACTCTCTTTTATCAATCAATTCTCAGAATTGTGATGTTCTAACTTCTTCAAATTTGGAATTTGCAGATAAAATTTATCAAGAAGCAGTTATACTTGAGAAATACGAATCTGTGGGAAAAGTTACTGAACATATGGAAGTAGTTCATAAAAGGTATGATGTGTTAAGAACTTTTTTATGGATAAACACTATAAAAACATCTGAAAAGTGCGAAAAAGATTATTCTACTGTGGTTTATCTCTATGAATATTTTTCTAAAGATTTAACTCAGAAAGCAAAGCAAAATGTATGGTCAAAAATATTGTCTGATTTAAAACAAGAACAAGGAAGGAATATACTTTTAATACCTATAGCTTCAGATACTAACCTTTCTTCTTTGAATGCTTTAACTGCTAAATTTAATATTACAAGTTACCCTGTTGTTATCATCAATGAAAAGCATGTAATTTCTGACCTTAGCTCTGTTCAAGAGCTTGAAAGATATTTGAAGTAGTTTTTTGTTTGGTTTTTTTATTAATTTTAATAATACAAATATTAAAAAAGGGATAATTACTAAGATTTTTTATGAAAGAATGTTTTCGCTGTGGTGTTTCTGAGGAAAGAGAAAGATTGTTCGACGCTATTTCAGGAAAAGGGGTCATAAAATTATGTAAAAATTGCGCTCATGATGAGGGTTTGCCTTTAGTCCAACCAGTTGATTTAAATAGGCCTGAAAAGACAAGAACAGTTTATGAAAGACTTTCAGATATGGCTAAATTAGATCCTGAAAAACATAGGAGTATTCTTCTTGAAAAGGCTAAGCAGGATTCAATGAGAAGGTATAAAAGACAGGATACTACCTTAAAAGGAGTTGTGGATACTAATTTTCAGAAAAATAAACCTCAACCTAGAAAAGATTTGATTCCAAATTTTCATTGGGTTATTATGAGGGCTAGAAGAGCTAAGAAACTTACTCAAAAACAATTAGCAGAAAATCTTGGAGAACCAGAATCTTTGATTATTAGTGCTGAATCAGGGGTTATTTTGAATAATGCAGATAGTCTTGTAAGGAAACTTGAAAATTATCTTGGAATAAAGATTAGGAATATTGAAAGCCCTTATACTTCTGATGTTTCTAAGGATTTAGCTGTTGGAACAAATGAGGACCCTGCTTTAAGAGAAGCCAGAGAGAGATTTGAAAGAGAAGAGGGTAGCTTTGATAAGGAAACAACAGAGAATTTAACTATTTCTGATTTACAGGAAATAAACAAGAAAAAAGAATCAGAAGGTAAAGGAGGATTATTTTCATTTTTTAGAAGAAAGAAAAAGAAATCACAAGAAGAAGCTGTTCCAAATCCTGAAGAAGGAATCTCAAGTGAAGAAGCAGATAGAATACTTTTTGGTAACTAATCACTAAAAAATACTATAAGTAAAGTTTTTAAACTAATTTTATGATAAACTATCATGGAAATGGATATTCTTAAGGACTCAAAGGAAGAAATTGAAGTTGAAATGGAAAGTCTTACTTTGGTGGAAATATTGAGGGTTTATTTAAATAAGGATTCTGCAGTTACATTTGCTGCTTGGAAAAGAGAACACCCTACAAAAAAACCTATCTTAGCTGTTAAAACTAAGGGAAAGAGTGCTAAGAAAGCTTTAAGTGATGCTGTTGATGCAATTACAAAAGATTTGAATAAAATTGAAGACGATTTTAAAAAATTAAAGTAAATACAATAATACTTATTAATTCTATAGTTGATTAGATTTTTATGAAAACAGAAAAAATATCTACAGGAAGTTATGATTTTAATACTTGGTTGTATGGAGGATATGAAAAAGACATTATAACTATGATTGCAGGCCCTCCTGGTTGTGGAAAAACTAATTTTGTAATATTGGCTTCGTGTAGTCAGGCTAAAAAAGGAAATAAAGTTATTTTTGTGGATACAGAAGGAGGATTTAGTGTTGAAAGAGTTAGACAGATTGTAGGTTCTGAGAATTATGAATCTGTTCTGAATAATATTTTTCTTTTGAAACCAACTAGTTTTGAAGAACAGAAAAAAGATTTTGTTAAATTACTTGGACTTGTTAAAAAGGATGATATTGGTTTAATTGTTGTTGATGGAATGGCTATGCTTTATAGATTGGAAATTGGAGATGCACATAATTCTGGAGATGATGAAAGAGTTAAAGTAGTCAACAGAGAGATTGCCAAACAAATGAGGATATTTGCAGAGATTTCAAGGAAACAAAACATCCCCATAATCATCACAAATCAAGTTTATCTAGAATTTCTTCCAGAAGGAGATTTTAAAAAAGGAGTTGAAAGGAACACAAATATTGTTGGAGGAGATTTGTTCAAGTATTGGAGTAAATGTATAATTGAATTAAAGAATGATAATGGAAAGAGAAAGGCAGTTCTTTTAAAACATAGGAATTTGCCTCAAAAAGAAATAGGATTTATAATTAAAAATGAAGGTATATTCAAGAAAAGGTGGATTTAGTTGTTTTTATTTTTTCTTTCAGAGTAAAGGAAGGTAACAATCATTCCCATTATAAATAATCCAATTCCTATTAAGTTGTGAGAGCTTAAAGGAAATTGTGCTATTGTATTTCCTGTTATTCTTCCAGAGAAGAATACAAAAGAAAATAAAAATGTGCAAAAAGCAAGCATAACAAGGAATTTATCTTCAAGAGAATGAGTTTCTTTTTTCTTTAATAGTTCTTCTTCTTTTTCTGAAGAATTTGATTTTTTATAATATTCTATTGCTTTATCATCTTCATGATAAATTTTTGCTATATCTCCTAGTTTTTCCCAAATTTTTTCTGCCTTTTCATCTAATCCAGCTTTCTTATAATAACCAGCTGCTTCTTGAAAATTCTCTTTTTTAAGGAATAAATCTCCTAGAGTTTCATAATATGCTTTTTGAGTGTTTGGATTAGTTGAATTTATTTTTGGTTCTATATATTGCAAAAATTCTATTTTTTCAGAAGTTGTTTGAAATCTTTCTAATTTTTTGGAGATATCTTCCTTACTCATCCCCTCCGAATTTCCCCTTTCTTCCATTATTTAACTAACCTTTTTTCATTTAAATAGGTTATGAATTTTTATTTTTTGTTTTGTTGTAATTTATTAAGTAGTTACAAACTCATTTAAAGATTCTTTTTGTTTATGACTTATGACAGAGGCGATAAAATTTGAAACAGTTAAGAAAGTTGCAGATGTTAGTTTTAAAATTAAAGATTTAAGTAAGATTTCTAAGGTAGATTCTATCTCTCCTCCAAGTGTGTTTATTGGAAGCAAATTAAAATATCCCTTGGTTAATGTTGGAATATTAAGTCCATTAAACAAAGACGATAATGCCTGGCTTTATGATGATGCAAAATATTGGGCAGAAAATAATCTTAATATAGAAGAGGTTATGAGTTTGAGAAATGGGCTTCTTAACTCAAGATTTCAGGCTAAAGTTAGTGATATTAGATTAAATAAGAAATTTGTTGAGGTTGCTAAAGATGTTGCTATATCTTCAAAACAAGTTGATGTTGAAATTGAATTAAAAAACAGACTTATTGTTGGAAGAGAGAAAGATAAAATCTTAACTCCTCATGGAATGAGGGCTGGCTTAAAGAATGTAGCGATAACAGGTAATGTTAAAGTTGAAAAGCAAGTAGATAAAGTGATAAATGACGAGATTAAGGCATCAGAAGCAATTGAATTTTTATATAAAAATGAATTTAATGAATATACTTTAAGTAAAATATTGAGTGTTGGTGTTATAGGTTTAGCGAAAAATAAAAAGTTAGTTCCCACAAGGTGGAGCATCACCGCAACAGATGATATTTTAGGTAAGAAATTTTTGGAGAATATACGTCAATATCCTTGGATAGAGAATTATGAATTATTTTTTGGAGAGTTTATGGGGAATCAATACATTATCCTTATGTTTCCAAGTTCTTGGAGTTATGAGTTATTTGAATTATATTTACCTCATAGTTCATGGAATCCAAGTCAAGAAATTAAAGCATCTACTGATATTGAGGGTTATGGAGGAAGAAAGAGTTATGCATTTGATACTGCAGGAGGATATTACGCTTCTCGTTTTTCAATTCTTGAATATTTAAATTTAATTAAAAGGCAAGCAAGTGTAATTGCAATAAGAGTTGAAACTCCTAGTTATTGGGCGTCTCTAGGAGTGTGGGTAGTAAGAGAATCTGTTAAGAAGGCTTTGAAAAGAGAGATGAAGTTTGCAGATAGAAGTGAACTTTTAGAGAGTGTTAAAAAAATAGGTAAAATAAAATATAATTTTGATTTTGAAAATATTTTGAATAGGAGCAAACTTTTAAGAGAAAAAAAGGAACAAAAAAGTTTAAAGGATTTTGTCAAGATATAATTTATTCTTGTTTTTCTGCTTCAGCTTCTTCTTTTTTTGCTGCTGATTTTTCAGCCCATTCTTTATTTGTTGGACATTGAGGATTAAAACAAAATGTCCATGGTTTTTTACCTTTGGATAATCTTGTTAGCATAGGCCAATTACACTCTTCACATATTTTATCTGATTTTGTTATGTTTCCATTTGGAGGTAAACTATAAGTGTTTCTACAATCAGGATAAGCATTACAACTTACAAAGAATCTTCTTGTTTTCTTGGAATAGTTTATAGATAAATCTCCTTTTCCACATTTTGGACATCTTATCAATGCATTCTCTCTTTTTTGCTGTTCTCTGTATTCTATGTTTGCATCAATTAGTCCTTGTCCTATTTTATTTTTATTTTTCTCAAAATCTTTTGAAATCTCTGTTATTGTTGTTTTTGCTTTATTTATTATTTCTTCTTCTTTTTTTTCTTGTTTTGTTTTTATGTGCATTCTTTGAATGTTTTCCATTCCTATTTCAAAATCTCTTGTTAGTTTTTCATCTATAATTATTGGAGAGTATTTTTTTAAAGTGTTTATGAGAGATATGCCTAATGGGGTTGCTTGTATGCTTTGTCCTTGGACATATCCTCTGTCATATAATGTTTCTAGTATTGAAGAACGAGTGGCCTTTGTTCCTAGATTTCTTTTTTCTAATTCTGAGATTATTGATGCTGGAGAGTATCTTTTTGGAGGTTGTGTTTCTTTTTGTTCTGTTCTTGAATCAATTATCTGTGCTTTTCCTTGCATGTCTGGTATTTCTTCTTCTTTTAATTTTGTCGGATAAATCTCCATCCAAGATTTTCTTGCTATGGACTGTCCTCTTTTTGAAAAAACTAAATCATTTAATGTTGCTTTGACTGTTTTATTATCTATTAATGCATCTTCACAAAATAAACTCAAGAATCTCTTTACTATTAACTTGTATATCTTTTCTTCATCTCCTGAAAGAATTTGTGTGTTTCCTGTTGGATAAATTGAAGGATGTGCTGGGTCTGTTTTACTTCCTTCTATTGGTTTATCTCTTTTTATTAATTTTTCAGTTTTGAATATTTTTGCAAGTTTGTTTAGAATTTCTTTATATCCAATTGATGGAGGGAGTTTTTGAGAAGAAGTTCTTGGATAAGAGATTAATCCTGCAAGATATAAAGATTGGGCTATTTGTAATGTTCTTGAAGGAGTTATCCCATAAAACTTATATGCTTCTGTTTGAAGTGTTGTTAAATTAAATGGAGAGGGGGGAGAAACCTTTTCTTGCTTTTTTATTAATTCAACATCTACTTCTTTTCCTTTCAAATCTTTGAATTTTTCTAATTGTGATTTGTTGAATATGTCTTTTGTGTGTTTTAATTCAAGTTTATTTTTTTTATCAGAAATTGTAATAAATATTTGCCAATAAGGTTTTGGTTTGAATGCAGCTATTTCTTTTTCTTTTTGTACAATCAAGTGAAGTGCAGGACCTTGAACTCTTCCTATTGACATTATCTTAAACTTGCCTGTTGTTTTTATAGCGTTCATTAATGCTCTTGAAAGATTTATACCATAGAACCAATCTAAGTAATGTCTAGTTTCTCCTGCAATTGCTTGCCCCCAATTTATATTTGGAGATTTGTTATCGTATGCTTTCTCAAGTTCAGTTTTGGTAAGGGTTGAGAATTTCATACGAGATGCATCTTGTTGGTTGCAAATATATCTTACGATATTTAATCCTATTACTTCTCCTTCTATATCATAATCTGTAGCCACTGTTATTGATGAAGCTTCTTTTGCTAGTTTTAATATTGAATCATAATATCTTTTTGTGAAGTCCCCTCTTTTTGCTAAAAAATTAGGAATCCAAGAAATATCAAATACTGGAATTTGGTATCCTCCGTTTTTTTGTTTAAGCGTGAATAAATGTCCAACTGCACATGCAACTAATATTTTTTTGTTTCCTCTTTTAACTTCATAATGAGGTACTTTATTGAAATTTTTTTGAGTTGGACTTCCGAGAGCACTTGCAATTTTAAGTGCTGCCTGTGGTTTTTCTGTTATGATTAATTCATATCCATTTTCTCTTAATTTTATTTTTGGATGAGAATATTCTTCTGCTTTTTTGGATTTTTTTACTTTCTTTTTTAACACAATAAATTTCTCAACTTTCTCTATTTGTTTTTTTGATGGTTTTTTGTAATGTTTTTCAATTGCTCCTTGAGTTATTATCTCTGTTGGAGTTGTTTTAACAGGTTTTTCAGTTATATTTTTTAGAATATTCTGCTTTGGTAAAGCTTTTTTTACTTTTTTCTCAGTTGCATATTTTAAATCTCTTTTATCAACTCTGAAGTTCCCTTCTATAGCCAACTCTTCTTTTGTCTTTTTTTTCTTTTTCTTTATCGCCATTTTTGTTGCTTTCTTAGAATTAATGTGTTTTTTGTGTTTTTATAAATTTTGTGTGTCAGATTTCAAATATTTTTGGCTTTCTTCCTACATGAATTATTTTTGTTTTACCTATTTTTTCTTGTAATCCTCCTGCTTCATGTATATGTGCTGAAATTAAAATATCTGGTTTGAATTCTTTTATTGCTTTTTTAACTGCATTTGACCCAGGAAAACCTGAGAATTCAGCTACACTTCCTTTAGGATGAGCATGAGTTACCATTATCTTTTTTTTAGAATCTTTTATTTTTTCATTTCCTTTTTTTAATACTTTAAATATTTCTTCATCTTCTATGAAAAATGGTCCTGTAGATGGTTCGTATCCAGAACCGAAGATTCCAAGGTCACCTTTTCTTACAGAATATCCATGCACGTGTTTTGTTCCTTCGTAGATTTGAGTTAATGTATTTATTGTGGACATAGTTTCATGATTTCCAGGTATTAATACAACTTCTTTTTTTTCTTTTACAAAAGGTCCTATAAGATTTTTTGTTGATTTTTCAAGGAAAGTTAAGTCTCCTGCAAGAATAACTAAATCAACTTCTTCATCTTTTGCTTTTTTTGCTAATCTCTCAACAAACTTTGTATCTCCATGAATATCTCCTACTGCAAGAATTTTTGTTTTCTTATTTCCCTTTTTCATTGACTATAAAATATAAGTGAGTTAATAAGATTTTTTATTTTTAGTTTGTTGTAATTATGAAATCATTAAATTGTTAAATTTTCATCAAAATTATGTAGTGAATATATACATTACAAAACATTTAAAAGGATGATATTGTCTGGATATATACATTAAATAAGACACCTCAATAAGATGGAACAAGGAAAGAAAGACAATTTTGATATCTTTTTCAGAAGGAAGCCAGCTTTAATGCTTGTTTCTTTGAAGAAGAATACTCGAATGAGGTATGGTAGTATTTTGGCTAAGGAAGTGGATTGCACTTATAGCCATGCAGTGAAAATTCTGCAGACTTTGGAAGAACTTAAGTTAGTGGAGTTTGAAAAAAAGGGGAGAATTAAGGTGATAAAACTAACTAAGAAGGGAATTGAAGTTGCAGAGGCTATTGAAAATATTCAAAAGCTAATAAGATAAGATTGCATTGAGGTGATTACTAAATACCCCTGTTGCGAATGGAATTCAAATAGTTTTATTTGAAATGATAGCAATTTTTATTAACTCTTTTTATTTTTTTTATTCATGGTTAGCAGTAGTTATAAAGGAATAAAGTTCCCTCCTTTAACAAATAAAGAAATAGAAGAAAAATATAAAGAAGCCGAAGAAGAGATGCAGGAAGTTTTGGAGTGGAAAAAAGAAGAGGAAGCAAGACTTAAAGATAAAAAATCAAAACCTCAGGCAATTAGTGCTGCTAAAAGAGCTTTAATAAAAGTTGAAAGAAGAATAAATACTGTTAATGGAAATTTAATTTATTGGAAATTAAGAAAAGAAGGAAAGAGTCATTTTTATGCAAATCTTGAAAGAAATGAATATTGGGATAAGCTGAAGAATGGTGGTTCTCAGAAGGATAATGAAGAAAGTGATGATGATTAAAAAAGAAGTGACCCCGATGGGATTTGAACCCACGACACCTAGATTAAGAGTCTAGTGCTCTAACCAGGCTGAGCTACGGAGTCCTGGTATATAAATTAATTAGAAATAAATCGTTTAAAAAGATGTTGTTAAATTTAATATTTAAGCATTCTCTATTTTTTAACATCTATCTATATTCTCTCCAAGTGTGATTACACTTAGTGCATTTGAAGAATTTTGTTTCTGCTTCATCTCCTGCACGTGTCTGGCTTGTCCAGAAATAAGCTTTATCATTTCCACATTTCTTGCATTTTTCAACAACTAGAGGTAATGTATTCATTTCTTTTTTAACTACTGCAACTTTGCTTTTTTCCTCTATCTTTTCAGAAGTTTTTATTTTTAATTTTTCTTTTGTAGAATAATCACATCTTGCACAACCATAATTCTTTCTTTTTTGGATTAAAACTGCTCCGCATTTAGGACAAAATTCCATTGTTTATTTTTACTCTCCTTTAACTTCTTTTTTTAAATTTATTTTCTTTATAAAACTTCTTGTTGTTTACTTTTAGTTTTCATTACACATTCCCCTTTCAGATGGGGTTCTTAAATGTTCATAAAATATCAATTTAATCCAACCTACTGAAGGGAGTATGTTTGCAGCAGCTTTTCCTACTAATTGGTCTTCACTTATAGATTTTTCTCCACTTATTTGTCCGTAATTGTTATCTCCTATTGTTGAAAAGATATACTTTCCGTTTTCTTGTCTTATTTCAATTATTCTATGTATTACTGGATTTTTTTGGTCGCTTTCAAAGATTATTATGTCTCCTACTTCTAGCTTTTCAGGTTTTGTCCCTACTATAAATACTATATCTCCTTTACTGAATCCTTTTTTAAGAGGAAATTCTTGAAATTGAGTTTTGTCTATATTTAATGAAGAGTATTTTATCTCGTGTCTATCCCACCAACTATTGAAATTTCCAAATACATTTCCTGAGTGATACATGCTACAAGATTCAACTATTGCAAGAGGAAGAGTTGTTCCTGTTACTAAATTTAATAGAGGGAAGAAAATGAATTTTATAACTATAAATATAAAAAGAAGAGAAATTAACCATCCTTTGAAACTATCGTCTTTCCAGACTATTTCCCAGAACCTTTTTAAGAATTTTCTAAATTTACTTTTGTTCCCACCTCTAGTCATTAGAGTAAAGATGAATTGAGGTTTTTAAAATGTTAGTTTGTTTTTTATTTGATTTATATTTTTCAAGAATAGAAATATTTAAATAGTATACATTTCTTTGTGTATACGTAATGTATATACAAAACCTCTTTTCAACCCAGCCACACTCAGGGTAAAACCTTGAGTTAGTGGCTTTTATATTTATCAAATAAAAAACAAAATGGAATACGTGATTAATAATTATAGTATTGGAAAGTCATCTTTTAATTATGATATTGCTAATTATAGAGAAATGTATTCTCAAAATTCTTTTGCTCAACAAATGTATAAAAATATTGTAAGATATGTTCCAACTACAATTAATATAGGAGATTATATTAAATAAAACTAAAATGATAAACGACATATTTGATAACACTATTTTATGCAGGAAATGCGGTAAAAAAATGAAAAAAACAAAATTTGTAAAAAATGGTTTTGTTTTAAGAGGAGTGGCTTGTCCTAATGAATCTTGCAATGAAAAAATAATTCATCCTATTGATGAACAAGAGTACAACAAATTTATAAATCTTAGAAACAAGGAATTCAAAGTCAAAATGAGACTAGTTGGAAATAGTTATGCTGTTTCAATCCCAAAAGAAATAGTTTCGTTTATGAATGAACAAGAAAAAATTATGAACGATATGGTAAAATTGTGTTTTGAAGATTTTGGAAAACTGAGTTTAAGTTTTGGGGACTATGTTGATGGAGATTCAAGAGTTATCAAATCCAGAGAGTGTAAAGTTATAAAGAGTAATAAACCTGTTTTACACACAAAACAATTTTATGATTCAGCAAATCCTGAAAATAATAGAAAAATGATAATTAAAGAAGATGGGGGAGATGAATAAAAATGACAACAAAGAAAATTCAGCTTAAAGTTGTAGAAGCATTACAAGATGATGCATATAAAGGTATTGCAAGAATAGATGCAGATTTAATGAAAGAATTAGACTTGAAAAGAGGAGATGCTATAATAATTAAAGGGAATAGAGAGACAGTTGCAATAGTTGATAGGTCTTATCCTGCAGATGTTGGAGAAGGAATTATAAGAATAGATGGTATTCAAAGAAAAAATGCTAAGACAAGTCTTGGAGAAGTTGTTTCTATTTCTAAGGCAGAGATAAAAGAAGCAAAAAAAATAATGATTGCTCCTGCTCAAAAAGGAATAATGGTTCAGGGAGATCCTCAGGGGTTGAGGACTGGTTTGCTGGGAAGAACTGTTGTTAAAGGAGATATTGTTGTATTGGGTGGAGTTCAGAGAAGAAAAGATTTGATGTCTGAAGAATTTGGAGATTTAGAAGATGTTTTTGGAAACTTAAATGAATTATTAGGAGGAATGGGGTTTGGAAATCTTGGAGGAAGAATTTCTCAGATTAAATTTTTAGTTGTGAATGTAAATCCAAATCAACCTGTAAGAATAACTGAAAACACTGAAGTTACATTGAATTCAAAAGCAGTTGAGATAAATGAAGAAAATATTCCAGAAATAAATTATGAAGATATTGGTGGTTTGAGTGAAGAAATAAGAAAAATAAGAGAGATGGTTGAGATTCCTATGAAACATCCTGAGATTTTTGAAAGATTGGGAATTGAACCTCCAAAAGGAGTTCTTTTACATGGACCTCCTGGAACAGGTAAAACCTTACTTGCTAAAGCTGTTGCAAATGAATCAGAAGCAAATTTTATTCTACTTAATGGTCCAGAAATAATGTCAAAGTTTTATGGAGAATCAGAAAAGAAAATAAGAGATATTTTTGAAGAAGCTGAAAAAACAGCCCCTACAATTATTTTTATAGACGAAATAGATGCAATTGCTCCTAAGAGAGAGGATGTTCAGGGAGAAGTTGAAAGGAGAGTTGTTTCACAAATATTAACTATGATGGATGGTCTTAAAGGAAGAGGTAAAGTTATTGTTATTGGAGCAACAAATAGAGTTAATGCAATTGACCCTGCATTAAGAAGACCAGGAAGATTTGACAGAGAAATTGAAGTTGGAGTTCCAAGTAAAGATGGAAGATTACAGATATTGAAAATCCATACAAGAGGAATGCCTTTAACTAAAACAGTTAAATTAGAGGAATTAGCTTCACTTACTCATGGTTTTGTTGGAGCAGATTTAGAGTCCTTAGCTAAAGAAGCTGCAATGAATGTTCTTAGAAAATATTTGCCTCAAATGAAATTAGATGGCGAAGACCAAATTCCAAAAGAAATACTTGAAAAATTAGTTATTGACCAGGAAGATTTCAGAGAAGCATTGAGAGTTGTAAGACCAAGTGCAATGAGAGAAGTTTTAGTTGAAACTCCTAATGTTAACTGGGAAGATGTTGGAGGATTAGAAAATATTAAACAAGAATTAAAAGAAGCTGTTGAGTGGCCAATGAAATATCCTGAAAGCTTTGCAAGAATGGGTATAAGACCTTCAAGAGGTATTTTGTTATATGGACCTCCTGGAACAGGAAAAACCTTGCTTGCTAAAGCTGTTGCAAAAGAATCAGAAGCAAATTTTATACAGGTTAAGGGTCCTTCTTTATTGAGTATGTGGGTAGGAAAATCTGAAGAAGGAATGAGAAAAATATTTGAGAGAGCAAGACAAGTATCTCCTTGTGTTATATTCTTTGATGAAATAGATTCATTAGCAGGTAAGAGAGGGGTTGAAATGGGAACAAAAGTTACAGAAAGAGTTTTGAATCAAATGCTTGCAGAAATGGATGGATTAGAAGATTTGAAAGATATTTTGGTTATGGGTGCAACAAATAGACCTGATATGTTGGACCCTGCGTTGTTAAGACCAGGAAGATTTGATAAGATTCTTTTAGTTAATGCTCCTGATTCAAAAGGAAGATTAAACATTCTTAAGATACACACTAAGAAAATGCCTTTAGGAGATGGTAAAAAAATATTTGGTGAAAAAGAAAAAGAAAATTTCCTTAAGGAACTTTCTGAAAAAACAGAGGGTTATACTGGTGCAGACCTAGAATCTTTAGCAAGAGAAGCAGCTTTACTCTCATTGAGAGAATCAATTGAATCTAAGTTTGTGACTGAGAAACATTTTGAAGGTGCTCTTAAGAAAGTTAAACCAAGTATAACTAAATCAGTTATTGATGCTTACAGAAAAATAGAGGAAAATTTCTTGAAATCTGCAAAGAGTGCTGTTTATGAAGGAAATAGTTATCTTGGATAAATTGTTATTTCTGTATAGTTACAACAATAGTAAGTTTTAAATATTCTTTTTGTTGCATTCCTTTATGGAAAAATTAGGAGTATTAGTAGGATATGGGTTTGATTTTGAACTTGGAGGGCAAAATAAAATTTGTGCTGCTCTTAAAAATAATGGATATTTTGTTAAATCAATAGGCGAGCCTTGGCCTAGAGGTAAATATGTTCTTTTTGGAAAAAAATACATATCTTCAGGAGAATTAGATGATTCTGGGAATGTTTTTGGAGAAGGGGGAAATGTTCAATTAGGTAAAGATTTTGTTCTAGTTTCAGATAATGCTTTTCATTTTAATGAAATAAAAAAAGATGTTGATTTGAAAAGATTAATTAGTGATAGAGGTTATTATGAATCTTCAAAAAAGATTATTTCAAATAAAGGAAAAGAACAATATAATGTGCCTGTTCATGTTGCCCCAACAGGTTATTTTTTTGGAAATTCTTCTGCTCAAGGACATATTGATTTATTCACTCTTTTACTTCCAAATAGCAAAATATTAATTTTCGATAAATATTTTGGTAAGGATGCAAATTTGAATTATGATTATAATAAAATTTGTGAGAAAGAAGGTCTTAAATTTTTAGAGTATGATGGAAGTAAGGAAGAAGTTTGGTTTCCTTTAAACTCTTTGGTTTTACCTAACTCACAAAAAGAAAAAGTAGTTATTGATAGTAAGGCCAAATCATTAAATAGGATTTTAGAAAAAGAAGGAATTGAAAGAATTTTGGTTGATATGCCACAGAGAAATTATCCTGCAGGTAAAATTAATTGTCAGACAAATGTTTTTCTCTTAAAAGACAAAAATAAATTAGACAAACTTTTAGTTTAATCTTTACTTGTTGTTATTATTTTATTTCCGTTTTCTTCAATAAGTATAGTATCTTCAGCTTGAGAGACTATACCTTTTCCTACTTCAACTAATTGAGCATATTGGTGTAAATTTCCATTTTGTTCTAATTGAGATAAAGAAATTAAAGCCCTTGTTCCAAAGACATTTACAATCCATCTTGAGCAAAAAGGGAGTTGATTGTATTCTTCTATGATATATTCTAGTATCTTTCTTGCATCATTATTTCTTATATTCTTATGATTAATCAAAGAGTAAATTCCAGAAGGTTTTCCATCTTTTATTTTTCCATAACCGTTTGTTGCAAAAGGTTCTATTGCATATAATCCAGCAGTAATTTCAGTTGTTCTTTTATCATCTATATTTGGAATTGTTAATCCTGCATGAAGGTTGTATTGTTCTATTTGGTGTCCTGAAAGATTTATTATTGGAGAGAATCCATAAGATTCGATTGTATTTTGTATGACTTTTCCTATTTTATTTATTTGAATTCCTTTTTCAATTGTTTTTTTTGCATTTTCAAGGGCTTTTTTTGATGCTTCTATTAACTTTTTATTTTCTTCTGAATTTTCTAAGTCCAGAGAGAAAGAAGTGTCAGATACAAATCCATTTACATGAACTCCTAAATCTACTTTAAGCAAACCGCTTGCAAGTGTTTCATCATTGTGAAAAGGAGTATAATGTGCAGCTATTTCATTTATTGAGAGGTTTGTAGGAAAAGCAGGTTTTCCTTTTAATTCAATTATTTTTTTTTCTATTTTTTCTGCTATTTCAAGTAATGGAACCCCTTTTTTTATCTGAGGTCTAATCCATTCTTTTACATCTTGTGCAATTTTACCAGCAAGAATTATTTCCTTTTTTTCCATTTCATATTTGGGTCTTTACTTTTATACAACCACTTATTTATCCAATAAACAATAGCAACTGTTACATATAAAAAGAGTAAATAAAGCCCAAATGTACAATTAAGAACATTTCCTGTAATTCCTGGTTCTTCTAAATATTTAAAATACCAGAATGCTGTCCAGAGAAAGATTAGTATCCCAGTGGATACCCAGATTGTTTTTAATGTCTTATGCATATTTTTATTAGTAGAAGTTAGTTTAATTAATTTTTCTTTTAGAAATCACTTAGTTTTTTCTGTTTTTTTTCTTCTATTATTTCTTTTACATCTATGTTGAATACTTGAAAAATATTTTCTACTGCAGGAAGTATTTGTCTTTTAAGATAGTATTCTATGTTGTATTCTCCTTCTTCCTGGGGGAGCTTAACTTTTTCTCTTACTAATTTAGCTTTCTTTCCTGCAGTTTCTGCTATATAATATTCAATTAAATCTCCTTCATTTGGTGCTATTGAAAGTTCTTTCATTTTTTTTGCAGCAATTACATGAGGAGAGATTGCTTTGTATTCTGAAATTGATTTTTTTAACTGAGTCCTTATTATTATTTCTTTTTTGAGTATTTTTCTAGATTTTATTTTTTTTATTATCTCTTTTAAATATTCTATTGCTTGTTTTTCATCTCCATCTTCTAAAACTAGTTTTATGACTTTGTTTTGCACTTCTCTTGCTAAATCACACCAATCTCTCCTTACTGTTTCAAATCCTCTTATTTTTATTTTATCCTGTTCATCTATTAATGCGTATTTTTTCTTTGCCCCAAAATCTCCTGTTCTTTTTGTAACCCATAATCCCCTCTTGAAAAATCCTTCTAAATCTAATTCCATTATTCCTGGAAGTTCTTTATTTATTTTCTTAAGTAAATCAAGAGCTTGTTTTTTTGTTTTATTTCCTAAGATTACTGCTATACTATCTGTATCACTATAAACTGGTTTGAACCCTTCATCTTCAAAGATTTTTATTGCTTTTTGTATGCTCTCTCTTGCAAAATAAGCTGTTGATGAAGCAGCTTCAACAGAATAATATCTTGCTCCGAAAAATCCCTGATATCCATAAGCTGCATTTGCAATCAGTTTGAAAGCATTACTTCTAACTTTTAAAATAGGATTTGGATTTTTATTATAATCTTCTTTGTATTTTCTTCTTTTCATTATTATTTCTTTTAACAATTCTGGAACAAATCCTTGTTCTTTTGAAAAATAGACCTTTTCGTTTTGAAATTCTCCAACATAAGAATTTTTTTTGTCTTCTGTTTGAGTTGATTTTGAGAGATTATATGTAACAATAACACTTCCATACATGCTTGAGAAATCAAAGAATGCAATGTTTTCATATAATCCCGGAGTGGGTTGAAAAACAAATGCTCCCTGATATTTTTCTCTGTTTCTTCTTTCAATTATTTCTGGCCTGTAAGGTTTTTTTTCTGGTATTTCATTGAATCTTTCTAAGTTGTGCAAAACATAATCTTCAAAATTTCCTGCCATTGTGCTTCTTGATACACTAAAAATTGGCTCTTTTGTTATTTTTGTTATTTCTTCTAAATCTGCCCAAATTTTTTCAAGAATTTTGTAAGTTAATTCAGAATCTTTGAGATTATATTCATAAAATTTATCCCAATCTACTTTATTTTTTCTGGACTCTTCTAAAGGACTTAATTCTATTTTTCTTTCTCCAAGCAATTCATTAGATACTTCATTTAGAGAAAGAGTTTCTGATTGGAGATATTGAGAGTATGCATTTTTTATGAATCGTAATAAGTCAATATGAACTATTCCTTTTATCTTTCCTGTTAAGAATATTCCTCTTGAAAATATAGGTTGTGAATTGTCTAATCCAAGATTTAATTTGATTTTTAGTTTTTCTGTTCTTGCCTTTATGTAAGGTAAGTCAAATCCATCTGAGAAATATCCAACCAATATATCTGGAGAGTATTTTTTTACTTCATTTACAAATCCTTCAAGCATTTCTTTTTCATCTTTGAATTTTTCAACAAATGTTTTTTTTGAGGGTTCTTTAAATGTCAATACTTTTTTGAAATTTTCTCCATATAATGAAATCATTAATATCTCTCCTTTTCCTAATTCTAATTCCTTAGCTTCTATATCATATGCAAGAATTTTTGGAAAGAATTTTGTTTTATGTTTATCTTCTGGTATTTTTTTTAAAGATTTTAATTCTATGCAAAAATCAACTTCAAGGGCAGAATCTATTCCTCCGAATTTATCAGAATTATTTAGCATTTCTCCTTCGATTTCATACCATTCTAAAGGGTTTAATTTTCTTTCAATTATATAATGTGTGATAAATCCTAAATCATACCCTCTTCTTTTTTCTATTCCTTGAAAGTCTAAATTATCTGCTAAATCATGTAAATCTTTGTAATTTGTTGCGAATATTTTAAGAGCTTCAACTGTTTTTCCTAAAAATTTTTTATCGTGGATTTCAATTTTTTCTATCCTAGTTTTTCTGGATTTTTTATCTAAACTTATTTTATCTACTTCTTCTATTAAATCTCCTAATTCTTTTTTGCCTATGTTATCTTTTAATATTGCCCAGAGATAAACAGGGCAGGAATCTATTACACAAACTTTTTTCCCATTTTCATCTCTACCAAATACTTGAATGTAATTTTTTCCTTCATAATCAAATGGTTGATAATCTAAGGGTATAAAATTTGTTTTCATGAATAGATTAAGAGATAGAATTATTTAAAGCTTAGGAATATTCATTTTTCTATATTTAGTTTTTACAAATGTTTGCATTTGTTACTACTTATAAGATACTATATATAGAAAAGTTTATAAAGTAGAAGGAGTTTAATTAGGTATGGTAAACAAATATACTGTTTTTAATTATGCTCCAGAAACATATGAGAAAGATAAATATTTAGTTGATGCTATACATAGGAGAGTGCCTTATTTGAGTAGAGGAAGACCTCAAGATGCTTTAGAATTAGCAAAGATTCTAAAAGAGTATGGTTATAAGGGATTAAGAGTTGCTTCTAATGATTCACCTAATGCCTTTGTTTCTCTGGATAAATTAGTAAGTATTAATCCTTGGAGAATTATTAGAGTTGCTAATGATATGTATGTTCAAGCAAATAAAAGAATGAGTTTTTTTGGAGATCCATCTAAAAATCCTGAAAGCCCTTTCTATAAGAAAGGACCTGATTTAGAAGGAAGAATTGAAGATGATGGACAAGGACGTTTATTTTAGATTTTAGATAATTATTTATATTTCTGCAGTTTAGTTTCAGATATTTTATATTAGAAATGGGACTAAACATAAGAGAAATAATACCTAGAAGGGAACTTGAAGAATCTGAACTTAAAGATAAAATTGTTTGTGTTGATGCATTTAATGCTCTTTACCAATTTTTATCAAGTATAAGGCAACCTGATGGGACTCCACTTATGGACAATAAAAAAAGAATAACTAGCCATTTGTCAGGTATCTTTTATAGAAATATTAATCTTATGGAAGAAGGCATTAAATTGGTTTATGTTTTTGATGGTAGAGCTCCAGATTTAAAATATAAAACACATAAAGAAAGAGAAACTTCTAGGGATATTGCAAAAGAAAGATATGAAATAGCAAAAGGTGAGTTAGATATTGAAAGTATGAAAAGGTATAGTTCTCAATTAACAAGACTTAATAGAGAGATGATTGAAGAGAGTAAAGAGTTGTTGGAAGCAATGGGAATACCTGTAATACAAGCTTCTTCTGAAGGAGAAGCTCAAGCAGCATATATGGCAAGAACAATCCCCAGAGTTTATGCATCTGTTAGTCAGGATTATGATAGTTTACTTTTTGGAGCTCCAAGGTTAATAAGAAATTTAACTGTTTCAAGAAAGAGGAAAACTTATAGTGGCTATGTTGAAATAAAACAAGAAATTATTGAATTAGATAAAGTTCTTAATATTCTTGAGATAAATCTAGAGCAATTAATTTGTTTAGGTATTCTTGTTGGAACAGATTATAATCCTAAAGGTATTCCGGGTATAGGACAGAAAAAAGCATTGGATATTGTTAAAAAATATAAATTTCCTTATGAGATATTCAAGAGCGTTGAAGAACAAATTATGAGTTTGTCAGAAGAAGATAGATTTGACTGGCAGGAGATATTTTCTCTTTTTTATAAACCTAAGGTAGACAATGTTGATTTTGAATTTAAGGGATTTGATGAAAATAAAATCAGAGAGATTTTAGTTGAAAGACATGACTTTTCTGAAGAAAGAGTTCAAAAGCAAATTAACAGATTAAAGGATTTGAAAAATAAAAACCAACAAAAAAGTTTAGGTAAATGGTTTTAAATTTATCTTCTTAAATATATTCTTTTATCAACTCTTCTCTTGAATTCTCTTCTTATTAATACTATTCCAATAATTAAGAAGATTATTCCTATTATTCTAAACCACCAAACTAAGTTGTGCAAGAAAAAGCTTCCAACTATAAATAAAACTCCGAAGAAAGAGAAAATAACCCTTGCAGTTACTGCTAAAATCATGTATACTAGTCCAACTAAAATTATTATTGGGATAACACTGTATAGAAGATTGTTGTTTATTCCTATTTTGTAAAAAAATCCTGGGAAGTCAAGATTTGTTTTACTTAAACCATATACTGACAAAAGAGCAATAGATAAAGAGATTACTCCTAGTGGACCTTTATCTTTTATAGTTTTAGAGAGTGCTAATCTTATTATAGCAAAGAAAAGCACAAAGATTAGTCCAAATATGATTAACTCTGCATCTAAGTTATAGAAAATATCAACCCCCATATCTAATATATGGATAATCTGTTTATAAATTTATTTTTATAAGTTTTAGGAAGATTTAAATCCTTTTTTTAATATTGTTGTATATGGTAAATCATCGTTCATTTAATATTTTGGGAAATATAGCTGTAGTTAATTTTCCTTATGGAACAAAACTTTCAGATAAAAAGAAATTTGCATTAGAAATATTAAATAAAAATAAATTCATAAAAACTGTTGTGGAAAAGTCAGGTAATTTCGCTGGCAGACTTAGGAAGATGGAAACAAAACATCTTGCAGGAGAGAAAAACAAGGAAGTTTTGTATAAAGAAAATAATTGCTCTTTTAGATTTAATTTAGATACAACTTATTTTTCTCCAAGATTAAGTAATGAGAGAAAAGAAATTGCTTCTTGTATAAAAAATAATTCCAGTGTTTTAGTTATGTTTGCAGGAGTTGCACCTTTTTCCATAGTTATAGCTAAAAATTCTAAACCTAAAGAGGTTTATTCAAATGAGATAAATAGAGCTGCTAATAAATATGGGGAGCTTAATGCTGAAATAAATGGAGTTAAAAATAAAATTAAATTTGTTAATGGAGATATAAAAAAAGTAGCAGTTAAATTAAAGGAAGAAGGTAAAAAATTTGATTTTATAGTTATGCCACGTCCAAATCTTAAGGAGAGCTTTTTAGAGCAAGCATTTATGTTAAGCAAAAAAGGAACAATAATCTTTTATTATGATTTTTGTAAGGTGGATGAAGTAGATAAAATTCTTGAAAAGATAAATAAGAAGGCCTTGGAATCTGGAAATAGAATAAAAATATTAAACAAGAAGCCTGCAGGAGAAATTGCTCCTTATAAAATAAGAATAAGGGTTGATTTTAAGGTTTTGTGATTATTAAAAAATCTTCTCCAAATTTTTGTTTGTATTTTTGGTAGTTTTCAATTGAATTATCTTTTTTTAATCTGCTGATATTTTTTTCTAAAGAATATCCTTTAAAATTTTCTTTAGAAAATTCTTCTAGTGTCTTGTATCCAAGGTTAACATATAGGGGGTTTTTTGGATTTAATTTTAATCCTTGTATTTTTAATATTTGAGCGAGTGGTAAATCTTGTCTTCCATTGTATTTTCCTTCTAATAGATATACTTCATTGGCTCTTTTGTAATTGAGAAAATATTCTTTTGATTGTTTATCATTGTTTTGGAATTCTATAACGAAATGCAATCTGTTGAAATCAAATCCATTTGAAGGAAGGTGTTCTTCTATTACTAGTTTGTGGGGTATTTTCTTTTTTGAAATTAAATGCGAAGAAACCAAGGTTAAATCCAAACAAGGATTCATAAAACAAGTTTCTCCACTTGATAATATTTCTTCTACTGAGCGTCTCCCAAAATATTTATCTATTTCTTCATTTGTCCAATACACTCGTTTTACCTTTTTGTTTACTTCTGAGATTATTTCTTTTGCTATGTTAATTGCTTTATCCATAAAAAGATGTAAAACCTTTGGTTTAAAAATATTATTAAAATTTCTTTTCTGCTTTTAATGCAGTAGGTGCTTCTCCTCCATGCCAAGTAAATCTTGGTCTTATTCTCATAGGATATATTCTTTCAGAATTATCATCTAATATAATTGCTGAACCATTTAGTGAGGGTAATTCATCCATATATTGTTTAATACTTTCAAGAAGATAACTTTGCATTATCTTATTGAGTGCTTCTAAATCTGGTGCAGAAGTAACTCTATGCGAGATTACTATATCGGATTGAGTCATTACATCTTTGTGTATCTGACCTGGTTGTTGAGTTGCAAGAACCAGAGATATTCCTGGTTGTCTTCCTTCTCTTAATAATTGTGTTAATGCATCACTTGCTATTGTTTTTCCCTCTAAAGGTAAGAATTCGTGTGCTTCATCTATAAATAACCAGATTAAGGGATTTTCTTTTTTTTCTACATAGTAGCCCATATCTAATCCTCTTGATATAGATTTTATTTCTTCTTTTTTTCTTGCAGCCATTCTTTGATTAAAGAGTTTTCTTGATATTAGACTTATAACTAATGCTCTTACATTAAAACTCCCTACAGAATTATAAACACTTAAATCTAAAACAGTTGTTGTTCCAGCATTTACTAAATGAGTTATTTTTGTAGGTGAAATACCTTTTTTTGAGAATATTCCCCATGTGTTTGCAGCTTCAAATAACCCTGTTGCAGCGTTTTTTATCTCTCTGTCTGTTTTTTGGTCTTTTTCAATTTCATTTACTATATCGTCTATATCAAAGATTTTTTTTGTTCTCAGTTTGTTTATTATTCTTTGGATGAGAACAGCAACAGGATGGATTATATCTAAACCAAATGTTAATATCCAATCTTCAGCATTCATTTCAGTTACATCTAATGCAAACTTTTCATCTGCAGGTATACCTCTTCTTACATAGTCATCATAAAACCCAAATGGGATGAATATTTTTACATTCAAATTTTTTGGTTTTAAATCCCATTCATGTAAAAGTTCTTTATCTTTTTCGTTTGCATATTTCATTGTCCAGTAAATTCCCATAGTGTCAAACATAAGAGACGCAATATTTTGTGAAACATCTTTGGGTAAATTAGACAATTCCTCTGCTATAACTCCTAGAGTATAGCTTTTACCGCTTCCTCTTTTACCTGCAACAAGTACAACATGGCTCCTTATTACATCCATGAATATTTTATTACTTAAAGAAGTGTATTGCCCCATTTTTACAAACCCCTTTCCAATATAAGCTAAACCCTTTCCCTCAAATTTTTTTTTATCTGAGGAGTTTCTTCCTGTTATAATTTCATATGACATTTATAAATAAGTTTACATTAATTTTTAATTGTTTGTTTTTGTTGCAATAAATTAAAGAACCACAATATTTTTAAAGCATTTATTCATCTTTTAAAAATGGAAAATCAACCTAAAGAACATATTGTTCATGTTAATAGAGAAAGAAGACATGGTATAAGAGACAAACCTTGGGTTGTTTCAACAATTGCTTTAATAATCTTGGTTGTTTTACTTCTTTCATTGAATGTATTTAATATTACTGGAAAGGTTGTTTCAGCTAATAAAGCTGGAGAGAAGCTTGCTGATTTTGCAGAATCACAAGGATTAACAGTTGAAGTTTCTAGTGTTGAAAAAGAAGGTAATTTTTATTTAGTTACTCTTTTGATTGAAGGTCAAGAGTTGCCAATGTATGTTACTAAAGATGGAAAATATTTCACAAATTATCTATATCCTTTAGAAGAAGAGGAAGAAAAATCTAATAATAATCAAAATACTAATACTCAAACTCAAGAAATACCTAAATCTGAAAAACCAACTGTTGATTTATTTGTTATGAGCCATTGTCCATATGGAACTCAAGCAGAAAAAGGAATAATCCCTGCTATTGAAGCTTTAGGAGATACAGTTAATTTTAACTTAAGATTTGTATACTATATTATGCATCCTTCTGCTGGGGAAGTTGAAGAACAGACAAGACAGTATTGTATACAAAAAGAACAAGAAGCTAAGTTACTTCCATATTTGAAATGTTTCTTAGGAAAAACAGGAACTGCTGCTGATTCAGAAGCTTGTTTAACAGAAGTTAAGATAGATAAAGCTAAACTTAATTCTTGTATTACAAAGGCAGATAAGGAATTCAAGATTTCAGAAAATAAAAATGATCAGAGTAAGTGGTTGAGTGGAAGATATCCTCTTTTCAATATAGATAAACAACTTAATGAATTATATGATATTGGAGGAAGTCCAACATTGGTTGTAAATGGAGTTACAGTTAATAGTGCAAGAGACCCTGCTTCATATTTAGATACTATATGTAAAGCATTTAGTGATGGAAAGGTTCCTGAAGCTTGTGGAACAAAATTATCTACAACTTCTTATAGTGCAGGATTTGGATATAATGCAGGAACTTCAACTAATGCTCAGTGTTAATTAATCTTTTATTTTGTAGTAATTATTCTCTTTTAAAAAATATTCTTTGAAGTTTTATATTTTTGAGAATTAGAAAACAAAACTAGCATAACCTACAACAAATACAGTATCTCCTGTGATATCTCCTGAATTCTTATATTCTACTAATTGAGGTCTCCATCCTTTTATCTGACACATTTTGAACAGAATTAGTAGAGGATATAATCCACAAGCATCAATATTTGGTAATTCATATTCTTTTAAGTTTTCTATTGCATCTATTGCTCTTCTGTCTTTTTTTATAGATTCACTATACTCCAGAGCATGACTTAAATCTGTTGAGAAGATAAAGACCGCATCTTCTTCCAGGAATTTTCTTGCAAGTTCTTCTGCTTCTTGCATATTTATTTGACCGACTGCAATAGGCAGAATCTCAGTTACATTTAATTTTTGTAAAAAAGGTATTTGGTTTTCAATGGAGTGTTCGCGAGGTATTTTATTAAAAGAGTTTTTAGGAATATTTACTTTTCCTAAAGGGGTTGTAAAACTTGGGAGAGTGCTTATTCCTTTGAATGTTTGGTAGTGAGATGGTCCAAAGATTATAGCTTTTTTTATATTTCTATTTCTTTTTAAAAGCGAGAAAGCTTTTCCAGCTATTTCTCCAGAGTAAGCATATCCAGCATGAGGGACAATAAGTCCGTGTACTTCATTTATATTGACTATACTCTCTTTGGATAAGAATTTTTCCAACAATTCTTCTAATTCACCCTTTTCTGAAGGAAACCACTTTTTCATAAGTTATTTAATTAACAAAGTATTATAAATTTTATGCATGAATGTATTTTGTATAAATCTCTTAAGGGAAAGTCAGTTCAATGTTTTGCTTGTAATCATAGATGTATTATAAAAGAAAATTATTCTGGTATTTGTGGAGTTAGGAAGAATATTGAAGGAAAGTTGTGTCTTCTTGTGTATGGGGTTATTATCTCTGAAAATATAGACCCTATTGAAAAAAAGCCCTTGTTTAATTTTTTACCTCATACAAATACTTATTCTATTGGGACTATTGGATGTAATTTTAAATGTGATTTTTGTCAAAATTATGGAATTTCTCAGGTAAAAGAAATTATTGGAAAAAAGATTAGTGCTCAAGAAATTGTTAAAAGAGCATTGAAATCTGGTTGTAAAAGCATATCATATACTTATAATGAACCAACTATTTTTGCAGAATTTGTTAAAGAAATTGCTGTTTTGGCAAAAGAAAAAGGTCTTAAGAACATTCTTGTTACAAATGGTTATATGACTAAAGAGTGTATGGATTTTCTAGGAGATTATATTGATGCTATGAATATTGATTTGAAATCTCTAAATGAGGATTTTTATAGAAAACTATGCAAATCTAAATTAAGTCCTGTTTTAGAAACAATAAAATATGCTTATAAAAAAGGTATTCATATAGAGATTACAACATTACTTATTCCAGGAGAGAATGACTCTGAAAAAGAGCTTAAAGAGATTGTGAAATTTATTTCTGGTATAAGTAGAGAAATTCCTTGGCATATTTCAAGATTTTTTCCTATGTATAAAATGAAAAATAAAGATGTTACTTCAGTAGGTAGTTTAAGGAAAGCAGAAGAGATTGGCAAAAAGTATTTGAAGTATGTTTATGTTGGTAATGTCTGGTAATATGGCACTTAAATTAACTGAAATAGCGAGAAAGACCCTTGAAGAATATTTTAAAGGCAGAAATTTTCTTCCTGATGAGTATACGAGGAGTATTTATAATAAAAAACAAGCGTGTTTTGTAACATTAACTATTGATGGAAAATTAAGAGGGTGTATTGGTTCTCTTATTCCCCAAAGAGAATTATGGAAAGATGTTCAAGAGAATGCAATAAATGCAGCTGTTCATGATTTTAGATTTTCAAAATTAACAGAAAAAGAATTATCTAAAATTAAAATTGAAATCTCTGTTCTTTCTCTTCCTAAAAAAATCAAATCAATTAATGAAAAAGATTTGCTTATGAGAGTTAATCCTGGAAAAGGTTATATTCTTAAGAAAGGAGGATTTTCATCAACTTTTTTACCTCAAGTATGGGAACAAATACCAGATAAGATAGAATTTTTAGAGAGTTTGTCTGTTAAGGCAGGATTAAATAGAAATTCTTGGAAAAGTGGGGAACTATGGTCTTATAGTGTGATTGTAGAAAAAGAAGATTAATTTTTAAGATACTCTAATTCTTCTTCATCTAATTTAAGTTCTTTAGGTATTTCAGGGTTTGAATTAATTATTTGTTTTATTATTGGAAATTCTTGCATTGCTCTCTTTTTCCCTATGTGAACATATTCTGCATATTTTGCAGATATTGATTTCTTTTTAATATTCTTTTGATTGTTCATCCATATTTTTAATATCCTTGTTGGTTTTTTGTAGGTTGTAAATCCTGGTTTAGCGCTTTTTTTAGATGAAGAAATTCCATAACTTAAGAAAATGTTTTCATAAACTAAAAATCTCCAATACTGTTGTTTGTATATTCTTCCTCTGAAAATATCTGTTTTACTTAATAAATCATAAGCTCTTGCAAGTTCTCTTCCTTTATATTCTAAAGGTATGTTCTCTTCTACCCATAGAATTATCTCGTCGATAGGGGTTTTAACAGAATCAAATATTTTTAATGTTTCATCAGTTGCTTTTTCTTTGAATATCATTTTTAATGCATTGAATATATCTACTTCTTTGTTTCTTTCATCAAAATCAATACTTGAAAGATCTTTTAGTTTTGAGATTGTTTGAATATCATTTATTGCAGCTCTTAAATCCCCTTTTGCTTTAACTGCTATTCTTGTAAGGATTGAATCTTCCATGAAGCTTTTTTCTTTTCTTAAGATATCTGCTAACACTTCTTTTATTATCCTGTAATCTATATTTCTTAATTGGACTAGTTCTGCTTTTTTTCTTAATGGACTTAAACGTTTATCCCAGATATCATTTGCAGTTATGATAACCGGATAATGAGTGTATTCTATTAAATCTACAAATTCACTTAAACCCCCTTTATCTACAGTTGAGATACCATCAACTTCATCAACTAATATTATTTTTCCTTGTTTTATAAGGGATTTTTGTTCCATAGCAGGTTTTAATACTTCTTCAAGTCTTTTTTTATCACGTAAGTCAGAAGCATTCAACTCAAAGACTTCTGAATTTGTTTCTTTTCCAATTACATGAGCTATTGTTGTTTTTCCTGTTCCTGGTGGGCCATGGAGGACTATTGCCTTCTTTGAACCTTTATTGTGGAATTCTTCTAAGAATTTTCTAACTTTATCAATTGCATCATTCTGACCTTTAATATCTTGAAATTTTTTTGGCCTGTATTTTTCAACCCAAGGTGACATTTTTTGTTCCTTCTTTTTTTAAATATTTTATATCATCTAAAATATTAGATATTTCTTTTCTCGCTATATTAACAGAAATTAATTCAGAAAGGGCATCTTTAGCTGTAGTTCTTATTTTTGCTGAAAGATAGTCTATTTCGCTTATAATTTCTGGATAGGTTATATTTTTGTTTATTTTTGATTTATATTTTGTTAAATTTGTAAAATAGATTTTATCATTTATTTCCATTTTTATTCCTTGCCCAAACCTGCAAGCACAAAACTTGCAAGAAGAGCTTGAAGTTGTATAAATGGGTCACTTCCTTCAACTATCCTGAATTCTGATTCTCCTGTTTTTTCTGTGAGTCTGACTTTTAATTCTGGTTCAACAGGTAAATTCCAGATTTCTTTTTGTATGGCTTTTATTACATCTTGTCCAGAAATTGACTCTTTAAGCATAACATCAAGAAGTTTTTCTCTTGCTCTTTGGAAATCTCCTGCAAGTGCATAATCTAGCACAACTTTAATGTCTTTAGGTTTAGCATTTGAGATTATTGTTGAAATTAGTTCAGGAGTTATATTTGGAGAGATTGATGCTGTTGCTTGTAGAAGATTTGTAGCTCGCCTACAATCTCCTTCACTTCCTTCATACAATATTTCTATTGCTTCTGGTTTTATTGTTAAGTTTTCTCTTTTTGAGATATCTAATATGTATTTTTCAATATCTTTTTTCTCAAGAAGCTTAAATCTAAATATACTACAACGTGATTGTATTGGGTCTATTATTTTTGAACTGTAGTTGCAGGAGAGTATAAATCTACATGTAGAGGAATAGTTTTCCATTGTTCTTCTTAGTGCCTGTTGAGCTTCTGGTGTTAAAGCATCTGCTTCATCAAGGAAGATTATTTTAAAAGGGACATTTCCAATTGATTTTGTCCTTGCAAAGTTCTTTACTTTTTCTCTTACTATATTTATTCCTCTTTCATCAGAAGCATTAAGTTCTAAATAATTTTCTTTCCAGTTTGAACCATATAATTCTTTTACAATTATCAATGCAAGACTGGATTTACCTGTTCCTGCAGGTCCTGCAAACAGTAAATGGGGAATATTCATAGAATTTGTTAATCCCTCAACCCTTTTTACTATCTCATCTTGGCCAACAAGTTCATAGAATTTTGAAGGCCTGTATTTTTCTGTCCAAATAGAGCTCACCATTAGTTGAAAAAATAATGTTGGTTAATAAAGGTTATTGTGGTAAAATGATTAATATTTTTTATAGAATTATCCTCTCTTAAGCTTACGCTTACGCTTTTCTTTCTTTAGCCTTTTTCTCTGCCATTTCCATCTCATTTGGCCGTCTTTTTTCCATCTTCTACTTGATCTTTTCATGATTGAAGAAAGATAAAAACTATTTATAAAGGTTTTGTAAGAGAATTGTTTTATTTTAGATTTATATACTCAGAATAAAATTTTCTCTTGCTTTTTTATCTACTTCTTATAATCCCTCTTTTTTTACAGTATTTGTTTATAGGACAAGTAGAACATTTTGGAGAAACAGGTTGGCAAATATCTCTTCCAAATTGAACAAATATAGCATTAACATCTGCCCAATAAATTTTAGGTAAGATTTTCATTAATTCTTGTTCTGTTTGTTCTGGTTTTTTTGTTTGAACCCATCCCAATCTATTTGGTATTCTATGAACATGGGTATCTACAGGTATAACTGGTTTGTTGAATGCAAAAGCTAAAACAATATTTGCTGTTTTTGGGCCTATACCTTTTATACTGAGTAATTCATCTTTTTTATCTGGAACTTTGGAATTGAATCTTGTTATCAATTCATTTGAAACTGAATGTAAAACCCGTGCTTTCTTTTTATAATGTCCTGAAGAGAAAATAATTTTTTCTAGCTTAGGTATTGGAATTTTTACAAGTTGTTCTGGAGTATTAACAACTTCAAATAATTTCTTTGAAACTTTTTCAGTGTTTTCATCTCTTGCTCTTAATGAGAGAAGACAGGAAATTAAAACTTTAAATGGGTCAGGTTTTGTTCTCATCCTGTTTAAAGTTGTCTTGTCAGTAGAAGGATATAATCTTTTTAATTCTTCCATAATTTCCTTGAAATATGCTTCTTGCATTTTTTGGTTTATTTTTATTTAATTATCTCACCAAATGTTTTTTCAGAAATCCCAGCAGCATTTGCTTCATCTGTATCTAAATGAACAGATAAACTATATTTTTTAGATATTCTTACAATAACATTATGGAAAGTTATTTTTCTTTGTCCATCTATTTTTACAGATACAATTTGATGGTCTTTAAGTTTTATTTTTTTTGCCTGTTCTTCTGAACAGTGTAAATGTCTTTGAGCAATTATAGCAGGTATTTTTATTTGAGATTTGGGTCCTTTAATTGTTACATTTGTTGTTTCATAGATATCTCCTGAGAGTCTTACTTTAGGCAGAGGATTTAATTTTAAAGTGTATGCATCAGTTAATGATATTTCTGCTTGAGAGTATTCTCTTAATGGACCTAGTATCCTTGCATTTAATTTTTCTTTTCCATTTATTATTTTTATTTTGTTTTTAGATGCAAATTCTCCTGGTTGCGAGAGTTTTTTTACTGATTCTAATTTTTTATTTTTTCCAAATAGTTTTTCAAAATCTTCTTTGGATAGATGAATGTGTCTTGCAGATATTTCTACTGGGACTTTTATGCTTGGTTTTATTTTTTTGAATTTCATTTTAAAATTGTTACCCCGTTTTTGTCATATATTTCTTTTTTCATTCTTATCTTTACTTTACCATTAATAGAATTAATACATAGTGATTTTGGATTTTCATTTGAATAAGACAATGTTTTTTCCATATCAATGTTTTTTATAAATTCTCCCTCATATAAATTTGGTATGAAATATATATTTTCATATTCATCATCTTTAAAACATACTTGATTTATGTCTTTTGGTAAGTTGTATTTTTCAATGTCGTTATATGATTGACTTTTCCATATTTTATTAACATCATTTTGAAATTTATCTTTGAAATCTTCAATAGTTGCAAATCTAGTAACAGATAAAAATTTTGCAATACTATAAATAGCAAAAGCAATGAATGCTATTATTAATATTACTGAAAAAATCATACTAAAACTTATTTTCATCTGTCCAAGATTATTCATTTTAAGACCTTTAAAACCTCCTCAACAGCCATTTTTTCTTCATCTGTTTTTATCACATAGACATTTACTTTTGAGAATATTGAAGATATTTTCCTTTCATTATTGTTGTTCTTTTTTTTGTTTAGTTTAACTCCTATAAATTTCAGATTATTGCAGATATCTCTTCTTAATCTTGGAACATTTTCTCCTATTGCAGCTGTGAACACTAAATTATCCAGTCCATTTAATACAGTTATATACGAACCTATAACTTTTGTTATTTTGTAAATAAATAAGTCATAAGCTAATTTTGATTCTTTGTCTGTATCCATATTCTTAAGAATATTTCTAAAATCATTATACCCAGAAATTCCCTTTAGCCCTGATTGGTTAGTAATAATATCTTCAACATCATACTTCTTTTTTTGCAAGAAAAATATTACTCCTGGATCTATGCTTCCTGAACGTGTTCCCATCATTATACCTTCTAATGGTGTTAGTCCCATACTTGTATCTAATGGTTTGTTATTTTTTATAGCAGAAATACTTGAACCAGAACCTAAATGGCACGTGATTGTTTTTCCTTTTAAATTTTGAGAAACATATTCATGAGATAATCCATGAAAACCATATTTTCTTATATCATATTTTTCAGTTATTTTTTTTGGAATAGCATATGTTTTTGAAACTTCAGGTAATTCTGCGAAAAACATTGTGTCAAAGACAGCGTATTGAGGTTTTTTGAATTTTTCACAAAGTTCAATTACCATTAGTTGTTTTGGATTATGCAGTGGGGCGAATTCTGAGAATTGTTTTATTTTCTTTTTAACTTTAGGAGTTATAAGAGAAGTCTTTTTTAGTTCACCTCCGTGAACAACTCTGTGAGCTAAGAAATCTATTTTTTTATCTGCACATTCCAGAAATATTTCTTGTAATGCTTTGTTATAATCTTCTTTTGATTTTAATCTTTCTTTGTTTCCTGATTTTAATAAATTTGAATCTTCAAATAAGCTGTACTTTATGCTTGAACTTCCAACATTAAACACGAGAATTGATTTCAGCATATACTTTTCCCCACATTATTTTTTTCCAGATTCTTTCATAATTATATAAAAATATTACTTTTACTATTGTAAGTGCAAATGTAAATTTTAGGGAGACTCCCATATCCCTTTGAAGAATATAAATCGCTATTAGAGTTATTACAAAGGATATTGTTTCCCAAATTAATGCTTTTATGAAACTTCTTTTAGGTGTGGAAGTAAGATATTTCACTCTCTTTTTTGCCATTATATTTATAATAAGGTAATCTTTTTAAGGTATGTGCTTGTGTAGTAGCAAATAAAAGATTTAAATGGTTAAGTAGTATTTTAATCATGAGAGTTATATTAAAAAAAGGTAAACAAAAGGAATTGGTTTTGTTAGCTAAAGGAGAATATTCTTGGAGTTTTCTTTCTAAAATTTTGAAAATTAATGAGAATTATTTAAGAAATGATGTGAAAAATGAAAGAGTAACTCTTGATGAAGATATTTATCTGAGATTATGTAAATTTTCAGGAACTTCTTTTGATAAGTATATTCTTAGAAAAGTAGATGAGAATTGGGGGAGATGTAAGGGTGGAAAAAATTCTCCTAAAAATATTAAAGAAATTGGTCAAATAAATTTTAGTGAGAATCTTGCAGAAGTGTTTGGAATTCTTTTAGGTGGCGGGCATATTCAAAGATATGAAGATGGAAATAAAATAAGATGTTATTCTTTAATTGTTGCTGGAAATTCTCATACAGATAAGGATTTTGTGAGTGTGTATGTACCATCTCTTTTTGAAAATGTATTTGGAACTAAAGGGAGTTTATTTTTTTCTAAGGATAAGAATTCTGTTTATTACAAAATATATGGCAAGAGAGTAGTTGATTTTATTATTTCTAATGGAATTTCTTCTGGTAATAAGAAAGAGAATAATCAGAAAATTCCAAATTGGATTAAAAGAAATAAGAAATTCTTATCAAAATGTATTAAAGGTTTAATAGATACAGATGGTTCAGTGCATCTAGATTCTAAGTTTAGTAAAAACATAAGAATTAGTTATTCTAGTTATATACCTAGTTTGCTTAATGATGTTAGGGAAGCATTAATTTTATTGGGCTTTTCTCCTTCTGAAATAATTAGAGATAGGCAAATCTTTCTTTCGAGTAAACATGATGTAAATAAATACATTAAGGAAATTGGATTTTCTAATAAAAAAAATTTAAATAGGTTGATTTTGTTTAGAAAAGGTAATGCCCCGGTAGTTCAGAGGCCAAGAATTCCGCCTTCTCAAATCATGCCGGAATTCAATCGATGAGATAATAATTCCAGCCTTCTCTAAGGCAGGCTTATATGTTTTATCACCTTATTTTTCTTAGGGTGATGGAAAACGGCGGTGACCCGAGTTCGAATCTCGGCCGGGGCGTCCGAGATTAGTTCAAATCTCTGAAAAATTTTCTTTAAAGTAAATATTTTAAAATAGAAAATATTAGTTTATTTATTAACTAGTTGTGAAGAATTTTATTAAGAATCAATCAGAACTATGGTCTAGATGGGAGTTTAAGTTAGAAGAGCTTTGCTCTAAACTAGTTTAGGCAAGGTTGCACCAATAGGCAAATTTCTCATTTTACCGTTAGTGAATATTATAGCTGGCTCTTTTCCGAGTAACACAATTTCTGAAGAGGTAACATACAGACCGTTCCTTTCCGTCAATGCAATAATCTTTTCTGTTTTATTTTTCTTTGATATCCCAATTAATCTTTCCTCTATATTTTGATTATAATGAACTGCTATTTCATATCCAGATAAAACATCCATTCCTGTTAAATCTCTTATTTCAACCCAATTTTTATCGGCATATAGTGAGTGTATAATTGTCTTGGAAAATATTATTGCTCCTGCGGAGCCACCATAAATTGGAATGTTCATTTCCATTGCCTTCTTTAAAAATTCCCAGCATCCTGTTTCCTTAAGTTTCTTTAGCAAATAGGGATTAATATGTCCTAAAATAAAACTAACTCCTGTATTCAAACATGAATTAACATAATATTTTTTTCAGTTCTTCTTGCGTATTTCTGTATAAGTCTGTCTTATGACTACAAGCCCTATAAATCTTTCAGTTGTAGTCACAAAAAATATTTTCTCTTCAGCTTACCACATAACAGAAATACTATTCTTTCCATTCATAATTCGTTTCTGTAATAACTATAAAGAGGTAAACTTATAAACCCCTTTGGACATTACCTTATATGAATCCTGTTAAATTTTCAAATGAAGAATTAGATTTATTCAAAAAAAAATTGAATGAATTTTTATCAGATAGGGGCTGGAGGAAAAAGGAAATAGGGAATCAATTAACTTATATAAAGAGTGAGAAATACGATCATTCTAATAACTTCTTAGACAAACCAAAAAAAAGAAATTTACCCCCTCTAGATGCAATAATGGAAGAGATGATTCGTTTTTTTCTAAGGAAGGGTTATGTTCAGAAGGTAGAAGAAAACATTGCAATAAATGATGTTAAGGACACATTCCTTATAGGGGCAGGCATTCAATATTTTCGAAGATGTTTTTGGGGTTCTGAAGCTATACCTGAGGGAAGATTCTTTATTCCTCAACCAGTAATACGAATTAAATATATTGATAAGGTAAATGAAGGTATTACTACTTCCTTTGTAAATCCAACTTCTGCCCAAATTGGAGCTTCCTTTAGCAATCACCTCCATTCCTTAGACGACTCATTTGATTTTCTATCTCAAATAGGATTATATATGGGAGATTTTAACCTGGCTGTTGTTCCACAAGAGAGATATTGTTTGGGTAAAAAGGGTAACTGGTCGAAAACAGATGGATTCAGTTTGAGATTGAACTATCTTAATTTGGGCCTAGGTGATGCAGGTTACATAAGGATACCAACGAAGAATAATGGGATAGTAGAAATTAGTGATATAGGTCTTGGTTTAGAAAGGATTCTATGGGGGTTGTACAAAACTCCTTCCTACTTTGATTTAATTAGTCCAAGAATTGGGAAAAAAGATCAAAAAAACTCACTAATAGATAGCGTTAGAACTGCTACTCTTTTAGCAATGAGCAATATAAACGAGGCCAGACCAGATGCTTTCAACCAATTTAGAAAATTTACTAAAATTGCATCCAACGAATACGGATCATTTGATATGTTCAAATTAGTAGGAAATTACTTCAATTTCTGGTCAAAGTTTATTCATCCCAAAAGAAGTTTTTTAGATACATATTATTTTTTAGATAATGAAATTTCTAAGGAGATAAAAGATGGATAAGCAATTTTATGAGGAGATTTCTCTCCTAGCAGAGTACGATTGTCAATTTGGAGGGGCACAAAGAATGCTTTCAACAATTTCTCGGAGAATGAAAAAACCAGTCTATATTCTAAATAGTAAAAAAAATCCTGCCCGGATTTGGGACATAACGCCTATTCCAGAAATTCCTCCAACTAAAATCGTTTTTAGCCCTGTTGTTGATAGATATAACTTACAAATACTAAATCAAAAAAAACACATAAAATTTTGTCATAGCGGAACAAGTTTAGAAAATTTTGCAGAACATCCTTTTGCAAGAGGATTGCAATGGTTAACTCATCGTGAGAGAGTTTACCATTTCTGGAAGAGTAGGGGCTTTAACATAGACCTAGTTCCAAAAGGATACATTCCCTACGATATGGATTCTATAGAGGTAAATCTTAAAAAGAAGGATCAGGGCATATTTATTTCTAGAATCCATCATTCAAAAAGACCTGATTGGGCAATAAGCTCTTTTCAAAATGCAGGAATCCCTCTCTTTATCGCAGGAAGCCATGAACTTAGAGATTATGTAAACTTATTAAAAAAAGATGTTGGACAAGATGTAACTTTTATTCCTCCAGATGAGGGAGAGGGAGTAAATTTAAATACAAGGGATGATATACTAAGAGAATCTAAAATACTAGTTCATTGTTCTTCAGGAGGATTGCACGACTATTTAGAATATTCAATATTAGATGGTCTAAGATTTAATTGTATACCTCTCTGCATTACTCCTCAAGTAGATCAATTTTCAATAATTGAGGAGAGAAATATCGGAAAGGTAATAAAATCGGCGGATGAAGCAACAGAGGTAATAGCAGATATTATCTCCAATTACGATTTCTATCAGAGGAATGCACAAAAATTTATGACTTCTTTTATTAATAATCAATCAGAACTATGGTCTAGATGGGAATCAAAGTTAGAAGAGCTTTGCTCTAAACTAGTTTAGGTAATGTTGCACCAATAGGCAAATTTCTCATTTTACCGTTACTGAATATTATAGCTGGCTCTTTTCCGAGTAACACAATTTTTGAAGAGGTAACATACAGACCGTTTCTTTCCGTCAATGCAATAATCTTTTCTGTTTTATTTTTCTTTGATAGCCCAATTAATCTTTCCTCTATATTTTGATTATAATGAACTGCTATTTCATATCCAGATAAAACATCCATTCCTGTTAAATCTCTTATTTCAACCCAATTTTTATCGGCATATAGTGAGTGCATAATTGTCTTAGAAAATATTATTGCTCCTGCAGAGCCACCATAAATTGGAATTTCCATTTCCATTGCCTTCTTTAAAAATTCCCAGCATCCTGTTTCCTTAAGTTTCTTTAGCAAATAAGGAGTATTTCCTCCACCAATATAAATCCCAGAAAAAATTTCAGGAGAGAGTTCTTTAGATTTATACAAATCTTCTTCAGTCCACATCTCATATAAACTAACTCCAAGCACATCAAAGGTTGATTTCAACCATTTTAAACAAGAAGGGTACGGATGTTTGATATTATCTATTGCGATTGGGATATACAAAAGGGGTTTTGAAAGATTTAACAAAGAAGCAAATTTCTCGTCTAACTCTCTGACATCCTCTCCGGAACCTCCTCCTGATAGTATAACTTTCATATTGGTAGCAACATAATATTATTTAAAAGTCTTTGCAAATAAGGATTAATATATCTTAAATCTATTGATAATATCATATAACAAAATTGATTGGATCTAAGAAATCCTTATTTTTAGATTAACCACTCTTTTGGTTATTTTTGGAATTCTCTCTAGTTCTTTTTGTATAAACTTGATTAGACATATCCTTTCTTCTTTTTTTAGATCTTTTTCAATTCCAATGATAGTTCTCCAAGGATCTACGAGCAATCTTCCACTCTGACTTAGAAGGAATACTTCGGTATATGCTTTTGTTTTCTTTGAGATTTTATCTGCCAATTCCTGGGCAGCGATACTATATATCTTACCTACATGATATACAGGATTCTTGCCTGCTACCCCTTCCATAGTGTATGGCTTTACCTGACAAATCAGACGATTGATCCTATTTCCCCGACCGACCAACCCCTCATCTCCACTTTCAATGGATGATCCTATGGCGGTTAAATAGAGCTCGCCAGTATCAAAGTCATCACGAGTGTTGATACTAATCCCTATATTAAATTTTGGAAAATCATTTTTAATAAATTCAAAGATAATCTTTCTCATTAAATTTAAATTATTTTTGTACTCTATCTCGTTCTTAACATATCTACTAATTTGAGGGATACATAGTGTTAAATCTATACTCTTATCCAATTTAGCTCCCATAATTTTTATGTCTGTCCCTAACCAGGGTTTGTTCTTTCTGAAAGATTTAGAATTAAAGGAGTCTTCTAACCTTAGAATCATTTTCTCAAACTTTGTCAGAGGGGAGAAACCCACTCCCATAGAAGTATCATTAGATCCTAAAAAACTTAATTCCTTCAAATCCTCTCTACCACGAGGTTCAAACCAATTCTTTCGTGTTCCTTCTCTTTTACTTTTTAAATCGGTTTTACCAGGACTACTTTTTGTAGACAAATTATATTGAAAAACAATATCTTTTTCAGAGTCAATTAACGGAAATTTCTTTTTCAAATATTTTCTTGTAGTCTTTTCAATAATACTCTTACAAGGTATTTTTATATCTCCAAACCTTGTAGATGCCCTCCCATTGACTAAAACTCTTATAGGATTGACAATTCTCCCTTCCCCAAATTTAACAAACGACGATCCTCCCAAAATTCCGAGCTTATCAAAATTATGATGAAGGATCAAACCGAATTTTTTTAAGGTATATTTAGAATATTCACTGGATAATTCTTCTGCTAGTTCATCAGCTAATGTATCCGGGTGTCCAGAGCCCTTTCGTTCCACGAATTCATAACATCTATTGATAGAAATCTTCTTTATAGAAATTAATCCTCTTTCTTCAGAAAGATTATTTTTCATTATATATAAACTCCTTAACTAATTTATAAGCCATATCATCTGTATATTGGTTTATGGGATGCTTAAATGCAAAGGAAGATACTTCGTCTAAATATCCCTTCAATTTTCTATCTAATGCTAGCTTAGCACATCTTATTGTATCAACCATAACTCCTGCACTGTTCGGACTATCTTCAACAGATAGTTTTAAATCAAGTTTTATAGGGGTTCCACCAAATTGTTCTCCTTCCATCCTTATGTGACATACTTTATTATCTTTTAACCACGGAATAAAATCGCTAGGCCCGATGTGTATATCTTCTTCACGCAAGGGATTTTCCAATTGTGACCGGACAGCTTCTGTTTTGCTAGTCTTTTTACTTTTTAGCCTTCCTCTTTCAAGCATATTTAGAAAGTCCGTATTTCCTCCAAAATTGATCTGATATGTTCTTTTTAGCTCAACTCCTCTTTCTTTAAATAGATTAGTGAGCACTCTATGAACTATAGTCGCTCCCACTTGAGCTTTTATATCATCTCCTAAACAGACTAATCCTCTATCTTCAAACATCTTTGAATATTTTTTATTTGAGCAAATAAAAACAGGTATCGCATTAATAAAACTAACTCCTGCTTTCAAACATGAATTAACATAATATTTGGTAGCTTTTTCACTTCCAACAGGCAAATAATTTATAAGTAGATCTGGTTTTGTTTTTATTAAAACTTCTGTAACATTTACAGGTTTTATTTTACTCTCTTTAAATCTTATTTCCTCTGGAAAATTATCCATTATCTTAGGATTACCATCCAAAGTCGGACCTCTTAGAACCTTTACACCAGAAAGAGGGATTTTATCAAAGAATACGCGAGTATTATTTGGTTTTTGGAATATTGCCTGAGAAACATCCTTTCCCACTTTTCTTTCATCAATATCAAACGCAGCTACGACTTCTATATCTTTGATTTTATAATCTCCAATATCATCGTATAAAACTCCGGGAAGATTATTTTTATTTTTAGAATAATAAATTCCTTGTATTAAACTACTTGCACAGTTTCCTATTCCAACTATCGCTATTTTTATTTTTTTAGCCATCTTTAGTAAGATAAATTATCATATAGATATATAGTATATATTCCATAGTTTAAAAACTCTCATTTTTTGTACTCTTTATTTACAGGTAAGCGATATGTTTATTAACTACTTTTCACGCACAGGTAAATGATAGAAGAAAGCATTACTTCTGTGATAAATAAGATAAACCTAATTCTAAGCAAAATAGAAGCTGATGATTTTAAGGAAATCAAAGAGTTAAAAATTCCTGAGCAAAGAGGGATATATCTTATTAAAGAAAAGGGAAAAGAGCATATGTTTTATATTGGAAGTGCAAATAAAAGGACACTGGATAAAAGATTAAAAAATCATTTACAAGGGAGTCTTAAGAATAGTATTGTAAGAAAGAAATTAGTAGAAAAGTGGGAAAAAAGAAAGTTAAAAAAGAACGAATTAGAATTTTACAATAATAAATATAAAGACAATCTAAATGAGTATCTACAAAACAATTGTGTATTCATCTTTGAAGATATAAATGATTTTGATGAGGTGTTAGCTATTGAACATCTCCTTATTTTATATTATAGAAAGGTATTAAGAAAAAAAGGACTAGAACTACTTAATGATTACAAAGAATAATTAGATAAGTTTAAATAAAAGCTATCATTTACTTGTAGATGAAAGTAAAAGATTCTTCTAATAAATTAAAGATTATTGAAAAGGAAAGAAAATTTACTAATAAATGTAGAGTTGAAAACAATAATTTTAAGTCTAAATTAGATTCATTTAAATTAGAATCAAAAAGAATAGAATCAAATACTACTCATAAGCCAACTTTAAAACGACTTGGTAAGATAAACAAAGAAATTAATGCTATGGAATTGAGTTTAAACAGAAATAATAATTTGATCTTAAATAATGATAAAGCGTTTTCAAGGGAGATTAAAAAATTAAGATGAAGATAATAATTACTGCTAAGACAGAAAAAGGTGATAAAAGCACAGATAAAGATGTAGACAAAACTGTTGATGAACTTGTGAAAATTTCTAATTGCTTTAATAAGAAGCAGTATAAGTTTATTGGTCCTAAATTCTATAAGGATGGAACTAGTTTTGTAGTAAAAAAATGCAACACGAAGTCGAAATAAAAGCAACTGGTGAAAATGCTAGTGGGAAGATGTTTTTATTAGAAAAGATAATATCTTTTCTGGAGAAAGAAGGATATAGAATAAATAAAAAAGGTTTAAAAGATAATCACGAAATAGGTGTTGTTGTTTATTATTAATAAAATTTTTAATTATAAATAAGATTAAATAATGGTGAGGGGTATTAAATATAATTAAAAATGAGTTCCAATAGAATTAATTTAGCAGGAGAATTTTATGCTATGCATAGATTGTTCTTAGAAGGTTATGAAGCAACATTAACTTTGGGAAATACAAAGGGAGTGGATATACTTCTTTTAAATCCAAAGAATGGAAAGCAATTTAAAGTGGAGGTTAAGACAACAGGTACGGTTATGAACGAAAGATTGTATGGGGGAATAAATATTAATTGGTGGATGGACAAAAAACACGAAGAAATTAAATATAAAGATTTGATTTACTGTTTTGTTTTTTTACCAGAAGATAAAAAACTAAAACCTAAAACCTTTTTTGTGGATTCTGAGAAAGTCGCGGAATATGTTAAATGGGAACATAACATTTATTTGAAAGCAGAACACAAAAATCCAGTAAAGGATACTAATATAAGAAGTTTTAGGATATTGTTAAATGAAGACAGCCCTTATGAGGATAATTTCAAATTATTTGATTGAAAAGATAGTGTAATTATAAATAACTTTATAGTAAGCATATTTATGAGATAAAATTTTCTAAAGATGATAATCAAATTAGTTTAACATATAATATATTTCTATCTGGTGTAAAATCTTGGAATACACAAGAAGAAATAGAAGAGATATCAAACTTTTTTAAAGTACCCTATAAACTGATAAGTTGGAGAGATGAAAAAAGATAATTAAATACCATATGTTCTTGGATATCTGTGATTATCCCAACTATGCTTTAAATTATCATAATCATTATAAATTTCTTTAATACTAGAAATTATAGGAGAGTTATACTAAGGTTGAGTTTTCTAACTGGGCGTTGAACTACATAAGTAAGTGCTGAAAATATAGATAGCAAAATCTTTATAAGGGTGATATATATTAGATATATATGGCTAAAAAGCAGATAATAATAAAATTTGAGGGTTCAGAAATTCTTGAGAGAAAGGCTTCTAAATTTGGAACAGGTGCTCATGTAATTATTCCTAAGGAATATATTAACAAAAAAGTAAAGATTATTATGGAGGATGAAGATGAGAAAGAGTAGGATTTCATTAATATTTGGGTTAATTTTCTTCTTTGTAGTTATTCAGTTTGTTAGGGCAGACATAATTAGTGATTGTAGCGCAACTCCCATAACAACTCCTGGATATTACGAATTAAACCAAAGCATAACTTCAGCAAATACATGTCTTACAATAGCTGCTTCAGATGTTGAAATTGACTGTAAAGGCCATACAATTGAATATGCGAATACAGGAACAGCAACAAGATTTGGGATAGATGTTGTGTTAGGAACAGTTTTTCTAAATAATATAACAATAAGAAATTGTTATATAAATAAACCAAGTGCACTTAATACTGCAGGTTATGGAATAAGAATGCAAAGAACTTCTAATTCTTTTATTATTAATAATACAATACAAACAAATGGTACTACAAATAATTATGGAATATATCTTTTTACAGCATGTGAAAATAATCTAATTGAAAATAATACTATAAATGCTTCTGGTAACACTACTGGAAGTGTAGGAGTTTATCTTTCTACACAGTCAAATAATAATACTTTAAGAAATAATATTATATCTGGTAGAGGAACAGCAACAAGTCATTCAGTTTATATTTATGCTTCTGATAATAATCTACTAGAAAATAATTCTCTTTTAGGGTATTCAAGTTACCTTGATAATACTGATTCAGATATTTATAATGTATTTCTTTCAACAGGCTCAAAATATAATGTAATAAGAAACAATTCTCTTTTTATCCAAGCATCAGAAGACAATTACAATGTTTATATTTATTACAATTCAAATTATAATTTAGTTTATAATAATACTATGCAAGTTAATGGAACAGCAACAGGAACAGGAAATTATGGAGTTTATATTTTAGGAAGCGATTATAATAAAATTTCAAATAATTCAGTTTATACATATGGTTATGGAACAATGTATGGAATGCGATTAGGTGCTGCATCATTTAACAATGTTCTAAATAATAATTTTATAAGCACTTATGGAACTTCAGCAAACAATTATGGAATTTATATTGTTAGCGCATTGTTTAATAACATAACTGAGAATACTATTTTTACAAATGGTTTATCTACAGGAAACCATGGAATTTCCTTATCGAGTTCACAAAGAAATTATATCTATAAAAATAATATTTCTACAAATGGTACAACTACTGCTTATGGAATTTATTTAACTGGTTCAGATTATGTTACAATTTCAAATAATTTTATTTCAACTAACGGTATTGCTACATCAACAGTCACAGGAAATAATGGAATTCATCTTTCAACTTCTACGAATAATAATATAATAAACAATGTTATAGTTACAAATGGGACTTCCCTAGGTACACCTTCTACTGGTAATGGAAATATAGGAATAGATTTGTATACTTCTTCAGGATACAATTATATCCATAATAATACAATTCAAACTAATGGAAGAGCACATAATTATGGAATGTATTTGTATGTATCTAATAAAAATACTATAATAGGAAACAAAATTTCTACATCTGGAGAACTAACAATGAATCATGGAATATTTTTTTCTACAAGTTCAAATGTTAATTCTTTATTATACAATGATATTTCAACTTATGGAAGGACTACAAATTATGGGATTTCTTTAACAACTAATTCAGATGGTAATGAAATAATAGGAAATAATATAATTACAAATGGTTCAATAACAGGAGCAGTGACTACAAATAATTTTGGAATTACTCTTACTACAAGTTGTTATAATAATCTCTTTGAAAACAATACTGTTCAAACAGAAGGAGGAAATTATAATTATGGTTTTTATGCTCTTCTTAATTCAAATAATTTTATTCTTAGAGGAAACAATCTATCAACTGGAGGAAATAGGTATAATTATGGAGTCTTTATTTCAGAATCAAGATTATCCACTATTGATAATAATATTATTACTACATCTGGAATTCAGGGAAATAACTATGGAATGTATTTATATTCCAATTCAAAGTATAATTTAATTAAAAAAAATAATCTTACAACTTCTGGAAGTACTAATTCTTATGGGATTTTTATTGATGCTATGGCTCCAAATTTTCCTAATAATAATTCTTTTCAGGAAAATAATTTTATTAGTATTTCTGGAACAGAATTTAGGTTTGCTGATGCAGAAATTGATGAAATTTCTTTAATTAGCCAGAGTATTAACAGTTATTTATTTACTGGAATTGGAAGCATAATGATTATTAGGAATGAATCTGCAGGAGAAATAAAATTCTTAGAAAGATTAACTGGTTCTGGAAATGGATTTAGTGATTCAATAAAAATATCTGAAAACTATGTCTTGATAAATACAGGAGTAGCAGGTTTTAATAAGCCGGCAGAGATAACTCTTTACGATCTTTCAACTTCTATAACTACTCTGCAAATTTACAAAAATGGGGTTTTGTGCAATGATTGTATAAATCTTACTCCAATGCAAGCAGGAAATGTCACATTTAATGTAACTGGAGGAGGAGTTTATTCAATAAATGCAAGTGATGAAATTCCTCATGTGATAACGCTTCTCTCACCAGAAAATAATACAAACATCACAACACAGAATTACTCTTTCAATTTTACTGTAACAGATGAAACTTCTTCTATTTTCCAATGTTATATTCATATTGACGATGAAATTTATGGTTCAAATGAATCTGTTTTAAATGCTACTGAAACAAGCATTAATGTTTCTGGGATAAGCGGAGGAAGTCATGAATGGTATGTCTCTTGTTTAGATGAAGCAAATTGGAGTCAGAATTCAGAAACAAGAACAATAAATAATAATATCCCCTATATAATTTATAATTCTCCTGAAAATGATTCTTTTATTAATAATGCAAGTTCTGTTTTATTAAATATTAGTCTTTCTGACACAGAAGAGAGTATTTTTGAGTTGTGGATTTATGGAGATGGAGAGTTAATCAATTATTCAGTTGGAATTTCAACAGGAGAATTTACATATCTTTGGGAAGACCTCGATTTAGGAAAGCATAATTGGAGTGTAATTATAAACGATGGGTTTAGCAATTCAACAGACCAAACTTATTATTTCAATATCATTAATTTGACAATAAATTGTGAAGCAGGAGGGCCTTATCAATCAGGGGCTTTAGTATTAGCTCAAGGAAATGTAAGTGATGGAACTTCTCATTTATCCTCTCAAATAATTAATGCAAGTGTTTATCTAAATGGTATTTTAAATACTTCAAATAACCTTAATTCAACAAGTGAGGGGAGTTTTTCTACAATATTTTTAGGATTAGCAACTGGAAATTATACTTTAAATGTATCTGTTAATTATCGGGGATTAAATGCTTATTGTTTGGATTATTTCAGCATAAATGAAGGTTATGAAGCTGGATTTATTTCAGGTAATGAAAGTGGATATATTTTAGGATTTAATGAAGGGAACATAACTGGATTTAATTTAGGAAATACAACAGGATTTGTATTTGGTAATAGTTCTGGATTTACATTAGGGAATGTAACTGGATTTATTTTAGGTAATACAACAGGTTTTATATTGGGCAATACAACAGGATATGTTTTGGGAAATGCAACTGGATTTAATTTAGGAAATACAACAGGTTTCATATTAGGAAACTCAACAGGATTTATTACAGGAAATTTAAGTGGTTATGTTTTAGGATTTGATACTGGAAATCTAACTGGATTTAATTTAGGTAATTACACAGGATATTTGCTTGGAAATCTAACTGGATTTAATTTAGGTAATGAAACTGGATATACAACTGGTTATGCTGCAGGTTTGACTGCAGTAGGAAATACTTCTGCTAGTTTAATTTTAGATAAAATCATAAGTTTTAGTAGTTTTACAAATCAAACTTTTGTCTATAATGTAACTTTAAGATTGACTAACAAAGGAGGAAGCAATGCAACATATGTTAATATTACAGATTTAGATTCTTTATCTAGTCCATATTTTATAGGAAATATTACTCCAGGAGAAACTGTTGTAAGGAATTATTTACTTAGTTTTGCAAGAAATTCTACTACTTATAACAATATTACAAAAATTGCACAAGTATCTGGAATTGATTCTTTTTTGTCAAGTTTGATTTATTCTAATTCTAGTCAGATAGTTTTAACAATTCCAGGACAGGAAACAGGTCAGAAATTAACTTTAATAAAAAATGTATATTATAATTCAGAAAATTCAACAAATGTAAACTATACAATAACTGTAGAGGTTGTTAATTCTGGAGGAATTGATTTAAAAAATATAAATATTCTAGATTCTGATTTAAATTTAAACACCTTAATTAGTTTAAATAGAACTCAAAATTATTCTTACTCTAATTTTGTTTTAGTGGATAAAGCTGCTTCCAATACCAATAAATTATTTGTAAAATCAACAGCATTAGCGAATTCAATAACTTATGAATCAAATCAAATGCAAGTAAGGATTCCAGGATATGGTGGACCTGCAGACACTATAGTTAATTCACCTTCTTATGTAAATCAATCTGAAGATTTTAATACAACAATTCAAATAACTAATCAAAATCAAGATATAGGACAGAATTTTATTATTTATTATTGGATAACTAATGAATTTGAGAATGTAAATTATTCTTCTGGTACAAGAACAATTTATGTTGGTGCCTCTCAGACAAATAATACTATAGTAACTTTTTCAGCACCTTCTGATATTGGAATTTATAAATTTAAATCAGTAACAACATATGAAGGAGGTGTAGATTTAGCTGAAGATAGCTTTCAAGTTGTTGCACCAGGAATAGTAATTAATCCATCAAGTGGGAAAGGAAGTTCAAAATGTAACTATATATGGGAATGTAGTTCTTGGAGCGTTTGTTCTTCTGAGGGATTACAAACAAGGATATGCACTAATAAAGGAACATGTAAGGGGACAGTAGGAAAGCCAATAGAACAAAGAAATTGTTCAGAAGTTTCATTTAATGTTAAGTTAAGATTAAATCAATTAAATTTAACTGAAAACGAAACTTTAGAGTTTAATATTACTATAACTCAGAAGAAACCTCAAGAAGAAATAAATGTACAAGTTAACTATTTGGTATTAGATGCTGATGAAAACGAAATATTCAATGAGATAACAAATTATTCTGTTAAAGATACTATGACTTATAAAGAGATATTAAATGACTTAAAATTAGTCCCAGGAGAGTATACATTAAAAATTTATACAATATATAATGGAGAAAAGAAAGCAGAAGATGAACAAAGGTTTATAGTAAGAGAATATGAACAAGGAGAGATTCATTCTAGATTATATATTCAATTGAAAAACAGATTATCTTTATTTAATTATATTGTATTACTCGGAATTATACTTATATTAGTTCTCTTGATTGTCATAGTTATTAAGATAAAATTGAGAAGAAGAGATGAGATTGACGTTTTAATTAAAGAAGGAAAAAAATATTTCTATGAGGGAAAATTTGATGAAGCAATAGATATATATCCTGTTCTTAAGAACTTATATAAGTCAAAATATAAAGGAGATGCTTCTGCTTATGAGAAGATTAACTCTTATTCTAAGTTTCTTTCAAAGGGAGTTAAAGATAAATTAAAAAAAGATTAGGTTCCTATTAATCTTACACTAAGTTAAACCTAATGTTGAATTTACAGTTCTAAAAGAAACATTTAAATAGTAATATCAAATGATATTATTGATATTTTGAAGCTTAATTAAAATGGAAACTCGGACAATTAAGAAAAATAAAAGTTATATTGAAACAAACGATATAGCTAGAAGCCCAACGCTTCAAACAGTTCTTATGGTTGAAAAATTCATAAAGGATAATTCAGGAGAATACAAAAAAACAGATTTATTCAAAAATCTACCAAAAAAAGTGATGTGGCAGACATTTCAGGTTATAATGGAGTATTTAGAAGAGAATTTGAGAATAGCTTATGATAATGAAGGATATATTGTTTATATCTGGAATCCAGAATTTGTAGAGAGATTTAGAAATAAACCCGAGTTAGAATGGAATGCAAAGTAAAGTTTATTGATTTAGAATTGAAACATGCTTTTGAAGATTTAGAAAAATCAGATCCAAGACTCTTTAAAGAGGTAAATAAAGCAATACAAGATATATGCCAAAATTCTTTTTGTGGAAGAAATGTAAAGAAAAAATTAATTCCTAAGGAACTTGTTCAAAAGCATAAAATAGATAATCTCTGGATTTATAATTTAAGAAAAGACTGGAGACTCTTATATTCTGTTGGTAGAGATGAAATTGAAATTATAGCAGTTATTCTTGATTGGATGGATCATAAAGATTATGAAAAATTATTCAAATTTTAATTTTATATTAATCTTACACTAAGTTAAACTTAAGGTTGAATTTACGGCTTGGATGTAACTTTGTTTGGAAAAGTATAAAAAGAAGTTTAATTATATTTACAGATGGATGATTATTTAGAAAGACTTAAAGGTATGAAAAGAAAAAAAGTTGTTGATGAGGATTATAAACAAGGTTATAAACAAACAATTCATGCTATAAAAAATCCCCAGGATTTAGGGAAAGATAAAAAACTTCTTGAAACAGGAAAAAATTTTGTAAAATATTTTAATGGAGAAAAAAAATCTCCAAGTGATTGGAGAAAAGGTAATTCTTCAAAAATTGCTTCAGAATTAATGACTAGAGGAATAAAAAATAGAAATTTAGAATATTCTCTTGTTGGGCTAAAATTATATGATTGCATTGGTTTGGCTGATAGAGATTCTGTAAAAAGGAAATTTGAAAGAGCAGCTAAATTAAACCCTAATCCAAAATATTTAAATCAAGGAATTGAGATTTTTGAAAAGTATAAAAACGATTTTGGAATTGAACAAAAAGTTCTAGGTTTTTTATCTGTTGCATTTTTTCTTGCAGGAATATCTTTTTTATCTCTTAATTTGACTGGAAATGTTATTGGGAATATGACAAGGAGTTCTGGGAATATCTTGGGGATAATATTGTTTGTTTTAGGAATTGTTGGGTTATTTCTTGTAATTAAAGAATAAAAATTTAATCTACTAATTATCTCTTTTTATTAATTCTATATCTGGTTAAACCTTTATTTTATTTTACCAGATAATATTTACAGCATTTTTTTAAACCCCTTTTACTTATATTTAATATGAGACCAAGATATAGTTTTTCTTCAAGACATACCGGAAAAATAAGAAATATAAGGAAACAAAGAGGCAAATATCCTTCAATTGCAAAAAAGGTTGTTGAGGACTCAGATGTAATCTTGGAAATTCTTGATGCAAGATTCATAAAGGAAACTAGGAATAAAGAAATTGAAAAATATATTAAACATAAAAACAAAAGAATTATTTATGTTTTGAATAAATCTGATTTAATTAACAAAAGTAATTTGAGGATACCAGATGAAATGTTTCCTTATGTTATGGTTTCTGCAACAAATAGAAAAGGAATAAAAGAATTAAGAGATAGGATAAAGATTGAAGCAAAAAAAGTTGAAAAAAATCCAGAAGATTATCACAAAGTGATTGTTGGAATAATTGGTTATCCAAACACAGGAAAAAGTTCTTTAATTAATTCACTTGTTGGAAAAAGTTCTGCAGGAGTTGGTTCTGATGCTGGGTTTACAAAAGGAATGCAAAAAGTAAAACTCTCTCAAAATATTGTTCTTATGGATTCTCCAGGGATAATTCCTGAAAGCGAATACTCCTCACAAGATAGAGAAAAAGTATCTCGTCATACAAAAGTTGGGGCAAGAAGCTATAGCCAGATAAAAGAGCCAGATATAGTTATAAATTTAATAATGAAAGAACATCCAGGAATATTGGAAAAACATTATAAAATAGATGCTAAAGGAAACCCAGAAACCCTCTTAGAAGAATTAGGAAAAAGAAAAGGATTTCTAAGAAAAGGAGGGGAAGTAAATGATGATGCAGTTGCAAGATTAATATTAAAAGATTGGCAAGAAGGAAAAATTAAATTATAATTTTTAACTAAATTTCTTTTCTCATATATTCCCCATTTCCTTTTCCTTCTTCCAGAACATATCCTAATTTTCTATAATACTCTCTAACTCCCACTCCAGAAATAACTTTAATTTCTTTGCATTTTTCTTTTTTAGCGAGTTTTTCTGCAGAATCCATTAACCACTTTCCTAATCCTGTGTGTTGTTGTCCTTTTTCTTTTGCTCCTTCTCCAATTTTTAAGCTTTTTCCATAAACATGTAATTCTCTTATCATTGCTTTTTTATTGAATATTCTTAATCTTAATAACCCAAATAAAATATCTTTTTTATTCACAATCTCTAGAAAATATTCTTTTCCACTAGAAGCTTTATACTCTGATTTTTTAAGTTTCAGATTCGTGTCTAAATTTCCTGCAGATTTATTGAATCCGATTTCTCTATATCTTATTTCTTTAAGTTTAACATTATTTTTTCTTAAATCTTCTTCAACATCTTTTCTTATTCCAATATCTTTGCTACCTGCAATTAAATACTCTAATGGAATTTCTCTCATAATTCTCATTACTCTACAATATCTTGGAACAATCTTCAACATATCCACAAGAAGCTTCTGAATTTCTTTTGGAGTATAAGGTTTATACTTTCCTTCCCAATAAAGATTTTCTAATTCTGAATTAGGTAAAACCTGACAAGGATATATTTTAATCTGATCTGGTTTAAAGTTTTCATCTGAGAATATTTTTTTAAATAACTCTAAATCTTTCTTTAAATTGCTTCCAGGTAATCCTGGCATTAAATGATATCCTATTTTGAAACCAGCATTTCTTAAACACTTTGTAGCTAAAATAACTTCTTTAATTGAATGCCCTCTTTTAACTAGTTTATACACTTTGTCATCTATCAATTGAACCCCCAATTCAACTCTTGTGCATCCAAATTCCCTCATTCTTTCAATAAATTCGCAACATACATCAGGCCGTGTTTCAATGCAAAGAGCAACACATCTATGTTTTGAATTTTCATTTATTTTTTTAGCTTCACTTAAATTTTTAGAAATCTTTCCATTTAATCCATCATAAAGTCCTTTAATAAATTCATATTGAAATTTTTCAGGATACTCTAAAAATGTTCCTCCCATAATTATTAGCTCTATTTTATCTGTAGGATGATTCATAACTTCAAATGCCTTAATTCTTGAAACAACTTGTTTATAAGAATCATAATCCAAAGATTTAGCTCTTAAAACAACAGGACTTTTTGGAGTATAGCTTTGTGGAACATTCATTGAAGGGCAATATATGCAGTTACCATGTTTGCATTTTTTTGGAGGCAACATAACAGCAACAGGGGTTATCCCTGATATTGTCTTTGTTGGTTTACGAACTTCATTATTTGTTGGAGTTTTCATATATCTTCAAGAAAAAAGTTATTTTTAAATTATGCATATTGTAAAAAAAGACGAAATTTAATTTATATTCTCAACCCTCAAAATACTTATAAAATCTTTCTGAATTAGAGTAATAATGAAAATAGGCATAATAGGTGGTTCGGGACTTGAAAATCCAGAAATTTTTACTGAATTTAAAACAAAAGAAGTTGAAACTCCTTTTGGGAAACCCTCTTCTCCTTTAACAATAGGAAAAATAGGGAGTGTAGATGTTTTCATAATCTCAAGGCATGGGTTAAAACACGAAATTCCTCCAACTGAAGTAAATAACAGGGCAAACATCTTTGCATTAAAATCAGAAGGATGCAAGTTTATAATTTCAACAACTGCTGTAGGTTCTTTACGCGAAGAAATTAAACGAGGGGATTTTATGATATTAGACCAATTTATTGATTTTACAAAACACAGAAAACTAACTTTTTTTGATAAATTTGAATTTGGACCAATACATACTCCTATGACAAATCCATTTTCAGAAGTTTTAAGAAAAAAGCTAATTGAGAGTTGTGAAGAACTCCAATTTCCAGTACATAAAAAAGGAACAGTTATAACAATAGAGGGTCCAAGGTTTTCAACAAAAGCAGAAAGTAATTTATTTAGACAGTGGGGAGCACATGTAATAAATATGTCAACTTCTCCAGAAGCTATTCTAGCAAATGAAGCAGAAATACCTTTTGCAACAATTGCAACTTCAACAGATTATGATTGTTGGAAAGAAGATGAGAAACCAGTAACATGGTATGAAATAAAAGAAATTATGAAACAAAACACTGAAAAATTAAAAAACGTTTTAGTTCACACAATAAATTCATTTTCAAGAGAACAAGAAATAAACAAGCTAAAAGAAAAAGTTAGAACAATTCCAGATTTCCCAAAACAGGGGGTTATGTTTAGAGATATAACAACTCTTTTACAAAATAAAGAAAGTTTAAGGAAACTTGTAGAACTTTTTTATGAGAAATATAAAGATGTAGAAATAGATATAGTTGCAGGAATTGAATCTAGTGGTTTTATAATGGCAGGTTTACTTGCAGAAAAATTAAATGCAGGACTTGTTTTAATAAGAAAACCAGGGAAGATTCCTTATGAAACAATAAAACAAAATTATAAATTAGAGTATGGAGAAGGTTCTGTCGAAATACCTAAAGATGCAATAAAGCCAGGACAAAAAGTACTTATTATAGATGATTTAATTGCAAAAGGAGGAACAGTTCAGGCAGTTGCAGATTTAATAGAGAAAATGAATGGAGTTATAGCAGGGTGTGCATTTGTAATAGAGCTTCCAGAATTAAAAGGGCGCGACAAACTTTCTAAATATCCTTTTTTCAGTTTGATTAAATTTGAAGGTGAATAATGTTTATTTTGTAGAGAATTAAAACATATTTAGGAACTACTATATTATATTAAAACCAAATAATTTTTAATATTACTCTAATAATATTAATTATGGAAAACCAACAAAAAGTTTGGAACAATATAGCAGAAGAATGGCAAAAATTTAAGGAGACACCATCTGAGCTTAGCCAACAATTTTTAAAATCTTGCACAGGCAAGGTATTGGATTTAGGAAGCGGGACTGGAAGACATCTAACAAAAATAAATAATGGAAAAATGTATTTAATTGATTTTTCTGAAGAAATGATAAATCTTGCAAAAAAGAAAGCAACTAAACTTAAGATACCTGCAGAATTTATTGTTGCAGATATTTCCAAAGAATTCCCTTTTCAGGATAATTTTTTTGACTATGCTATTTCTATTTCTGCAATTCATTGTCTCCAACCACAAAATCATAAGAAAACAATATCTGAATTATATCGAGTTATGAAACCAAAATCTAAAATACTGATTGGAGTTTGGAATTTTAAATCTAAAAGATTCAACCAGAAAAAAGGAAAAGAAAAAATGATAAAGTGGACAGATAAAGGAGAAAGGTATTATTATTTATTTGAAGAAGAAGAAATACATAATCTTTTCAAATCAGTAGGTTTCAAAATTGTTTCTACACACAATTCAGAAATGATGATTAATTTTATTGTAGAGAAATAAGATAATAATCTTTATATATCAAATAAATAATTCAAAATTTATGAAATTAAACAAGAAAGTATCTGACTTAGCAAGAAAATTAGAGTTTATAGGTATTGATGAAGAATTAAAAAGAAGAGAAATAATAAAAAGCTGCATTGGTTTACCTGGATTAATAACAGGATTCTATTTAGTCAAAAAAATTAATGGAAGTTATGCAAGATTAAAAAAAGAAGTTGATAATTATAATAAGCTTAAATATTTGGAACAAAGAACACAAAGAATAATTTATAATTAATAAATTAACTATTTTTTAACAACTTTTATCATATCAAAAAAGCTCATCTTTTCAAAATCAACAATCTTTTTCTCATCTAAATCTATTTTAATTTTAATAAGACTCAAACCAGATATAAAAATTGTTCCTAAAATATAAACTTTTTTTTCTTTTGCCTGAATACTAAGAAGAAGCTTCTCTATTTTATTTTTTATTTTTTTCTCAAACATTTCACCTTCAATAAGTTTTTCAATATGATTGAAATCAAAATCAAGGTTATCTGGAATCTTTTCTGGTTTGAATACTTCTCCATAATCTTCTACAGGTATTAATTCCACTCCGTCATTTATTTTAAAACTAAACATCTTGTTGATTGAAGGAACATAATAATCTATATTTTGTTTATTATCTTTGCCCTTCTTATCAACTGCAAAGAAAGCAGAACAAAAAAAAGCATCTTTGTTCTCACTAATAAATTTCTTGAAATCTTTTGAACCTACTAACTTCTCAAAATAAAATTGGAAATTCATAAAACTTTCAGTATATTCTAATTTATAAGGTTTTAGAATATAAATTATTTTAAAGATAAATCATATATTATAAATATGAAATTAAAGAAAAAATCTCCAGAGGATTATAGAAAAAAGTCAAAAAGGCCAGCAGAAACAAAAAACATTTCATTAGAGAGAATTGCAAGGGGGATTGTAACAGCATCTAGTCCTGTTTTATTTCAAGTAGAATTATCTCGTAAAAGATATCACACATTTACAAAAGATGATGCTTCAGAATACAACCAACCAAGATTAAAAACAAGTATAAGATGCATCTATTATGGACACAGAAACAATCTTCTTCCTTATGCAATTTATGATTTAAATTGGAATCTAATTTGGAAAGATAAAAATGAAAAAACTAAAATTTAAAACATCCTCCATTAATACATCTTACAGTACAAATATTACTTGAATCTTGACCTGCAATAAGTAACTTATTGTAATTAGAAATATTTCCAGATAAAGTAACTGTCCCGACCCCTATAATAGATATATTGTTTTTTCCAATATTATAGTTTGAGTCAATATAACAATTTTCAGAGCAATTTATTAGCCAATTTCCAGAAGAGTAATTACAAGTGCTTAAAAATAAGGTGAAAAAATCATCCACTTTATTTCGAGTCATTGTAAAATTAAATAAATTATTGTCTGTTATATATCCTGACTTGCTTGCATTTATTGTATAATTGTTATAGTAACTTCTTATTCCTCCTCTGTTTACATATTCAGTAATTTCTTGTCTTGGGATATAACCTGAACTATTTGTCTGCTTTGTAAATTGAATATTACCAGTTGTATTGTAAGCAGTTATATTTGCCCCTGCAACTGCACTTCCATTAGAATAATTAGTGTATGCTTGATAATACCATTTTCTTATAATTTCTCCTGAACTCCCTGTAAAAAATTCATTATCATAGGAACAATTAAGAAGAGTGTTATTCCTACTTAAACCATCTGAATAATAAATATCGCGTAGTCCTCCATTGGTATAAACACAGTCCATAATTCTAGAGTTGTTCAAATTAGCAAGATGATACGCC
>Ga0208940_1000333_pt1 | contig 62296 bp, 56 predicted proteins | sample AD_JPNNA6_MetaG_FD_184445 | JGI IMG/M metagenome (GOLD analysis project Ga0208940, IMG submission 184445) | Active sludge microbial communities of municipal wastewater-treating anaerobic digesters from Japan - AD_JPNNA6_MetaG (SPAdes) (version 2) | ecosystem: Engineered > Bioreactor > Anaerobic... | reverse complement strand
ATGGTTGGTTGTATCCGGCAGACAGATGCGCAATGGTCGCGGCATGGGTTTTTCCTCGTTTCTGGTGTGGTTTAGTGGTATACGGATGGGGCAGGAAAAATTGAAAAAAATAGAGGTGCCAGAGTAAAAAAAGAATATAAACTTATTGATAATATAACTCTATTATTTCGGTGTCAGAGTAAAAAATACTTATTAACTCTTGACAAGCAAATTCACATTTAAATAACTAACACCCATATAAAAACACGAGGAAACGCCATGCCACAACCATTACGCAGTTCTTTCAGCACACAGGGAAGAAAAATGGCCGGTGCCCGGGCCCTCTGGAGGGCCAACGGCATGAAGGAAGAACAGTTCGGCAGGCCCATCATAGCCATTGCCAATTCCTTCACGCAATTCGTCCCCGGGCACGTACACCTGCATGAGATCGGACAAAAGATGAAGTCCCTCATAGAGCAGAAAGGCTGCTTCGCTGCGGAGTTCAACACCATCGCCATTGACGACGGCATAGCCATGGGCCACTCCGGAATGCTCTATTCCCTGCCGTCACGTGACCTTATTGCCGACAGCGTTGAATACATGTGCAATGCCCACATGGCCGACGCCCTGGTATGTATCTGCAACTGCGACAAGATCATCCCGGGTATGCTCATGGCGGCCATGCGGCTCAACATTCCGACTATTTTCATTTCCGGCGGCCCCATGGAATCGGGCCTGTTCAAAGACAAAAAAGTCGACCTCATCGACGCCATGGTCATGGCCGCCGACCCGACGGTGACAGACACCGATATCGCCGAACTGGAACAGCTTGCCTGCCCCACGTGCGGATCATGTTCCGGCATGTTCACGGCAAATTCCATGAACTGCCTCACCGAAGCCCTGGGTCTGGCGCTTCCGGGAAACGGCACGGTGCTGGCCACCCACGTCAACCGGGTGAGGATGTTTGAGCGTGCCGCGGCTCGTATCGTCGAAATTGCCGACATGTATTACAATAAGGACGATATATCCGTGCTTCCCCGTTCCATCGCAACGCGCCCGGCCTTCATGAACGCCATGGCCCTGGACATAGCCATGGGCGGGTCCACCAACACGGTCCTGCATCTCCTGGCGGTGGCCGATGCCGCTGAAGTTGATTTTTCCATGAAGGATATCGACATGCTCTCCCGCAAGGTCCCCAACCTGTGCAAGGTGGCCCCCAGCTCGAGCTATCACGTCGAGGACGTAAACCGCGCCGGCGGGATCATGTCCATCATGGGTGAGCTGGAGCGCGCCGGACTCATTGATGCGTCGGTACGGCGCGTCGACGCCGGGAGCCTTGGCGAAATACTGGATTCACACGACATCATGCGAAGCGGCGTCACTCCGGCGGCGCTGGACCTTTACGCGAGCGCGCCGGCCCACAGGGGACGCAACCTGGTGCTGGGGTCGCAGGATTCGAAATACAGCGAGCTTGACAGGGACCGTTCGAAGGGCTGCATACGGGACATCGACCATTGCTATAACCGGGACGGTGGCCTGGCCGTGCTTTACGGCAACATGGCCCGGGAGGGCGCCATTGTGAAAACCGCCGGCGTCGATCCGAGCATCTTTACCTTCAACGGCCCGGCGAAGGTCTATTTTTCACAGGAGGCGGCCTGTGACGGGATCCTCGGCGGCAAGGTTAAAGCCGGCGATGTCGTGATCATCCGCTACGAGGGTCCCCGAGGCGGTCCCGGCATGCAGGAGATGCTCTATCCCACGTCGTACCTCAAGTCGATGAACCTGGGCAAGTCCTGCGCCCTCATCACCGACGGCCGCTTCTCCGGCGGCACCGCCGGCCTCTCCATCGGCCACGTGTCGCCCGAGGCGGCCGCGGGAGGCGCCATAGCCCTTGTCCGCGACGGCGATATCATTGAAATCGACATTCCCGCGAGGAAACTGAATGTGAAGCTTTCCGATGAGGAACTTGCCACGCGCAACGAGGAGGAACAGAGGAAAGGCGATTCCGCCTTCAGGCCTGCCGGACGCGACAGGAAAATATCCGGGGCCCTCAGGGCCTACGCGGCCCACGTGTCATCGGCCGACCGCGGGGCCATCCGGCTGGTCCCCGGGGACAAATAATCCGTGAAGCCGATCACGGCCACGGGTCCCAGTCTCCCCAGTTCGCCAGGTACTCCTTCAGGGCGGGGATCCGCTCCTGGTTGTCTTCGAGAAAATTTTTCGCTGACTTGACGATATCCTGCTCGCGGACGATATCGATATCGCCCTGGAGCACCCTCGTCCTGAGGAACACGAAATAGGTGTCCAGGACATCGTGTATGCAGTAATTGTTGATGTCGCGGAGGCGTCCCTCAAGGAACAGGGAATAGACCGCATCGCCCTTCGTCTGCATCTTGCCAGGCTTCCCTATGACTTTCGCCAGCAGGTTCAGCCCGCCGTTCATCCTTATCGCGTTGTAGTTCGACATCCAGTCCTGGAGGTCGATGTGCTTGGCGCTGTACCGGTTCCGCGCGGCGAACTTGTCCTTGAAATGACGCTTGGCGCTGTAGCCGTACCGGTAGGCCATGAGCTCCAGAAGCGGTATATCGAACCCTCTTCCGTTATAGGTGACGAGGGAGGCCCCGTCATACACGTCCTCGACGCCCAGCCAGAAAAGCCGCGACATCTCGTCGGGCCGGAACTCGGGCTCATCCAGGCACACGATGTCCAGAAGGGTGTAGTTCCCCCTCACCTTCGCAATGGAAATGGAGACCGGGTACTGGAATGTCACCGGTATGAAGTCGGAGGTGCCGTCGGAGGCGTCCAGCAGCTCCTGCTGGTACCGACGCACCGCCTCCCCGGGTTCAAGTTCCTCTCCCGGATACCGCACGCGGGATATCAGCCTCGCGTCCGGCACGGACTCAACATCAAAGACAAGATACTTCACAACATCATCTTTCAACGGCCGCTCCTTGCCAGACGGATCATATAAATTCAAAGGTCAAAATAAAAAGCATGTTGCCCGCCTTGTAACGCAACATGCTTTTAATACGTGCGCCGGGAATCCTAATACCGGCGGATCACCGCACCCGACCTCCTGCATCGAGCGCACCATGCCGGCTTATCAGCCGGGGCAGATACGGCTAAACAAGTCTACTTTTTCGCCTTTGCTTCCAGTTTGCCGAGGAGGTCCTGGATAAAGGGGTCGGTGTCCTTTTCCTTTGCCTGCTTCAGCGGATCAAGGGATTTCTTGGACCCGATCTTGAGAGCCGCCAGTATCGCCGCGTAGCGCACCTGCGCGCTTTCGTCATTCACCAGGACGTTGTTCAGGGCATCGGCCGCGCTTTCCTCGCCTATAAGACCCAGGGCGATCGCCGATTCAATACGCACCATTTCATGCTTGTCCGTGAGGAGGTTTATGAGACCCGGGACCGCGTCTTTCTCCTTTTTATCGCCGCAATACTGCGCCGCTTCGACAAGTGTTTTTTCATCGCTCCCGGAGGATAAATCCGCTATATATTCCTTTGCCGTTTTTTCAGTTTTTGCTTCCTGCGCCTGAACCATTACGACGGCGGCGACCACAAAAACCAGAATGCATATTAAACGTTTCATGGCACTCTCCATATAGATTTTAGGATATTGGAGCATTATCTTCCTGTAAAAAATTATGTCAATGATTTTATAATTGGACGGGCCTGCTTTTTTAGGCTTCAACCGGGCCCCATTCCCCCGCGGGCTCGCCCAAGCCCCGTTCCGGGGAATGGAAAAGGAGCGCCAGCAAATGCATTGCTGCTGAAACCCGCCTCTTTTGACGGAGAAGACGCGCTGAACACCGGTGAGAACCGTATTAATTTACTCTGTTTTCTGCAAATTTTCTTTACAGTTTATGACCGGTGATTATAGGCTGTCACAGAATCAGCATGCGCAGCGTGTTTCACCAGACCAGATAACACCTCGATGCTACTGAGAATACCAGCACAAACAAGGACACGGCAGACTACCATGAGCAGAATAGATGACCATACCGAAGATCATACCAACGAAAACTTTGAAGAGATGCTTGAACAATCCATGAACCGGAGAGACGATTTCCCGGTAGGAACAAAAGTTGAGGGAAAAGTCGTATTCATAACCAGCGACCTCGTGTTCGTTGACATCTCCGGAAAAAGCGAAGCGGTCATCGGCATTCAGGAATTCAGGAACGACGACGGGACGCTTTCGGTCCAGGTGGGCGATGTCCTCCAGGCCTATGTTGTCTCCCGGACCGGGGGTGAAATACATCTCACCAGCAGTCTCGGGAAAGGAGGCATCAACCCGGGCCTCATCCAGATGGCGTACCGCGAATCGATCCCCGTGTACGGCACGGTGACCGACACCGTCAAGGGCGGATATTCGGTATCGGTGGGAGGGGTGAAATGCTTCTGCCCCGTGTCGCAGATAGACACCAGGAGCCCTTCCGATCCGAAGTCAATGGTGAACCGCGCATTTCTGTTTAAAATCATCGAGTACAAGGAAAAGGGAAGGAACATAATCGTATCGCGGACCGCCCTGCTGGACGAGCAGCGCAGGGCGACCGAGGAGAGCCTCAGGCAGACCCTCAAAGCCGGCGACCGGATATCAGGCACCGTTTCCGGGGTCCGCGATTTCGGCGTCTTTGTCGATATCGGCGGGGTTGAGGCCCTAATCCCGAAATCGGAGCTGTCATGGAGCCGTTACACCGACACATCCACGTTCAAGGTCGGCAGCAAGGTCGAGACCGTCGTCAAGTCGGTGGATTGGGACAAGAAGCGTCTGACCCTGAGCATCAGGGACCTCCTGCCGGAGCCGTGGGAGCAGATCGACAAGTATGAAGCCGGCCAGGTCATACCCGGCGTCGTGGTCAACATCATCAAGAACGGCGCCTTCATGGAAATCGAGCCGGGGCTGGACGGGTTTATCCACGTTTCCCGGATGAACTTCCTTAAAAAGATCAACCGGCCCGAGGAGGTGGTCTCCATCGGCGCCCGCGTGAACGCAAGGATCACCGGCATCAACGCCGCCGACAGGAAAATATCCCTTGAGCTGGTGCCCGACGAGCCGGACCCGTGGCAGGGAGCCGGGACTGACATCGCCAATTCAGTCCAGGAAGTCACCGTTGAAGACGTCAAGCCGGCGGGCCTCAATGTGCGGCTCCCCAACGGCATGCTGGGCTTCATCCCCCGGGGCGAGCTCAAGACAAAGAACGAAGCGGAATTATTGAAAAAATACGCCGAAGGCGACCGGATACAGGCGGTAGTGCTCCGCATCGAGCAGAACAACCGGAAACTCATCCTCAGCGAACGGGAAGCGATCCGCGTGGAAGAGCGGTCTGATTACGAGAATTTCATTAAAAAAGATTCATCATCCCAGTCCACATCGCTCGGTTCACTCCTCAAAAACAAATTTGACGATATTCAGAAGAAGATGGAAAAATAGTTTACCCGGGGAGCACCTTCCGGGGCGGCCACTCTGAGATCGAAACACAGGATCCCGATGATAAAACTGAAAAACGGACATGTGGTCACCTACCAGAAGGACTTCGACGCCTTTTTCCAGGACCTTCTCGAATCAATGGTGCGGGAATCGCGCCGCTCCGCAGCCGGTCAGGGAAAACAGACCGAGGACCAGACCGGCAACGAGCTCTTCCTCAAGGAGCTCATGGACAACTGCATCTACGTCACCCACCAGCTCTTTGACCTGGCCAGGGAAAAGGAGGAATTTTCCCGCTTCATGGTGACCGGGTTTATATTCAACAGCATCATCTGCAGCCTCCCGGTTCTGGAAAACGAAATGCCCCCGGAAAGCGGGCCTGAGGACGAGGGACCGGTGCATTGATAGCGCCGTCATAAGGCCCCCTAAATACCCCGGAGGGGGACTCTATAAAGTATCATTGCATTAGTGGCCCCCACTCTGGGGGGGTGGGCAGTACAAAGCCGGGCCTCGTCATAGCAAATCCAGCAGTTCTTTCAGCTTCGTCAGATCAGCTTCATCGATTTTTTTCTTCACCAAAGTCGGGTCGTCCCTTTTGCCGATGCTCACGGTCAGGGCAATGCGGTCTCCTTCAAAATAGGGCGGATAGTCAAGGATGATGCCCCGCGCCGCGAAATATCCCGCGATGTCATCGGCGCGTTTTTTAAGCGCGGAGTATTCGGGATACCGGGCCCCGCGGATGAGGCCGTAGAGGTGCTCCTCCCACTCTTTTCTGTCAGTGGTCTCATCGGGCCGTATCCCCGCCACGAATCCCGCATCACCGTCACGGGCCACGATATCGGAAAGCATATCGACGATGAACCGGAAGATATTGACGCGCAGGGGCGCATAGGATGTCCATGCCGAGAGTGCCTCGTGGACCGCGTGGGGAAGGCGGATCAGGTCCCGGATGATACGGAACTGCATGTCCCGGCTGTCCAGGTAATCCTTCAGCGGCGCCGGCAGCTCGCTTGCCTGCGCCGCAAGGTCGGCACCCCCCGTAAACTCGCCGGGAAGGCGCAGACATTTTTTCGCGATACGGTCAAGGCGGCCGGCCTCGATCCCCAGTTCCCGAAGTATGGCGTGGAGCCGTATCCTGCCCATCGGGCCGATCTCGTTGCGCATGCACTTCAACAGGGCGCGGCCCGTATACCACCCGGCGTCCATGGATGGCAGCACCAGCGCTTCCGCCGATTCGGCGCCGGCTTCCCTGATCGCATCCAGCCGGTTAAAGCCGAAGACCACCTGAAAGGCGCCGCCCCGGTCGATGACGGCGGGCGGGTCCAGCACGCCGAACTCCCGTATCGATGACCGCAATTCATCATCAACCCGGTTCCTGCTGATCTTGTAGTACCGGTCGTTGAAATCGATCTGATCGAGTAGGATTCTCTGTGTCTGTTGATTGTTATCGCTTCCAGCCATTTCAGTACGGCCCCCTGCCCTTGTAGATGACATGAGTTTTATTGAATTCACCCATAAAAAACCTGCCGGTGCGAGGAGTCCCTCGATAATCTCGGGATAAACTTCGCGGCGAAACAATCTGGCAATTACATATCATAACACTGGCAGCACCAGGATCGCTTCGCCGCGCTCGCGATGACAAGTCTTTTATCCTTCTTCCGTTATTTTTAATTATCTCTCGCCCCTTTCGTCACTCCGCGGGCATGTGGCGGGTCCGCTACAGCAGGCCGGTCAGCGCATTCCCGAATTCCTCGGGGAAAATGACCCTCACCTTCGGCAGGCGTTCCACGGCGCTCTCGGCCGCATCGGTGAGCTCGCTGGTGGTTATAAAAACCCCCTGCTTGACCTTCAGGTCGTTCACGGCCTGCGCCAGGTTCCTGAGGGGTATCTCGCTGATCCGGATGTCCTTCCATCGCCTCACCCAGATCAGGGTCTTGTCCTTAGTGGAAAGGTTGATCGCCAGAAAATCGACGCCGTCCGGCTCACGGTAGCTGGGCAGTATCTCGTCAACGCGGAAGCCCATCTTCGCGACGGCCCGGCCGGCGATGATCCTGAAGTTCTCCCCGTCGAGCTGGTACAGGGCGCTGATATTCTCCGCCGCCTCGCCGGAAGCGCCCGATTTTTTCCGCTGCTGGCCGTCGTCCCGCGCCGCATCGCTCCGCGCCGACGCGAGAATGGCGTCAAGGTCGACCGACACGGCCGACTTGAGGCCGCAGATATTCCAGAGAAAATCGTCCGGGAAGGCGTCGCGCAGCCAGTCATCGGTGTGATTGATGACCGAGTCCTCTCCCTCGGCCCCGCCGGGTTTCCCGATAGCGTCCATTTCCTTCCGGAGCATCGTCGTGAGGTGCTGGACGTTCATGTATTTCCGGTCCAGCTGGTAGAGCTGGTTCCAGTAGTCATAGGCAAGCTCCGTCATTTCCGCGTTTACCGCGGCAAAGCCCAGGTCGTAGAGGATCACGGCCTCTTCATCACTCGCATCGCTCCTGCGCACCTGGTCCAGGACCGACTCGAGCACCTTCACCGCTTCCGCGGGCCGCTTGGTCTGCACGCAGAGCAGCGCGTACAGCCGCCGGGCCACCAGGAGCGCGCTTTCATCGGAGCTCGTGTCGATTATCATCCTGGCGTAATTGAGGGCCGTCTTGTAGTCGCGCTTCCGCTGCTGTGCGAAGGCCATGGCGAGGTTGGCGATGTCGGAGTGGGAATTCATGGAGAGGGCCTCCCTGAAGTACTCCACGGGCTCCGCCGCCTTCTGGCTCTGGTAGCTCGCGATGCCCGCGCCGAAGAGCACCTCGAAATCCTTTCTCCCCGCCTTGATAAGGCGGTCGAAGAAGCGCAAGGCCTGTTCGAAATATTCCTGCCCGAGGAGGATGAAGGCCACGTGGTACAGTGCCTCCTCGTCGCCGGGGTGGTCTTTCAGCACGTCAAAATAGTTCATGAAGGCCTTCTGCAGGTCGTCGCGGAGCAGGTATGACTCGGCGAGCTTGCGCTCCACCGCGGCCTTCGAAACCTCGTAATTATACTTGTCAATCCTCCTGATCTCCTCGAGGTGCAGGACGCCTTCGTCGACATCGTTCTTATCGAAATAGATATTCGCCAGCTTCCAGTGGACCATGAAGTTATTCGGGTCTTCGTCGAGTATTTTCCTGAATTCGAGGACTGCCTGGTCGACCTGGTTCTGGTTCAGGTATGCCAGGGCGCGGTTATAGGGGTTCAGGCGGGGCGCCACGACATAAAAATAGACCAGGGAAAGGCCCAATATGACCGCCAGCGCTATCAGTATGGGTACGAGCATCAATCCTTCCTGCCATTTAATGTTCTTGCGCGCCCGGAAGGGGCCACGGGCCGGCCGATTCGCGCCATCACCCTACCTGCGCATGAACCGGACGATCGAAGGCCATCCATTAATAATATAGGACATATCGTCCTCCCGCTTGAGGATAAAATCGTCCTCGAGCTTGATTTTTGTCCTGAACGGAAGGTTTATCATAATATCCGGCGGAACGAATTTCGGAAGCTTTTCGAAATGGACCTGTATTTCGTTTACCGTGGAAGCCATTCTCAGGGATATGAGGCCGAACCGTGACGGCATATCGTCAATCTTGATCTCGTTGCCCGGCTCGAACCATTCCGGCCTCGGCCGGGGGAACAGGTCAAGACGCTCCGGGTAATCCACGAAAAGGATATTGCGGATAGTCGCGAACATCATGGCGCTCGCAGTCATCGAGGCCCCGTCCCCCCAGCTGGCCCTTCCCGTGGACGGGTTCATGAACTCCGGAAGGACATAGGTCCCGGATTTCGTTCCCATGAGGGCCCTGACGATCTCATCGCACTTCGGGTCCTTCATCATGATCAGATTGTTCGCCGCAACCAGGGATGACACGGTATCGACGCCCAGCGACTTGACGAACAGGGTGGCATCGCCAAAGTAGGCGCGCATCCTCTCCAGCAGGCCCCGGAGATGGTCGGCGGTAACGCCTTCTATCCTGAAGGGATAGCCGGCGAAGAGATTGTAGAGTATGAACTCGTTCTCGGGGAGACCCTCCGCCCTGTCAAAGGCCGCTCCCGCCAGGATCACGGCGATGCGGCCGGCCTCCTTCCTGAACCGGGTCTCGTCGCCGAAGATGCCGAGGCACCGCGCCAGGTAGGAGTACTGCGCCAGGGCGTGGGAGATCCTGATCAGGTCAAAGGGGTGGTCCTCGGCAATGTAATAGAACTCCAGGGAGTTCCGGCCATGGGACCCGAATTTTTTCAGCTTTCTCGAGTAGTTATAGAGAAGAAGCGCCTTCCTCTTTATGAATTCAAAGCGTCCCTGCAAAAAACCGGTATCGCGCACATGGATGAAGTAATCGGCGATGGAATCGATCATCGCGCAGGCGTCGATGACCATGTCAAAGGTCAGGTTCTTTTCATCGGCGGCGAATCCCTTGATGCAGAAGTCGATGTAGCGGAGCGACTCGGTGAAGTAGCCCATCCGGTTGCAGCCGAATATGATGTAGAAGGCCGCGCGGTAATCAATCGAACCGTTTTCCCTGATTATATTTTTCAGAGAAAAATTGAGGAGGGAGATCTTCGACCCGTAAAACCAGTTCTGCAGCTGCCTGTCGGGGATGCCCAGGTTGGCGCCGTTCCTGATCCTCATCGAGGAAAAGGCGGTAAAATCCTCCCTGACCCTTTCGTAATCGTATTTTCCGCCCTTCAGCTCGGCGCGCGAATCGATGGCGATCCTCAGCACCATGCGGTTGTCACCTTTTTTAAGGGTATAGCCGGCGGCCAGGGTGGCCATGCCGAAGGGGGACGCGCTGCGGCCCTGCCCGGTGCCGCCGCCCCACGGATCGATGTCACGGCACTCCTCCCCGCCGCCCGAAAAGAAAAAATCCGGTTTTACGGCGAGACAGAGGGACTTCCTCCCGTTGACCGCCATGCACTGGAGCTCCTTCAGGTATTCCACGGACTCCAGGCCGCCGAGATTGTGCTGGTCATAGGGCCTGACGACGAAAAGGAGCGACGCGTTTTTCCGTTCCTTGAGACTGCATTCCGTTTCAACGACCGCCTCGTCCGCCGCGCCGCGGGCGCCGTACATGGTCTGCCGCAGTTTGCAGACATCGTTTTCCCAGATCGTATGGATGACGGAATTCTTCGTGTCCCGTTCCTGCCTGACGCGGTCCCATTCCACGGCCGGGCGGTATAGCGCCCGGCCTTCGACGATCCAGGTCTCAAGGGACCAGTGATCATAGGAAGGGGACATCATGCCGGCCGGGTCGATATACAGGCCGTCATCGGAGAGAAAGTTGGTGAAATACAGGCAGTCCCTCATGACGCTGTTGACCAGCATGTGAGGGACCAGGGAGGAGGCGCCAAGGGATGTATCGGTTATCGCGTTGATCCACGCGGGCCATCGGAAATTGGAAAATTTCTGGAATACTGTATAATTATTGAGGCCGGTGAGGTAATTGTCCCGGGAGGACCGGTATTTGTCGTAATCTATCTTTACCTTACAGGCGCCGGCGAAATCGAATAATTTCCTGTTGCTCCCGGTGTGCTTGTTAATCTGCAATGATCTCACGCGGGACCACTGGACCTTCCATGGTTTCATTTAAAGGACTTCAGGGCTTCTTCCTCGGAATCATATATGTCAAACATGTCCATCAGCTCGACAACTTCGAAAATTTTCTTAACGGCGTTGTTCATGTTGCAGAGCTTCAGCATCCGCTTCTGCTCTTTCAAAATTCTCATGGTGGAAACGAAAATTCTCAAACCGGAGCTGCTCATATATTCCACGTTTTGAAGGTTCATGAGCAGATGCATATCAGGTTCATTCTGGATTATCTTGTTAATTTCTTTTTCAATTTCCGCAGAGAGGTGCACATCCAGCCTCCCCGCCAGGTAAACAACAACGACATTATCGACCCTCTTTATATTCAGATTCATATACATCTCCACATAGTTAATATGTTGAATTGCAATTCTACATTTATTGTATATATTAATCAATAAAAAATTATAGAATTACGACTATTTATTTTTCAATATCAGCGCGGCATCCTGACGCGCCACCTATATGTCAATGAACGGCGTTTACCCATCCCGCTTGCAATGGCGTGAGCCCGGCGGCAATCTCTATTCCTTGCCTTCCCTGGCTTGTTTTCTGGTAATTAGAAGGCCCAGTGCCGTGAGGATAAACAACAGGGTGAACAGTATAGCCAGGGATGTCATTACCATATGGCCCACCTGCCACGCGACGGCGCCATTTCCGGCATCCGCCGCTATCTGCGTATTGATCGTTTTTTGCGAACGGATGAACAGGAACATCGAAATGGCCGAGATGAAAGGATAGATAAGGCCATTGTAGTACACCAGCCCCCGGTAGCGGAGCGGGTCGAAGAGGGGCATTATCATGGCGACGCCGCTGACCAGAAGCAGGGCCGCGAATACCCGGAATACATAGTACAGGGGTGAAATGATCTCATCGTTGACGATCTGTTTCAACCACTCCTCGGAGGAAAGATCGGCGCCTTCCTCGGTCTTAACGCTGCGTCCTTCATAATCGGCCGCAGACTCGGCGGTCCTGGTTTCGACATTGGATGAAAAGAGCCTGAAGACACGGTAGGGAGAAACATAAAAGGAGAACCCCACGACAATATATACGATGCCGGTCAACAGCACTATGCCCTGTAAAACGTTCGTCGACTTGGACCTCATTCAGGCGACCTCGCTTTGTTCAATGATAAGAATCCAGGCGAATGGGAACATCAGGAACGGGCCCACGGCGGAAGCCATGGCCATTCCGATAGGATATAAGTCTAAAAAACATCGAATAAATCAATAATAATTTCTTCGAGAGGTCAAAAATGTATACCGGCTGTCTACCGGCCGGATCTTTTAAGCAGTTTTTCGGATATCTCCTGGGAGGAATCGAGGATCCGGTCGATGCGGATATCCCGTTCGGACACCTCGATGGCAAAGGACGCGTCGGAAAGGTCGCTGCCCCTGTCGCCGGCGCTCCTCTTTTCAACACCGGCAAGGTAACGCGCGAAGAAGCCTATCAGCGTGCCGTCCCGGTATCCCGGGACGGCGGCGTTGTCCACGGACACACAGGCCACCTCGTCCACGTCAACGCGGAACAGGTCCTCGACGCGGACCCGGTAGTCGGGGTAGCCCGAATGATAGCGGCGGCCCGCGATCTCCGTCTGCTCGAAGATCGGGTAGAGGCTGAACGACGCCGCTACCGCGTCGCGCAGGTAGCCGGTGCTGAACATACGCCGGTCGTCCGCGCCGTCCTGGCCCGTCATGACGACCGGCAGATGGCGGAACGTCTCGATCCGGCTGTCGCCGCATACGTCGCCGGCCAGCTTCGCCACGGCGTTGTTTTTAAAAACGCAGTCCGCGGGGAAGGTTATGTCAAGGAGCCTGTTGAGCCGGTCTTCCGAAAAAAACTGCTCCATCCGCTTTCTGAACTCGGTCTTGCCGCCGCTCAAGAGAAAGAGCGACAGCACGATATAGCCGTACGCCGACGTGTACATCAGGTCATAGCTCTTCCCGGTTTTATTGAGCGCGCTCAGGAATCCGCCGTAGAAGAGGGAATTGAGAAGGCCCGTTTCGAGGACCAGGGCGCTCCGCTTTGCCGTTACCTGCGAGACGATCGGGGCAAGGGCCTCGCCGCCGGCGCATGCAGCCAGCCGCGCGTATTCACCGCTCTCGCCGGCGGCCTCGAACCGGGGGAGCACGAGCCCCCCCGCGAAGTCTTTCACGTCGCCGGCGTACAGTTCATTCAAGACGTAGTAGACCCTCTGCCCTTCCCTGACGGTAGCGTCGTATATGCCGTACAGCTGGCGCACGTCTTTCCTGTTCTTCACCATGGTGAAGATCCGGTCCGACAGCCCGAAGACGCGGTCCCGCAGCCCGGCGTCGTCGTCGCCGCAGTCGATCACGATATAACGGTACTCCTTTGACAGCATGAACAGAAGGGGCGACAGGATTTCGGGGTTCACCTTTACCTTCGACCCGAAGGCGACGTTGAGCAGGTCGAGGCCGTCATCGACGCGCTCCATCCGCTCGCTGATGATCTGCTCGAAGGCCGGACTGTCCTCCGTCCGGTGGGAGAGCGGAGCGGCGGCCTTCTTCTCGAAGAGGTTGAAAATGCTGCTGCCGCCGAAGGACAGGTCGAGGACGACCGTCCTCCCGCTCTTCCTGAGCGAAACGCCGAGCAGGGCCGCCAGGAAGGACTTGCCCGACTGCGGGAAGGGGCTATAGACGGTTATGACGCGGCTTGAACCGCCGAAATATTTTTTTCCGATATCCGACACCGCGAAGCCCATGCGTCCAATGGTATTCAGATAACCGCGGAGGCACTTGTACGACATCAGGAAGAAGCGGTAGAGGTCCTCAACGCTGAAGATCATGAGGTTCGAATCAACCAGGGCCCGCACCCTGCCGGTCTGACGGTTTTCGGTGAAGGGTATGGTCCCGAAAAAAGAGCCCGGCGCCAGGTACACGACATCCGTTTTGCCCATGGATTCGATCTCGAAGATGCCGCTGAGGACGACGTAGAAGGAATTGATTTTTTTCATGTCGAACTGGTGTCCCTGCTTGACGGACACCGGCTTGCCGATGAGGCGGAGCTGACCGATTTCATCATCAAGGCAGTGGCGGAAGATCGGGATGTTCGCGAGTATGGTTCCGGTGACGTTCATGCTCTGGCCGGCCGTCAGAATTTTCTCAGCATGCTGATCAGCTCATTCTTTCCGTACAGCTCGATCGGGCGGGTGTTGGCGAAATCAACGGCCGACTGGGCGAATTCCCCGGTGGTGATGACGATGATCCTGGTCGCGTTCTTTGATCTCATGGTCTCATGGAGCGAGCGCAGGTACTTTTCCTGCACCGTTTCAGTGCTTCGGAGAAGGCGTACGATCCGGTTCGTCGCCCGGGTGTTCCGCCACTTGCCCTCGCTCTCGGAAGCGATTATCTCTATCTCGGTGTCGCTGATGATGTTGATGTCGTTGATGGTAAAGTTCATCGCCTCGACGATCTTCCGCGAGGTGTGCTCGAACTGCGACAGGCCGGATATGAGGAAATCCTTGATGCGGTCGTCCTGCCGGAACTCCGCGTAGTTTTTAAGCTTGGCCTGGACGTCGCGGAAATTGGGCTTCACCTCGGCGATCTTCTCCCACTGGTATATGGCGGAATGGAGGTCCCTGGTCTTCTCACAGCATTCGGCAAGATAGTAGCGGAGGCCGAGCTCAGTGTCGCTCCCCTTGCGGGCGAACTTCAGCCCCCGTTCGAATTCCTGCATCGCCTTCTGTATCATGCCCTTCTGGAGGTGGCAGGAGCCCTTGGCGAGGAAGCATTTCACCTTCAGGTCCTCGCTCTTCTGGGCAATCTCGAATTCCTTGATGGCCCATTCCAGGTCGGCCATCTGACGGAGCACCAGGCCGAGAAAATAGTGGGCGCGGTAATTGGCAGGCTCGATCTTGATGGCCTCGAGAAAGGCCTGCTTTGAGTCCTGGTAGAGGTTGTTCTGGTAATAGATCTGGCCCAGGTAATAATACGACTGCTCGTCCCTCGCGTTCAGGGCGATACTCTTCTTGAAAAAGGTCATTGCCCGGTCCAGGGCGTTGGTCCGAAAATAGATCGATCCCAGCTCGAAGAAATAGAGGTAGTTGTCCGGCTCGAGCTTGGTGAGGAGGAGGTACTCGCCCTTCGCGTCCTCAATCATCCCCTGGTCCATGTAGAGCTTGGCCAGCTTGGCGCGCACCTCGCTTTCCTTGACGTGCTCGTTGTATTTCCCGTACTTGAACACCTGGCGGTATTCGACGATGGCGAATTTGATGTTGTTTTCCTTCAGGTAGGCCTCGGCGAGGAGATAGTGGGCGTATGAGTTCCGGTCGTCCTTCTCCAGGATATCGGTGAGCTTCTTGATGGCCTGCTTCGTCTGGCCAGCCTCGATCATCTGGGCTATCTCCTCTATCCTCCGCGGCAGCACAAATGAATTGACCACGTACATGATGATCCCCGCGAGGATAAGGATGAACAGGAATACTATTACATAGGTAAGTATCATGGAACAATTACATCCTACTGGAACTTAACAAAGAGTAGTACCGGACGCTCATTCTGTCAAGATTGTAATTTTGCCCGCCCCTTGTTAACGGCTGCCCCCGGGTGCGGCCGTGGCATCTATTATTCCATTATCGGATTATTTTGTAAAGCCATATAGCATTGTTTACCCGGTTATATGCTGTCCGGCGGGAACAATTATTGCCATGGGGGAAAAAATAATATTGACAAAAAAGGGCGCTTCCCATATTTGAAAATTTCTGACCGGGGGCGTAGCTCAGTTGGGAGAGCGCTTGAATGGCATTCAAGAGGTCAGGGGTTCGATTCCCCTCGTCTCCAATCATCAAATCCGGTTCAAGGCCGGCGCATCACGCCTCTCCAGAGTATTTTTCCTCCAGAACATTCCCGTGAATGGTGACGATTTTTTCGATGAAATAGCGTCTCTTCCCGGCGGGTATAACGGCCTCGACGATTTCACCGGCTTTTTTATTCTGCATGGCGTTGCCTATCGGCGATGACAGGGATATCTTTCCCGCCGACGGGTCGACCTCGTTGGGAGCGACGAAGATGAATTCCATCCGGTCGTCGCTGTCCAGGTCTATCACGCTTACCGTGGCTCCGAACCCTATCCGGTCATCGGCGATATCGCCGATATTCAATTCCTTAAGCTGGCCGAGCTGGGCATTGAGCTGCGATATCAGGGCCTGGACGAAAGACTGGCGTTCCCGGGCCGCATGGTACTCGGCATTCTCCTTCAGGTCTCCATAGGCGCGCGCCTCGGCGATGCGCTTGGGTATCTCCACCTTGTATTCGTAATTCAGTTTTTCCAGCTCTTCCCTGATGGATTGCCTTTTCGCTTCAATATCGTTCGCCATCTCGGTCTCCTCGTGCCTTCACAAGCATCAAACACCGTGTCCCCCGTCACAGGCGGGGGACACAGGGGACTATCGGTCATTCATTGTTCGACAGCTTGATCAGGATCTTGATGTTCTTGTTATCGTCCTTCTTGACTTCGAACCCGTTTTCCTTTAACGTTTTTTCAATCCGGTAGTTCATTAAATCAATTACTTTTTTTTTCATGCGGTTCATCCTTGAACAAAATATTTCCCACAAGAGGCGCGTGCCGGGGGCCGGTTCACGTAAATCTCTATTAATGTCGGAATATCCACCTGCCGGATTAAGCGTTCAGCCGCAATTAATTCCCCCTTCCCTTCGCGTTATGTCTAACAGGTGCGGCACGGCGACCTTTTTTTTCTTCATTACCGCCGATAACGCCCATGATGCCGGGAACGAGACCAGCAAGCCGGCGATGCCGCCGGCGATGGACGGGAGATCGCCCCCGAGGCCGAACCTTCCCCCGGCGGATGCCCCCAGGACCGTTCCGGCAATGAGCATCAGCACGGGCAGAAGATAGACCACCGCGGCGGCCGTCACCACCGCCCTCTCTGCTATTTCGAAGGTCACCCCGTCGCCGACCCGCGCGCCGCCGTCGTTGTCCATCCAGAGGCGCCGTGAAAGGCGGTCCGGGCTCATCGCGCAGGTATGGCTGGCGGAGCAGCCGGCGCACAGGGACGCCGTCCCGGTTTCGACCAGGATTGTATCCCCGCGTATTTCCACCACGATGCCCCGTTCCATGGGTTTATTCAGATTGATTCCAGAGTCCCTCCCCCTTGATGGTGGAGGATAGGTGGGGGTGAACATTTTCATTCACCCTCCCCTCGCCCCTCCCATCAAGGGAGGGGGATTCAGTGGGATGGGCTTATACATCAGCCCTATTTAATAATAACAACTTCCCCGAATTTTTTCAAGTCCGGCAGCACCGATTCATTGCCGACAACCACCGTCACCAGGCCCGGTTCGAAGAGCTTCGCCGTCTCCGCAAGGACCTCTCCGTCCCGCACGCCGTTGATCCTGCCGAGGTAACCGGTAAAATAGTCCGGCGGCAGGTTGTTGTAGGCGATGAACAGGTAGTTGGAAAGGACATTCATCGGCGTGTCGAACTGGAACACGAAGCTGTTGGTAATGGCCTTCCGGGCCCACTCCATCTCGGCCCCGGAAATTTTCTCATGGGAGATCCGGTCGATGTTCTCGTTCAGGAGGCCCAGGGCTTCGCCCAGGGTCCTGTTCTCCACCTGGGCAAAGGCCAGGAACACGCCGGTCCCGGAACGGAGCTTCAGGATGGACTGGACCGCGTAAGCGAGGCCACGCTTGACCCTGATCTCGGTCATGAGTCGGGAATTGAAGGACCCACCGCCCAGGATGAAGTTCATGATCTCCAGGGCATACCCTCCCCCGTACGATATCTCGGGCGCGACGGTGCCGACGATGACCGTCGACTGGGGAATGTCCTTGGGGTAGAAGTAAATCTTCCCGCGGGAGGCCTTCACCCGCGCTCGGATGCTTTCCCGGTCGGCCGTATAGGCCATGTCCCCGCCGGGCGCTATGGCGGAAAAACGCTCGCGACAGAGGCGCCCGGCTTCGGCGAAGCCGATCGATGACGATATGCCGATCATGATGTTGCGGCCGGCGCGGTATTTTTCCCAGACGCCTTTCACGTCTTCAATGGTATAGGCGGCCACCTTCTCCGGCGTCGGCGACGATCCGTATCCTTCTCCGCCGAAAATTATATCGCGCACCCTGTCGAAGGCTATCTCGGCAGGGTCGTCGTATTTTCTGCGGATTGAATCGGCGACAAGCCCCTTCGCGGTATCCAGGGAGCGCTGGTCAAAGACGGGACTGGCGACAAGGTCGGCCACTATGGCGAAGGCCTCGCCCCTGAAGCGCTCCAGTACCTTCAGCGAAATGACCGTCCCCTCCCATGACGACTCGACCGACAGCCGTCCGCCCATGGCGTCGACCTTCTCGTGGAGGACGCTGCCGGGATAGTTCACGGAGCCGCCCAGGGATATGGCCTTCGCGATGACATCGGAGATCCCGGCGTTTTCCTTTTTCTCATAGAGCTTGCCGAAGCCGATCGAGGCCATGACCGTCACCTGGGGAAGCTCGTCCCTGATGTAGAACAGCCGTATGCCATTTGCCAGGACCGCCGTCTCGACCGGGGGGAGCCTGATGGCGTCCGGGGAAAACTGCGCCGACGCAGGCCGGCCCGCGTCCCAGAACAGGGCAAGGACGATGAGTATGGCCATGGTCATTACGCGTTTCATTTTTTGCCTCCTGCGGCCCGGCTGTCCAGGAGCATGCCCACGGTCCTGTTCGATTCGGTGAAATATTTGTCCTTCATGCCCTTCACGTCAACCATGGAAACTTTTTTTATCATGGCAAGATAATCGGCGGCGTATTTCCAGTTGCCGTACAGCGTCTGGTAATAACTCAGGAGATGGGCGATCCCCTTGTTCGTCTCAAGGTCGAAGACCATCGCGGATTCGATGCCGTTGATCACCTTCTGAAGCTCCGCTTCCGACACGTCGACGAAAAAGCGGCTCATCTCGTCATGGATTGCGCGCTCCAGCTCTTGCGGCGTATGGGGCGGCCGCGGCGCGGCGAAAAGGACAAACAGGTTGTCATAGCGCGAACCCGGCGCCCCGTTCCAGGCGCTGATGGAGGAGGCGATCTTCTTTTCCAGCACCAGGGCGCGGTAGAGCCGGGACGATTTGCCGCCGGTGAGCATCTCCGCTATGACCTCGCAGGTCAGGTCGTCCCGTGACGGGAACGCCGGCTTGTGCCATCCGATCATGAGATACGGGTTCGCCTCGAAGTTCATGGAAAAGCGGCGTTCGCCTGTCTGCTTCGGCTCGCCTATGGCCACGGGGGCCGGGTCGGGCCGCTCATCGAGGACGCCGAAATATTTCTCAATGACCGCGAAGGTCTTTTCCGTGTCCTGCATGCCGACGACGGTGATGGTCATGCGGGACGGCACGTAATTGTCCCGGTAGAATTTCCGCACGTCCTCGATCGATAAAAAGGGAATATTGGACCGCCACCCGATAATGGGATGCCGGTAGGGATGGGCCATGAGGGCCGTGGCCATGAACTTCTCGTAGATGAGGCCCGTTCCGATGGAATCGTAGTGCATGAGCCGCTCCTGGAGGACATTGTTCCGCTCGAGGTAGAATTCCCGGAGCACGGGGCTGATGAGGCGCTCCGACTCCATCTTCGCCCACATCTCCAGCCGGGATGAGGGCAGCTCGATATAGTAGCCGGTCTTGTCCTTTGACGTCGACGCGTTGAAACCGACGCCGCCGTTCTCCGCGTAGATGGCGTCGTAGGGAGTGCTGACCACCAGGTCAGCCTGCTCCTTCTGGAGCCGCTTCAGCTCAGCCTCAAGGGCCGGCAGGCGCGTGTTCGCCGGATCGGTGAGCTTCAACCGGTCAATGGTCTCACCCACCGCTTCCATCCTCGCCTGGAGGGGGCGCTCCCTCCCCCAGTCCTTCGTGCCGATGGTCTCGGTCCCCTTGAAGAGCATGTGCTCCAGCAGGTGGGCCGCGCCGATGGTGCGGTAGCTCTCGTCGACCGACCCGACGCGGAAGGATATCTCAAAGGCCAGGACCGGTGCGTACCCCCGGTTGAGCAGGATGACGGTGATCCCGTTTTTCAACTTCCTGGCCACCACGTTCTTTTTCAGGTATTCGCCGGCGTCACGTATGGCCCCGTGGCCGGGATCCGCGGCAATCATCATAGCCAGCAACAGCGCCGGCATCAGCATTCTTTTTTTCATGAGCAGCTCCTGGACCGGAAATATAGGTTCACATCCGACAATTGCCGGATATATGATGTTAAATCAAGAATAATTTATATATGACGCCGGGAGCGCCCGCCCTGTTACAACGCGACTGGAGCCGGGGCAGCAAAATGCCGTTTCTCGCCCCGGCCGCAAACGGCGAATCGGGCATGGTGAGCCGCATAAAGGACAGCGGGCCCTAGGAGTGCATTTCAATCGAGCACCTCGGCGTGGTGCGCAACGGAAATGAAGACACCACGAGCGACGAGGCGAAGGCTTTGGCCGGCGGGTTCGAGGATTACCGCTTCGGGGAGTATGACGGCGGGACCGAGGTTATGGTTGATATGCCTGGTCCCGACGCGATTGAAGCGTCCAGGGAAATGTTCGAATCCACCTGGCCGAAGGCGCTGCAAAGACTCAAGGCCCCGGCTGGACAGCGGGAAAAGGTCGTGGCACGGAAACGCTCGAAACCGAGAATGGCCGTCCACCGCGCGCGGAGAAAGAGATAACGCGGATGGACGGGATCATTTCCATGACGGTCCCTGGCCCTTATCGCACGTTTTTCCTGTTCACCGCGCCGCCATGTCCCGTTGAAGCCGCGTACCTGCCCGGGGACACTTCCCGGATGCGGCCCTCTTCGAGGAGATAAGCGAGGGAAAGATCGACCCATCCGTCCGCCATGTACCGCTTCACGGCGCCTTCGCCGCGGTAGATGTCGCGGACCACCCCAGCCTTGCTGATTCCCGCGCCGCCGCTCTTCTTGACCGCCTGATGCACGTGTTCAAGGCGCTGCCGGCGCCATTCGATGATCTCGGCTACGCGCTCCCGGGGATTTTCCACCGGGCTCCCGTGGGCGCCCAGGATGAGGCGCAGGTTGGGAAGCGCCCGAATGCGTTCGAGGGTTTGAATATAAATCTTCAGGTCGGATTTAGGCGGGCCGAGCCATGTGGTTACGCTCCGGAGGACATTGTCGCCGCCGAGCAATATGCCGGACCCTTCATCGTACAGCGACAGGTGGTCAGGGGAGTGCCCCGGTGTCGCGACAAGCCGCCAGGCCCGGCCGCCTATCGCCATGACCCCGCTGTCGCCGATAATCTCATCGGGGTCATCGACGAACCGGGTCCCGTACAGCTTTTCATAAAACCAGGACGCGGCCGGGTCAACGACGCACGCAGCGATGAAGCGGACCAGAGCGTTCCGGTCACCGCGCTCTGTCCTGTAGGAAGCGCGGTATCTCTCCCGGGACCCGATCGTTTCAAGCATCGGGCGGGTCAGCAGGATCCGCAGACCCAGCCTATACCTGAGGGCCGCGAGGCCGGAGAAATGGTCCGGGTGGGCATGGCTGGGCAGGACCCTCCTGATCGAACAGGGCTCTCCCCTGTCCCGGCAGTGCGCTTCAATGCGCCGTATCTCCCGCGCGAGGTACCGAACGGAGCCCCTGGTGCCGTAACCCGCCTCGTAGAGCAGGCCGTCCTCGCCGGTCAGCACGTACAGGTTCATCGGCGGCCGCATCGGCCCCCACCCGCCCCGCTCGGTGACCAGGAAAATGCCGGGCTGTATTTCCTGTAGTGTAGCCATCACTATACATCCATCCAGGCACCACACAACGACTCTTTGACCTTGAAGGCAAGCACGAATTGGGAAAGGACATGCCCGCGAGGGCGGACCCGTTCGCCAGGGCCAGGCTGCCGAGGGTTATGGACTCATCGGCGTACTTCTTCCCGTGTTCCATCAGCACCTTGAGACGTCTCCCAAGCTCTTTCAGATCGAGTCCCTGAAGCATGGAACGCCCGCACCTTTTGTTCGGGGCCTCCGTCAGCAGCATCTGGAAGAATTTAGGGTGGCGCTGCCCCGCCGACAGGAGGAGCGACAGGCATCCGGCGAAAAGGGCGGTGGTATTGACCAGGCCGACAATCATGGCACCGGCATAAATTTTTCGCCGCAGAGCGCAATTACAATTTCCGTCCCTGCGGAAAATTCAGGGCCATCGCAGGCTATCGGTCAAGATCAGGGTAGAGTTTTTTCATGCATTCCGGGCAGAGGCTGTGGCTGAAGGCGGCCTCCGACCTCTCGGCGACATACTCCTCCACCTGCTGCCAGTACCCCCGGTCGTCCCGCACCTTATTGCAGTTGGCGCAGATGGGAAGGGGGCCCGAAAGGCGCTTCACCTTCGCCAGGGCGCCCTCAAGATTTTTCTTTTCAGATTCAAGTTCAATGTTCTTGCGCTGTATCATGCCCTTGTCCATGAACGATCGGAGGCGGAAACCGAAGATGAGGCGGGAGGTAATCCACGCGAAAACATTGAGGGCGACGGCATTCCATAGAATCGCCGCCCGCTTCACCCGTCTTGGCCCGGAACGCCGCTTGATCAGCACTATCAGCGGTATCATGAGGCAATTGAACAGGACAACGGCCAGGGGATAATAATTATTGGTGATGCCCAGGGTCATGAAAGAAACAAAACGCCGAGCTCCAGGGCCGAAAGTGCGCCGCCTCCGATGACGAGCATCGTCAGGTTTTCCGATGGCAGGAAATCACGGAAGCTCGTTCCATACTCTTCCGGAACTGGTAAAAAATGTTTTTCAGTTTGTCGAGTATCATGACCAGGCTTCACTGTACCAGTGTGACAGAAAATAATCAATGTTTTTTCCCGCTTGGAGATAAATTCCCGTAAGGGCATAAAAAGCCGTCTCTTACAAGACGGCCTTAATTCCCAAAACGAAAAATATCATTTCAATGCTATTTCTTTGCCGCTTCGTTATTCCTTAGAATTTCCTCCGCGAGGATCTTCAGCTTGGGGGACACCTTGAGGGGAGGCAGCTCAACCTTCCGCTTCGGGGGCTCCTTGCCCATGAGCTTGCCGAAGGCGTAGACCATGCGCTCGAAAATCTCGTTCACCTTGTCCTGGCGGTTCACCATCCGGTAATACTTCAGGGCCACCAGGGGCTGTCTCTTGTCGTAGAACAGGTGGTCGGCGATCCTGGTAAGGCCGTCGCGGTAGCCGGTCTTCACGAACAATGCGGCGGCCTTTGCTATATCGCCGCTATTGAACAACTCGTTTCCCCGCCGTATCAGCTCAACCCGTTCCTTGCTGTCCATGGTTCCCTCGTAATTTCCCCGTCCGTGAGTTAGTATACTACCAATATCGACAAAAAACAACTAAACAATCGCACTTATTAGCGCCCCCGAATAATCCTTTTCAACAAGAGGGCGAACGCTTCCCGAGATTCCTATCCCCCTGTCCCCAAAGGGGGCACGAAGGCTATTCCCCCACGCCCCCTCCGGGGGACGGGGGTGGTAAAAACATAAATGGCCGCGCCAGAGACGGGGCAAGGATATCCTTCAAAATATCTTGACAAATATCTTCGGTATCATGTTACATAACGGGATTCGATAACGAAATTATCCAGAGGTTGACATCCATGTATCCCATACTGTTCAGCTATAAATTCATCAACATCGGGTCCTACGGGCTGATGCTCGGCCTGGCGTTCTACCTGGCCTTCCTTCTCACCGAGCGGGAGCTCACGATCAGGGGAAAAGACCCCGAACTGGCATACAAGCTCCTCCTGGTCATCATCCCCAGCGCCATCGTCGGAGCGAAGATATTCCACATTTTCGAAAACATGGGAGAATTCCTCCGCGACCCGAAGGGTATGATTTTCTCCGGCGCGGGCCTGTCCGTGTACGGCGGGTTCATCCTGGCCTTCCTCCTCTCCATGATCCTGATACGCAAGAGCAAGGAAAGCATCCTTGAGATATTCGACATCGTGGTCCCTGCCATGACCCTTGCCTACGGCGTCGGCAGGCTGGGATGCCACGTGTCGGGCGACGGCTGCTACGGCATCGCCACCTCGACGTTCCTGGGCACGCCCTACCCGAACGGCATCGTGCCGGTCACGGCGGCGGTTTTCCCCACCCCCCTCTTCGAGTCCTTCGTCTCTTTCATGTTCTTCATCCTTTTCATGAAGCTGCGCAAGAAGGAGCTCCCGGCGGGAATGATTTTCTTCCTTTACCTTATCCTGAACGGCACCGCGCGGTTCCTGGTGGAGTTCATCAGACTCAACCCGAAGTTCGCCCTGGAGCTCACCCAGGGCCAGATCATCGGCATTCTCTACGTCATCACCGGCGCCCTCGGGATATTCCTGGTGAGAAAACAGGCGCAGAAAGCGGCGTAGGAGAAAACATCTCCTCCCATGGTGTTCATTGCCCCCTCTCCCCCGAAGGGGCAGGTGCCCCGCCATTAATGTACATGCCCATCATGACAGCGGGTCCCGTTTTTTTCCGGACGAAAAGAAATCTCTTCCATATTTTCAACGGGTCTTTTTACGCGCGTGCCTAAGAATCCGGTATTGCATTGTTATTCAAATACATCACCGCTTCTTTTCACGGGCCCGCTTCGCGGGTCGGGAAAATCATAGGAAAAGCGCACCAAGCAGGGGGCCGGTGCGCGAGGTTTCATGCGAGAGGCATCAGGAATACTTCTGGGTTTCGAGAAAATTCGCCAGCATCTTCGGCTTGAGGTACCCCATCTCCACGAGGATTATGCCCAGCAGGCCTCCTTTCGACGATTGTACCTGCAGCGCTTCGTTGAGCTGGTCATTGGTGATGATGCCTTTTTCCATGAGTATCTCGCCAAGTCTTTTAGATGCCATCGCTGTCCCTTCCATGGTGGTGTTATTATACTATCGGCATAACGGTTTCCACCATAGAGTCTTTATCTTAAAAAACGGAAAAACGGCCGCCCGGTTCAGGCCGTCCCCGGCGCCATCATCCCCATAAACAAGAGAGACCGGCAGTACCCGGTCTCTCAGCAGATTCAAATCGATGGTGTTGCCGCAACTATTTGATGTTGTATTTTTTCTTGAATTTCTCGACCCGGCCGGCGGTATCGACGATCTTCTGCTTCTTGGTGTAGAAGGGATGGCAGTTCGAGCAGATCTCAACGTGAAGGTCCTTCGCGGTTGATTTCGTCTTGATCTCGTTGCCGCACGCGCATTTTATTACCGTATCTTTGTATTCGGGATGTATATTCGGTTTCATGGTACGATCCTTGGTTTATGAATTCATGGCCTTGAAGAAAGCCTTGTTGTTTTTCGTGGCCTTCATCTTTTCAACAAGGAGCTCCATCGCTTCCGTAGCGCTCATTGAGGAGAGGGCCTTCCTGAGAACCCATAGTTTATTTAGCTCTTCCGTGTCAAGCAATAATTCTTCTTTACGGGTGCCGGACCTGCTCATGTCGATGGCCGGGAAGATGCGCCGGTCCACCAGCTTGCGGTCAAGGTGCAGCTCGCTGTTGCCGGTGCCCTTGAATTCCTCGAAAATGACCTCGTCCATGCGGCTCCCGGTGTCGATGAGGGCCGTCGCCAGGATGGTGAGACTCCCGCCCTCCTCGATGTTCCGCGCGGCGCCGAAAAAGCGCTTCGGCCGGTGCAGGGCGTTGGAGTCGACGCCGCCGGAGAGGATCTTGCCGCTGGTCGGCACCACTTGGTTGTAGGCGCGGGCCAGCCTGGTGATGGAATCAAGGAGTATTACCACGTCCATCTTGTGCTCCACCAGGCGCTTGGCCTTTTCCAGCACCATCTCCGTGACCTGGACGTGGCGGCTTGCCGGCTCGTCGAAGGTGGAGGATATGACCTCTCCCTTGACCGTGCGCTGCATGTCCGTCACCTCTTCAGGACGCTCGTCGATGAGAAGAACGATGAGGTAGATCTCGGGGTGGTTCGTCGTTATGGAATTGGCAATTTTTTGCAGCAGTATCGTTTTACCGGTGCGGGGCGGCGCCACGATGAGGGCACGCTGTCCTTTTCCGATCGGCGTTATCAGGTTGACGATGCGCATGTCGACGTTTTCAGTTTCAGTTTCAAGGTTGATGCGCTCCTGCGGATAGAGCGGGGTCAGGTTGTCGAAGAGCACCCGCTTCTGCAGCTGTTCCGGGTTTTCGAAATTGACCGCCTCGATCCTGAGGAGGGCGTAAAAGCGCTCATTGTCCTTCGGGGGCCGGATCTGGCCGGCGATGGTGTCCCCGGTCTTCAGTCCGAAGAGCCGTATCTGCGACGGCGACACGTAGATATCGTCGGGACCGGGAAGGTAATTGTAGTTGGTCGACCTCAAGAACCCGTAGCCGTCCGCCAGGATCTCAAGGACGCCGCTCGAGAATATGAGCCCCTTCTGCTCGGTCTGGGACTTGAGGATCTCCAGGATGAGGTCCTGCTTTTTCATCCCGTAAATCCGCTCAATGCCCATCTCCTTCGCGATGTTGACCAGGTCGGTTATCTTTTTTGTCTTCAGCTCGGCCAGGTCAAGCCAAATTTCCGATGTTTTGCCGTTGCGGGGAGGCTCCGGCGCCGCAGTCTCCTGGACCGGTGCCGCTTCGATGTTTTCAGTCCCGTTTCCGTTGACCGGCGTGTTTTCGGTTTTAATCCTGGACTTCGCGGATTCCGTAGTTCGTGCCATAGAATTTCCTTCTGATTTTTTAATTGATATTGCATGATGCCCTGCCGCGCAAACTGCCGGAAGGCATGGATCTCGTTGTGCTGATTATCCCGCTAAAACACTTGTTGAAAACCAAGATAAATGATTATTAAAATAGCGTGTTATTGTATAATGTTATTATGCAGGATTATATTACGTTTTTTTGACGCCCTTAAACATATATATAGGGAATAATACCAAAAAAGATAGTACTGAGGAGCCGAATCTTTTCAAACAAGGACAATCTACGGGTCAGTCGGTTTAAGTCAACAAAAATATCATCTTTTACGTTAAACAATATAATAAAATTATTATGTCCTTTCAAGTATTTTTTTACGCGCGGGGCAAAAACCCATGGATCTATTCCTCTTTTTTCCACTTGATGCCGTGCTTTTTCATTTTGTGACCCAGTGATTTCTCACTTATTTTCAGGGACTTGGCAACGGCGGCAAGGTCCTTTTTTTCCTTCAGCAGGTCGACCAGCACTATCCGCTCCACTGCATCGGTGATATGGTCGAGTGACTTTGATTTGATATCGATCCCCGGTATCGGCGAAGCCGCCCTGTCGTCGGCATCCGGCGTGCAGTACAATAAAAAACCCACCTTCTTCCGCTTGCTCATCAGGGGGATCTTCTCGTAATGTATCTTCAAGTCGCGGTTGAAGAACATGAGCTCGTCGCTTTTTTTGCCGGATATGAGCTCGTTTTTGTCAGGGTCTTTTATCGACTCCTCGACGAAAGCCACGTCAACGTCTTTTTTCAAATGCTTCCGGTACAGGTCTTCGAAATGGCTGTTATAAAAGATGGTTTTCCCGTTGGTATTGACCGCGTAGAGCGCCCGCGGGATATGCTCCAGGATCAGGTAGATCATCCACTCGAGGATCTGCTCCTCCTTCTGGATGTCGGCCTCGCGGTCGGCGGAGGCCCCGGACCGTTCCGGGGTTTCCGACGCGGTGAAGAGCTGGAGCCGGGACCACTTGCCCTGGATGTCGCCGAAAATATTGATGACGACAAACTCCTTGATGGAGCCGAAAGGTAGCAGCTCGTCGAGGGTGAGCTTCTTCGCCACCCTGGTGACGAAATCGTCGATTTTCATCTTTTCCACGCGCTCGATGTCCGAAAGCTCGGAGACGAGGTCTTCCTTTTTGAGCACGCCGATGAGTATGCCGCGCTTGGAGACCACCGGTATGATGGGCACGTCGAAGGTATAGAAAAGCCTGACGATGTCCTCGGGCCGCCTGTTTTCCGGGTTGAAGGGATTTTCCTCGAAGGCCTGCTTGCCGTCAGGCGCCGTTTCTTTCTTATCGGACATTACAACCCCAGCACGTCATACATGGTATAGAGGCCGGCGGGCTTCCCCGCCAGGAATTCCATTGCCGTCACCGCGCCAGAGGAAAGGATCTCCCTGCTGGTGGCGCGGTGCGTGAGCTCTATCCGCTCGCCGAAGGTCGTGAAGAATACCGTGTGCTCGCCGACGATGTCGCCGCCCCGCATGGCAAGGATGCCGATCTCGTTTTTCGTGCGTTCCCCGACGATCCCGTCACGTCCCGGCACTTCCTTCGCATCCTCCAGGCCCCCCATGTTCTCCCTTACTATCTCCAGGAGACGCCTGGCCGTGCCGGAGGGAGCGTCCTTCTTGAAGCGGTGGTGCGCCTCAAATATCTCCACGTCATAATCGGTGTTGAGGGCGCGCGCCGCCGTTTCGGTGAGCTTGAACAGAAGGTTCACGCCGACGGACATGTTGGGCGAAAAGAGGACCGGTATCCGGCGCGACGCCTTCTCAATCTCCTTCTTCTGGTCATCGGACAGGCCGGTGGTGCCGATCACCAGGGGTTTCCCCGCGGAGAGGGCCTCTTCAATGAGGCGCATCGACGCCGCCGGCGCGGAAAAATCAATGATGCCGTCCGCCTTCCGCACATCGTCCCGGTTGATGGCCGTTATCGTGACATTCAGCCCCTCGCCGCCGACGAGCCTGCCGGCATCGTCGCCGAACCGGGGCGCCCCTTCATGGTCGAAGGCCGCGGCGAGGACGTGCCGCCGCTCAAGCATTATCTTCAGAACCGAAACGCCCATGCGCCCGCAGATGCCGCAGATGCCGATTTTCATGAAAGCTTCACCCCGTAGTCAAGGAGCGCCTTCCTGAGCTTTGCCCGGTTGTCGTCCGACAGACTAACCAGGGGAAGCCGCAGGTCTTCACTGCAGAGCCCCGCCATGGCCATGGCGGCCTTTATCCCCACCGGGTTCGTTTCCAGGAACATGGCCCGGCTCAAGGGAAGGAGCCGGTAAAACTCTTTCTTCGCTTCGGCGGTCTTTCCCCCGTTCCAGAGGGTGACGACCTTCTTCACCTCAGCGGGGAGCAGGTTGGATATGACGCTGATGATCCCCTTGCCTCCGATGGCCATGAAGGGGAGCAGGTTGCCGTCGTCGCCGGACAGGAGGACCAGCCGGTCGCCGCACAACTCGTGCAGCTCCATCATCTGGTTGATGTCCCCCGAGGCCTCTTTCATCGCCACGACGTTTTCGGCGCGGCTGCAGAGCTCCTTCACGCCGGCGGGAAGGAAATTGATGCCGGTGCGGCCCGGGTGGTTGTAGAGGACCACGGGGATCCGGATCGACTTCGCAACGCTTTCGAAATGGGCGATGAGGCCGCGCTGGGACGGCTTGTTGTAATAGGGGTTCACCTGCAGCACGCCGTCGACGCCCGCCTCCTCCGCTTCGCGCGAAAGCCAGATGGCTTCCTCGGTGGAATTGGCGCCGGTGCCGGCTATGACCTTCACCTTTTTATTGACCAGCTTCACGACCCGCTGTATGAATTCCTTGTGCTCCTCGAAAGAAACGGTCGGGGACTCGCCCGTTGTTCCCATGGGGACGATGCCGTCTATCCCCTTCTCAATCTGCATCGCCACAACCTTTTCAAGGGCGTCGTAATCAATGACGCCGTTCCTAAACGGCGTTATCAGCGCTGTATATACTCCTTCGAACATGGCTGTATCCATATATAATTATTTTTTCTTCTTGTCAAACACCGTGGCTTCGCCCCGGACGGCGGCCACCGCGTTCAGCTGTTCATTGAAGAAATTCACGTTGAATTTCTTTTTCTCGAAATCATCGTCAAAGATATAAAGCACCAGGATGTGGTCCGCCTTAAGCTCGTTCGCCCGCGCCGGATAGGCATGAACCTTGATCCATTCCTTGCCGGCGGTGACCACGATCTTCACCTCCTCGCCTTTCTTCAGCTTTTTACCTTCAACCTCTATGTCCTTCTTTAAAACATAGTATTTCTTTTCATAGTCCTTCAGTGCGTCCACGCTTTTACCGTCAATAAAACCGTCGCACGACGAGAAAAAGAACAGGCCCGCAATGACTGGTACAATCAATCGTTTCAGCACGTTATTCTCCACAAGATTCAGTTTCGCGCCAGTATAATCCGACCCGGAAGGCCATTGTCAACACTTAATTATGCAGAAACCATATCTTATAAGTGCATTTTAGAATTCAAGAAATTCCTCACTCACGTCCCCCCTGACTCCCGAAGGGGGCGCGAAAGACATAACGGTCATCACAAGGAGAGAGGCGATGCCGTCCCGGTTCCCGTCGGGACTCCCGACCACCCAGCACCTATATTTTTCCACGCGCCCATCGGGGTTCGGGGCGGTCATAACAAGACCTGGCATCTACTTATGGTAGGCGGTCCCGGTACCGGTGGCGATCAGCTTGTCCCCGGCGCCGCGCACCTGGATGCTCCAGACCGAGACCTTGCGCCCCACGTTCACCGGCGTCGCCTCGGCGAAAATTTTCTCCCCGTCCACGGCGGAGGAAAGATAGTTGATATTGAAGTTCACCGCTATGGCCATGACGCCGGTGCTGTTGCATGCCACGGCAAAGGCCTGGTCCGCCAGGGCGTGGATGAACCCGCCGTGGGCCCGTTCGACCGCGTTCATGAATTCCGGCTTCACCGTGACGCCCACGCGGCCGTATCCCTCCCGCACTTCCTCGACCTCAATGCCGAGAAAGGTGGCAAAGGGGTCGCGTCCGACAACCTCGCGCGCGTATTCTATAGGATTCTCAACAGTATATGGTTTCGTCATGATTGGTTCCTTTACGTTTCTGGTTATTGGGTAATCACAATCACCGGTCATCCCCCCCAAAAATCCCCAGAAGGGGGTCTTCTATCACGATATGTTTGAACAAGCCCCATCCGGGGGGATGGGTGGGAAAAACTACAATGTGTACAACTCCCTGATATCGGCGTACTGCGTCACCGGGCCGCCGCCTTCGCCCACCACCTGGTTCCGGTACTTGAGCACCGAGATAACCTCCTGGGTCTCGATATGGTGGATCGTCTTCAGCTGCTTCATTTCCGAAAGGAGCCTGCGGTATTCGTCATAGTCGCCCACGATCACTTCAATGGTGAAGGAATTCTCCCCCTGGACGTGCAGGATGGAAGAGACGATGGGGCTCTTTGAAAGCAGCTTCAGCAGCGCCTCATCATGGTGCGGGTTGTCGATCTTGACGAAAAAGTGATACCGCTGGTTCATCGAGAGATAATCCGCCAGGGAATAGGCCTCTTTCTGCTTGTAAACATTGATGATCCGCTGCGTCTGCATGGATATGATCGCCGGCATGCCCGACCGCAGCTTGATCGATTTCATCCGGCCGATCCAGGCGGAGAGCTGATCCTTGTTGTCAAAATTCGCGTCTATGAGAAAGCTGTATCGCCCCATGATATGAAATATGGAAACGATGTGCTTGTCGCTTTTCAGGGTGGATATGATATCGTCCCCCTCCCCCCAGTTTTGTATGAGGACCAGCGCGTGGATGATGGTATCGGACATGGCGTGCTCCTTGGCAATAAATCCTCCTTCCGCATAAGGCGAAGGAAAAACATGGCAAATTATCGAATAAAGAAACAGGCCCGACATTAATTAGTCAAGATTATTTCAGCAATTATTGTCAAAATACGCATGGCGCTCCGATGCAGCGTCCCCCGATTCTGCGCCGATGAAACCCCCGGTGCCGGGCTGAGAAAAATCATAAAAAATCCTTGCATTTTTATTGAAAAAGAAAACCTGTATTCTTATTGTCCAATAATACGCATTGACTGAAAGACCCCCGTACGGGGGTTTACCGCTACTCCATTTCTCGACAGGTACCGAAAGTGCTGAGACACAGATTGTGCGCCATACTCCTGATATGCCTCGCCGTTTTCACGCCGTCATGCCGTGAGGCGGCCGGCGGCAACGGGGGCCCGGTGGCCAAAAAGGGCATCCTCGACCTGTCCGGCCTTGACATAAAGGGCGGGGCCGCGGTGAAGCTGGACGGACAATGGGAATTCTACTGGAAAAAGCTCCTCACCAGCGATGATTTCCATAAGGCGCCGGCGCCCGAAAAGGACCGTTACATTGAAGTGCCTGCGGCATGGAACGGCACCGTCATCAAAAATAAAAAACTCAGCGGGAACGGCTTTGCCACCTACCGGCTGAAGGTTCTCATAAAAAAGGATTCCGGGCCGGTCGCTTTCAGAATCATGGACATGCGCACCGCCTACGCCCTTTTCGTCAACGGCGAGAAAATAGCCTCCAACGGGACCGTGGGGACCTCGCGGGAACATTCCAGGCCGCAGTACCTGCCGATCGTGGCGGATTACACGCCCGGGTCCGAAATCCTGGAAATCATCCTCCAGGTTTCCAACTACCATCATACCCGGGGCGGCGCCTTTCACTCTATCTTCTTTGGAAACAAAAAAGAGATCCACGGCATCAGGGACCTGAGTTTCAGCTTCCAGATCTTCATGCTCGGGAGCCTGCTCATCATGGCCTTCTACCACCTGGGCCTGTTTTTATTGAGGAGAAACGACAGGTCACCCCTCTTCCTGGGAGTGTTCTGTCTTCTCATTTCGATCAGGCCTCTGGTGAACGGGGAATTTTATCTTATACAGCTCGTTCCGGATTTTCCCTGGGAAATCATGCTGAAGACCGAGGTCCTCACCCTGTACCTGGGGCTTCCCTTCTTCGCCATGTTCATGAACTCCATCTTTCCCTTCGAGTTCAACAACAGGGTACTGCGTCCGCTGCAGGTCATCGGAGCGGTCTTTTCCGCCATCGTCATAGCAGCGCCGGCATACATCTATTCAAAGACCGTGGTCCCGTATGAAATTATCACGCTCCTGGCGAGCGTATACACCGTCTATGCCATCGTCCTCTCCCTGGTCCGCAAGCGCGAGGGGGCCAGACTGTTCATCGCCGGCATCCTGGTCCTCTTCGTCACCGTGGTGAACGAAATTCTCTACGACAACATGGTCATCAACACGGGCAACTTCTTCCCATTCGGTCTTTTCATCTTCGTGCTGTCCCAGGCGTTCCTCCTGTCGATGCGTTTTTCCAAGGCCTTCGGCTCCGTCGAGCAGCTTTCAAGGGAACTCGAGAAAACCAACATGCAGCTCGTGAACATGGACAAGCTGAAAGACGACTTCCTGGCCAACACCTCCCACGAGCTGCGCACGCCGCTGAACGGCATCATCGGCATCGCGGAATCGCTCCTCGACGGGGCCGCGGGGACCCTCCCGGAAACGGTAAGCTCCAACCTGGCCATGATCATATCGAGCGGCAAGCGCCTCAGCGGCCTCATCAGCGACCTCCTGGACTTCTCGAAGCTCCGCAACAAGGACATCACCCTGAAAATGAAGGCCGTCGACATCAAGACCCTGACGGATGTCGCCATTGACCTGACCAGCCACCTTAAGGGCGGCAAGAACATCAGCGTGATAAACTCGATCCCGGCCGACATCCCCATAATAATGGCAGATGAAGACCGGATGCAGCAGATCCTGATAAATCTCATCAGCAACTCCATCAAGTTCACCGACACCGGCAAGGTGGAGATTTCAGCGCAGGTGCTGGTGGGCGAGAACCCGGAATATTCGCTGATGGAGGTTTCCATTACCGATACCGGCATAGGCATCCCCGAGGACAAGATACCGCTGATATTCCAGTCCTTCGAGCAGGTCGACGGGTCCATATCGCGCCTCTACAACGGGACCGGCATCGGTCTTTCCATTACCAAGGACCTTCTCAGGCTCCACGGCGGGTACATAGAGGTCGAATCAGAGCCGGGCAAGGGCTCATCCTTCATCTTCCGGATCCCGATACGGCGGCCGCCCGAGTCGCAGGTGCCGGTGCCGCAGGCGCATGAAATAAAAGTCCCGTCGAAAAAGAAAAACTGGAGGGACAACATCACCGCGAAGGCCGGCGAGCCCTTTGATCCCCTTGCCTTCGCCCCGATCATCGACCAGCCGACGATCCTCGTGGTGGATGACGACCCCGTCAATCTCCAGGTGCTGGAGAACCAGCTCTCGGTACAGAACTACACCGTGGTCAAATCAACAAGCGGGGCCGACGCGCTGGACAAGATCAGCACGGGCCTCATCCCGGACCTGGTGATCCTCGACGTCATGATGCCGAAGATGTCCGGCCTCGACGTCGCGCGCATCATCCGGGAGCGCCATTCGCTCTTCGACCTCCCGATCATGATGCTGACGGCCAAGAGCCGCATAACGGACATGACTTCCGGCCTTGACGCCGGCGCCAACGATTACCTGCCGAAGCCCTTTGACAAGACCGAGCTCCTTGCGCGGGTCAAGACCCTGATACGCCTGAAAAAGACCGTTGACGAGAACAAGAAGCTGACCTCAATCAAGCAGGAGATAGAACTCGCCCGGAAGATCCACTTTTCGACCATTCCCGATAAGCTTCCGCACCTGCCGGGTCTGGACATCGTGGTGAAATACATCCCCATGCAGGTCATCGGCGGCGACTTCTACGATTTTCACCGCATCGACGACAACCGGATCGGCGCCTTCATCTCCGACATATCGGGCCACGGGATACCGGCGGCCATTGTCGCCTCAATGGTCAAGATAGCCTTCTCCATGCTGAAAGACGTTGCCGACCAGCCCGGCCAGCTGATGAGGGAAATGAACCGGATCCTGAGCGGCCATATCGAAAACAGCTTCGTCACCGCCGGCTACGCCCTGGTCGACCGCGACGCTATGAAGCTCTATTACATACGGTCCGGCCACGAGCCGCTCCTGCTGTACCGGAAAAAGAGCAGCACCCTTGAAGAGATAACGCCGGCCGGCAGGCTCATCGGCTACTCCTGGGCGGACAATTACGAGATGCACGAGACAACCCTCGAGACGGGGGACCGCATAATCCTCTACACCGACGGCTTCCTCGAGGTTTACAGCAAGGAACGGGAAGTCATGAATTTCAACTTCCTGAAGAACGCCATCATCCGGGGACGGGAACTCTCAGCCGCGGACCTGACCGACAGCCTGACGGGCCTCCTGAAGAGGTGGCGCGGCCTTGACGAGGAATTCGAGGACGATGTCACGATTATGGTGATTGACGTATTGTAATCGTCAGCGCAGCGGCGGATTATAGTACCCGAGCCGCATTTTCGGATACTTTTCTTTCAGCAATTCAACCAGCTTCCTGATCCCCATCGGCTCCGACTCGCTGAAACCGATCTGTTCGAAATAATAATCGGGGTCCATGTTCAGGTTCCGTGTCTGGATCATGCTCACGGGAAAGCGTCCCAGAAAATCCTCCAGCGCCTTCACTTCCATCTCCGAATCGGTAAAGCCCGGCAGGAAAAACAGGTTTATCGAAACGAATATCCCTGCGCTCAGGGCCGCGTCCAGGGACCGGATGACATCGTCATAGGTATAATTGACCGGACGGTGATAGCGGGTATAGTATTCCGGGGTCGGGGAATTAAGGCTGATCCTGATGGAATCCAGGCCGGCCCCGATGAGTTCCCTGACGCCCTCGGGCCTCGAGCCGTTGGTGTTCAGGTTGATGGTGCCCGAGGCGGTCTTCCCGCGCACGAGCCTGACCGCCGCGGCCAGGTCATCACTCCTGAGGAGCGGCTCGCCCTCGCACCCCTGGCCGAAGCTGGCCACGGCGCCCTTCACCCGGGTGAAATGGCGGAGGACGACTTCGGCGATCTCTTCCGGATCGGGGTGGAAGTCAAGGCGCGGCTGCGACGGCGGAAAGGGCGACCCCTTCCCCTGGAGGGAGAGACACCCGGCGCAGCGGGCGTTGCAGGCCATGGTCGTGGGAAGGGGCGCCTCGTACCGGCCCAGGAAAAAATTCCGCGCGCACAGGCAGCGGTACGCCGTGGAGCACTTCGCCAGCTGTTTCACGAGGCGGTTCTCGGGGAAAAGCCCCTTCGCCTCGGTGATCGCCGTCTTCAGCTCAACGTCATTTTCATGGAGAGCGGGGTCAGAGCGGGGATCGTCGTCAATCCGCATTGCCGGCACGTAGAATTCGCCGTCAATGACCGCGACGCCGGCATAGGCCCAGAGGGGGAGCACCGGGGCGTCATCTTTCCTGACATAGGCCGGCAGATAGGTACGGAGATACGCTGAAGCCAGGAAGGCCGACGCGGCGTAAATATCGTCTCCGTCGGGAGATACCGTCATATGGCGAAAATCGCGGGTTTTATGATTGAAAAAAACCGGGTAGCGCCCCGGCAGGGAGAAGAGGTAGCTCCCGTAAGGAAGCGGGATCAGGTCGTTCCTATCGACAGTGACAACACGGTTGCCGGTACGGAAGGCGGGCTCGAAGCCGGGGAAGTCCCAGACATTCCCTTCCCCGTCGGCGTAGGCCATGCACAGGTCCTTATTATTTTTTTTCACGGGCCCTCTTCCTGTTCATGGTTCTCTCAAGATGTATGATCCTGACCGCGTAGCCATGCTGTCGCTTCCGGAGGTCACGGTACAGTCGGTCACGGCGCACCGCTGCCATGTCATGGCCGCCTGCGAGGATATCCTTCTTCCGGGTCAATTTTTCGTCCCTGGCCTGCCGCCATTCATGGCGTAGACCGGCGATGGATTCGAGTAGGTCTTTTCCCTGCATTTTCAAGATTTTGTATAGATTTGATAGCTTATGGTTGATTCTTCCGCAACATCCAGTTATCGGTGAATTATTTACTCTGACCCCGGATGGCACCGATTGTTATCCCGATCAGGGCATCATTCTGCCACATTGAGGTATAGTACTATTTAGTTACTCTGACACCTATTGGTATAACTCCTGATTTTTCCAGGAGTTATAAAGCACCGATAACTATCTGCTCCACCAGGGTAATTACTATCATTCATCTGCTTTCGTACCAACCTCTATCGCCTCCGCCAATGCCCGGCAATTCTCTTCTATTTTATTATCATTATATAGATATGACGCCACCGCTATCGAATCGGCCCCCGCTGAAAACGCCCTGCCCGCGCCTTCCGGGGTTATACCGCCGATGGCCACTATGGGCATGGATACCGCCGCCCGGGCCCGGTATATCACCTCCACTCCGGTCCCCTTGATGGTTACCGGCCCGGAGGCGGAGTTGTACACGGTATCGAACACCGGCCCGACCGCCACATAGTCGGCCCCGTCAGATTCTATGCGCGCCGGGTCTTCGGCCGTATAGGCAGTAATGCCTATGATCATGTCAGGGGGGATGAGTTTTCTCGCTTCGTTTGCCCGCAGGTCATTGAGCCCCAGGTGCACGCCGTCGGCCCCGGCGAGGACGGCTATATCGACATGGTCATTCACGATGAAGAGGACCTTCCCCTCCCTGCAGAGAGTGGCAATGTCCCTGGCAGCGGTAAGGATTTCCCCCTTGCCGCTCGCCTTCATCCTGAGATGGATGACGGAGGCGCCGCCGCGTATCATCTTCGTGACCGCGTCGTCGAAATCGTCACGTTTAACATATGATGAATCAAGGATAGCATAGAGAGAACGCCTGAAGCTGTCGATTTTCTGCCGGCGTTTCAAAAAGGGCATGCCGTCCCGCTCGATATCATAGAGAGAAAAACGCATGTTCTGAAATGGGTTGTCATCCCACCCGGGAACGGCAAGCTTGCCGAACTCCTCCAGGGACCTGACAGCCTCCATGGCGCGGTGGATGTTGGCCGAGAAGAGGTCCGCCAAGGAGTTCCTGGTCCCTTCCCCGCCCAGGTCCACGTACTTCTGACCGTCGCCCTCCACGTCCCGGCCGTGCAGCAGCATGCCGGAAGGGAAACGCTTCGCGGCACCCGCTATCCGGTGCCGGACATCCTTGAGGCGCGTCGACAGGTCGGTCCGACGGAGGCAGAATCGCATAACGTCCTCGCATACCCGGACGCCCTCCAGGGCCCGGTTCAGGTTCGCGTCAATGGCCGCGTAGATCCGCTGTTCCATAGGTTTAGCCCCCCCGCTCGTACACGATGATCCCGCACAGGACCGCGGCGGCGGTCTCGGCCCGGAGCTGGGAAAATCCGAAGCCGGCGACGGTCCATCCCGCCGCTGCCGCCGCTTCCACCTCGCCGGGACTGAAGCCGCCTTCCGGCCCCACCAGGATGCTCACCGCGACGGATCCGGGGCCGGCGCGCAGGCACTGCTTCAGGGATACCGGCGCTCCCGGGTGAGCCATGATGCGCAGACGGCCGCCGTTGAGACCGATGACATCGCTGAAGGCGCGGACGCCCTCCACGACGGGAACGCGCTCCCGCAGGGACTGCTTGGCCGCCTCTTCGGCCTTTCGGTTCCACCGCCGCACCTTCGCCTCCGCGTCGGACGGGCGGGGCACCGTGCGCTCCGACACCACCGGTATGATGCGGGACACGCCGGCCTCGACGGCCTTTTCGATAGCCTGGTCGAAGGCGCCGCCCTTGATCAGGCACAGGCAGAGGGTGATGTCGACCGGGACATCCGGCGCGGCGCTTTCGCCGACGATGACCGTTTCCAGGCGGTCGGCGCCGATGCTTTCTATTCGCGCGTCGAGGGAAACGCCCTTTTCGTCACGGAGCCTGATAATGTCCCCGGGCTTGGCCCGCCGGACGTCGACGAGATGATGGTAGTCCTCCCCCCGGATCGCGCAGCGGCCGTCAATGATGTCCGATGATGTCACAAAGAATTGGGGCATGGGCGGCATCCACCTATTCGCCCAGTTTTTCAGACCTGAAAATCTGTTTATCGAAGGTCGCGCCCTCGTCTATCTCGCTGAAATAGACGATGCTGACCGTTCCCTGCCGGATATTCATCATGTCGTAGCGGAGCGGGACTATCCTGTTCTCGCTTTCCTTCACCTTGACCAGGGTCATGAACTTGAATATGGCCTTGTCGCGGTCATGGTAGTCGATCCTGATCGGAACAAACCTGTCCTTGGTCACATAGAGGGTCAGCATGCCGTACTCGCCCCCCTTGGTGATCGGCTTCAGCACCAGCTTCCAGGCGTCAATCCCCTTGATGAAGGCGTCGCCGACAATAGTGGCGGTATAGTTGCTCTGGAAATCCGCGTTGGAAAGATCGATGTAGGTAAAATTAGTCGAAAGGACCTCGTCGTACTTGTCGATGGCCAGCTTGTGAAAAAGCTTCAGGGCATGGACATTGTAGACCCAGATGTCCTCGCCCCCGAGGTTATAGAGGACCTTCAGCTGGTCGCCCCGCTCCTTGCTGCTGAAGGTGAAGAGATAATCATCCTGGGAGATGCGCCCGGTGAAATTCACGGTCGTTGCTGTGCCGTCCGGTTTGATATGCTTCAGCATTCCCTTGATCAGGCCCTTCGGATATTCAAAAATCTTGTCCACCCGCGCCAGGATACCCTGGGCGTTCAGCTCGATTTTTCTATCTTCCTGCGAGACCGTGGCACCGGCAAAGGCAAAAAAAAGAATGATGATTACAATGCCGGTTATTATTTTTTTCATATGGCGCATTTTTATGATGTGAAAGGCGCAATGGTTTCGCGCGATGATTGTCAGGGCAGCGTTACTTCATTGCAAAAGTTCTGTTTTTATACGTATCTTCTTTATAAAATACTATCCCGCAAAAGAAAAACAACAAAGATAAAGGCATATATTTTTAGCATTAAAAAAAATTCAATTTATTTTTCGTTATTTCATACCTGGTTGATCCTCCACCTATGCTCCGGGCCTGATTACTGGCTGCATCCGGCGTCTATCCATTCTATAATATGACAAAGCAGGAATGTTTTAGTTCCTCCCAGAGTAAAGGATATTGCAAAGATCCGATCCTATCCCCGCGAGTTCTACTTAATGTCGGCTTGTACTCTTCGAATAATCTTACATATGTAAAATTAACCGACAAAGAAAGATATTAATTCATAAAAAACTGACCGTCCAGTCGGATTTTTATATTGACAAAAAAGTCATCCCCCGTATCATATTTGGAACAAACGTGCGGCCCTATCATTTCCCGCCGCAATCCAGGAGATCATCAGCAATCATTTTTATTGCAAGGGGAGAGGGATCATGATTACTTCAAAGAAGATTGCGCTTATTCTCACGGTTTTCACACTATTTTCAAGCCTATATTGCCAGGAAGAAAAGGGAAATCCGCTCTTTCCGTTTCTTTCGTCAGGCACCGCATCCGACGATGGAAGCGCCACGGACAATTCCGGCACCGGTACCGGTGACAGCTCAAAGTATTACATCGAACCGGCCGGCGATGATTCCTGTTCCGGGTGCCCCGGCCAGCTGACCGACACGGCGGCGGCCCGGCTGCAAAGTGAACTCGCGAAAAACAATATAACCGGCGCGAAAATCGACATGAACGTCCGCGTCACCATACCGAAATCCGCCAATCCCTACAGCGCAAGCGATATTGACCTGTGGGCAACGGTTATCCGCCCCGCCGGCAGCGAAAAGCTCCCCACCATCGTGGTGGCCACACCCTACCGGCGGGAAATGATGATGATGCTCTATGTCCCCCTCGTCATGAGCCGCTACAACCTGATGGCCGTCGACATCCGGGGCACCGGCTCCTCGGAAGGGACATGGCAGTCCTTTGACCTCGTGGAACAGTACGACATCAAGTACGTGGTGGATACATTCATCCCCGGCAGGGTATGGTCCGACGGCAGGGTCGGCATGATCGGCCCATCGTACATGGGCATCATCCAGCTCCTCACCGCCGGCCTGGTGGAAACCGATCCCAAGACAAAGGAACCGGTCCACCTGAAGGCGATTTTCCCCATCGTGCCGATGTCGGACGCGTACCGGGACATCGTCATGCATGGCGGCAACTGCGACCTCCTCTTCATCCCGATGTGGCTCGGCATGGTGGACGTCCTGGGGATCCTGCCGTCGCTGCAGAACCTGGGAGTGGACGGCAGGATAACCAAGGAGGACGCGGCGGAGGCCCAGGCCGCGTGGCTCGAGCACTGGAACCATGTCACCACCACCATCGGGTGGATCATGGACGCTGACAACATGAACAAGACCCCCTTCTACGAGAAAAAATCGACCATGATATACTGGCCGCAGAAGCCTAAGGGCGGATGGGGATTCCCCGAGGGCAGCCTCACGCTCTCGAATAAACTCCCCGCCTTCTGCGTCGGGGGATGGTTCGACATCTTCACCCGCGGCACCACCAACGTATATGCCCACGGGCTGAAAAACCACGCCACAACCGACAAGCGGATGATCATCGGCGAATGGTACCATCTCTCCGGGGCGATGGGAATGGGAATCAATTCCATACTGACCAACCAGCTGCCGGCGCGGTGGTTCGACTGGAAGATAAAGAAGAAACAGGACCCCTTCATGGAAGAATATCCGGTCATGCTGTATGTCATGGGCGAACGGAAATGGCGGGCGGAGAAATCATGGCCCCTGCCGGAAAGCAGGGTCGACCATAAGACGATGTACCTGACCAAACACGCTCCCTCCCCCATTGACGGAGACTGGTACACCGACGACCAGACCCTTCTGCGGATATATAAAAATAATAATTTCGGACTGAGCGATGTCCAGGACTTTAGCGGCGACAACCCGGTGCTGAAGCATGACGTCGTCTCCCCGATCCAGGGCCTGAACCTGCACGGCGGCAATTCCCGCGCCAGCGTGCGGTGGCTCATGGGCATGGAGGCCATCTTCTCCGACCTGTCCAAGTTCTTCCTCGGCCAGAACATCGACGCGGCCCAGTGGTACGAGGACGAGCGCCATGACGAAAAGGAGTGCCTGACCTTCACCTCGGAACCCCTTGATGACGACATGGAGATCGTGGGGCCCCTGACCCTCACCTTCTGGTCTAAAACAAAATTCGCGGCCCCCATTGCCCAGGGCTTTATTACCGGCGCCATGGACCTCATTAAGGACACCTTTAATGTTGACACCAACATGGTAACCGACAGCATGGGCAAAAAGGACGTGCAGTGGATAGCTGAACTGAACGACGTCTTCCCCGACGGCAGGGCCCGCAACATAACCTCCGGCTGGCTCTCGGCATGGCACCGGCCCTATGATCCTTCAGGGAAAACATCCACCTGCACCCTCGACGGCAAGCAGGTGGTCGAGCACGCCCTTGACCCGTCCTACGTCCCTTTCGATCCCTTCTACAGCGGACCGGACAAGAACCCCCTGCCGATCAAAGAGGGGGAACTCTACCAGTACACGGTGGAACTCTGGCCCACCTGCAACGTGTTCAAGGCCGGCCACCGCATCCGCGTGAGCCTTTCCGGGTCTGATTTTCCCCACCTGCTGCCGATCCTACAGCCGTCCTATAATACCATCGTGATCGACTCGCGGCACTCGGCCCAGATAGATTTCACCGTCGCCAACAGCGAAAATGAGGGCACCACCTGGGAATGGATCGGCACCAATGCCGATGCGGACAAGTACCTCCTCTCCGGCGGGACCCTGGGGTGCGGAACGGCTGCTTCGGCAGCTTCCCGCAGGGGCACGGCCGCCGGTATGGCCGCTGAGCTCATGGGACTCCTGGCCATCATGATCATCCCCATGTCGCTTATCATGATGCAGCGATATATAAGGAGGAAAAAGAGAGGGTATTCTGGATAATAAATTGTCCCGCATTTGTCGGATTGAGACATGGATGCCGAAATCCCGATCGCGGCAGAATGCCGCAAAGATCGGGATAGTGATCGGTAAACTTCTAAAAAACGACGATTGTTATCGTCGTTTTTTATTCAGGGGTCAGAGCAAATTAGATTGAGGCCTCATTTTTTATCTGGGGTCAGAGCAAACCAGGTACATTATAAATAATTCGTAAACTCTGTACATATGATCAACTGTATACCATATCCGCGGTGTCAGAGTAATTTTTCATTGGTCAGAGTAATTTTTCATTGGTCAAAAACCAAAATAAGTTTATAAATTTGACAACCGGACAGACGGAAAATATTATAATCAAAAAATTCAGGAGAAGTTCATGAGATATCTCAATATAGTCATATTATTTGCATTCCTTGCCGGATGCTCGTCGATCCAATTCACTACCGAAGAAGTAAAGAAGGAGCTACAGCAGGAAAAAATCGGTACATCTCATTTTATCAAAATCGGCGATAATACGCTCCACTATCTTGAAGACGGTCGGGGTGAACCGATGATCTTGCTCCATGGATGGCTCTGCTGGGGGGCCTACTGGAAAAAAATCATCCCGCAGGTCCGCGCCAGGTACCACATATACGCTCCCGATCTCCTGGGACACGGCATATCCGACAAGCCTCTGGACAAGAATTGCAGCTACGGGACCGACGCGCAGGTAGACCGGATCCTCGCCTTCATGGACTCCCTCTCAATCAAGAAGGCCTATCTCGTGGGGCACAGCATGGGCGGCGAGATAGCCGCCAAGATCACCCTCAAGGCGCCCCACCGGGTCAAGGGACTCGTCCTTATCTGCGCGGCCGGCATGGAAGAGACGCCGAAGCTCCTCCCCGGCTACATAAAGTTCGGCAGGGCACTGCACATCGAGGGACTGGCAGCGGACATGATGGACGAGGGCATGATACGGCGCCATGTTCCGGGTCTCATGTTTTACAAGGAAAACCCGATGCCGGATGAATTCGTCAAGGACATCATGATGAGCAACCTGAAAAGCAAGGATGACCGGAAAGCCATGGCAAAGGTGACCAGGGAGGGACTGTTCCAGAGTTTCCTGGACAAGCGGTGCGGAGAGATCAAAACGCCGACGCTTATCATATCGGCAACGTATGACCGCGTAGTGCATCCATCGATGGGCGAGCGGTATCATTCATTGATAGCCAATTCAAAATTTGTCCTCATTGATAAGGCGGCCCACATGGTTCCCTGGGAACAGGCTGACCAGGTGGCGGCAAATATAATTCAATTTTGCCGGTAGTGTATATGCACAATACCGGTGATAGACAGATGTCTTTACTTAAAAACATCCGTCCAGCCGGATAAAATTCAGATTTATGAATATGAATTCAGGAAAATGAAAAATTTATAATTCAGGAAGATTAATTTTTCAATATTTGCTACTTTTACAACGTTAACGGATAAAATACCTTAAAAATCATGATTTCCAGGGTATTTTTTTGCTACCAAAAAACTGACCGGCCAGTCGGTATTTTGTTGAAATTTATCATACCTCATGTTTGTATGGATAAATCACAGAATAAGTGCCGTGATGTTTCATTTTCTGGAGGGTGATTGATGAAGAGTTCTAAATGTCTATTGCTCATTTTCATAGCCTTGACAGTTACATCGAGCCTTAATTGCGATGATAAAAAAGGAGACTCCCTCCTGCCGTTTCTCAATTCTTCCAATAATTCAGATAATACGGATATTACCACACCCGGGGACACTTCCGACTCGAACGGCGGAACAACACCCTGCGTCAATAGTACCACCGATGATTCCTGCGCGGGATGCAAGGGACAGTTGACCGCAGCGGACAAGGAAACTATTTCCGGCAAATTAGCTTCGAATAATATACTCAACGCCCAGATCGACCTGAATGTACGGGTCACCGTACCCAAATCGGCAAACCCCTACAGCGACAGCGACACCGAACTGTGGGCCACGGTGATACGGCCTGCCGGCTGCGAGAAGCAGCCCACCATCCTTATCGTGACGCCGTACCGCCGGGAAATAATGATGATGTTCAGCCTTCCCATTGCGGCCAGCGGATACAATCTCATGGGCATCGACATCCGCGGGACCGGATCATCTTCCGGGGACTGGAGTTCCTTTGACCTGGTCGAGCAGTACGACATCAAGTACGTGGTTGACACGTTTATCCCCTCGAAATCATGGTCCGACGGCAAAGTCGGCATGATCGGCGGCTCCTATGAGGCCATCATCCAGTTCCTCACCGCGGGACTGGTGGACAAGGACCCGCAAACCGGCGAACCGGTCCACCTGAAAGCGATATTCCCGCAGGTCCCCATGGCCGATGCCTACCGCGACATCGTCATGCACGGGGGCAATTGCGACCTCCTCTTCATCCCCATGTGGCTCGGCATCGTTGACCTCCTGGGGATTCTCCCCTCGATGGTGAACCTGGGAGTGGAGGGAAAATTGACCAAGCAGGACCTCGCCAACGCCCAGAAAACCTGGCAGGAGCACCTTGACCACATCATGACCACCGTCGGCTGGGTCATGGACCCGTCCAACATGAACAAGGGCCCCTTCTACGAAAAGAAATCATCGATGATATACTGGCCGGTTAAACCGAAAAACGGCTGGTCCTTCCCGGAGGGAGGCAAGACCATCTCGAGCAAACTGCCGGTCTTTGAAGTGGGCGGCTGGTACGATATCTTCACCCGGGGGACCTGCAACTGGTACCAGTACGGCCTGAGCAAGCACGCCACCACCGATAAAAAAATGGTCATCGGCCCCTATTACCACCTGGAAGGCGCCATCGGGATAGGCCTCAATTCCATCATGAGCAGCAAGGTGCCGGTGCGGTGGTTCGACTGGAAGATCAAGAAGAAGAGCGACCCCTTCATGGAAGAATTCCCGGTCATGCTCTATATCATGGGCGAGGACAAGTGGCGGGCCGAGAAATCATGGCCCCTGCCCGAGAGCAGGGTCGACCACAGGACGCTCTACCTGACCAAGCACGCACCGACCCCGATCGACGGCGACTGGTACACCGACGACCAGACATTGCTCAAGATTTACAGGAACAACAACTACGGCCTGAGCGAGACCAAGGACAATACCGGCGACAACCCGGTGCTGAAGCACGACGTATTCAACCTGTTGGAGGGTCTGAACCTGCACGGCGGCAGTTCCCGGTCCAGCGTGCGCTGGCTGATGGGCATTCCGGCCATGCTGGCCGACATGTCAAAGTATTATCTGGGAGAGAACATCGACGCGTCGCAATGGTACGAGGACGAGCGCCACGATGAGAAGCAGTGCCTCACCTTCACCACCGAAGAGCTGACCGAGGACGTGGAAATAACCGGTCCCCTCACCGTCACTTTTTGGGCAAAGACGAAATTCTCCAGCAAACTCACGCAGTCCACAATCGACATGATCTTCTATCTGATAAAGGACCAGCTCGGCATCGACGCGAACCTGATGCTCGACAGCATGAACAAGCGCGACGTCCAGTGGATCGCCGAACTCAACGACGTATTCCCCGACGGGAGGGCGCGCAACATCACCTCCGGCTGGCTTTCAGCGTGGCACCGCCCCTATGATCCAACGGGAAAGACCACCACCTGCATGCTTGATGACGTTAAGACCGTCCAGCACGCCCTTGATCCGGCGTATGTCCCCTTTGACCCCTTCTATGACAATCCCGACAAGAACCCAAAGGCGATCAACGAGGGAGAACTGTACCAGTACTGCATCGAGCTGTGGCCCACCAGTAACAACTTCAAGAAAGGACACCGCATACGGATAAGCCTGTCCGGGTCAGATTTCCCGCACCTGCTGCCGATCATCCAGCCCTCGAACAACACCATCGTGATCGACGAGGCCCACGAGGCGCGGGTCGACTTCTCATCGCCCAACACCGACAGCGAGGGAGACACCTGGAAATGGATCGGCGACAACAAGGCCGCCGACAATTACCTGCTGTCAGGCGGATCCACCGGATGCGGTTCCACTGCGACAGCCGCCACCTACCGGGGCACTCCGGCCGGCGTGGCTGCCGAGGTCATGGGGCTCCTCGGGATGATGATGCTGCCGATGTCGGCCATCATGCTGCAGCGGTATTTGAGAAGGAGAAAAAAGGGGTAGCCTGCTTAAAACAACCTGACAAGCCGATAGTTATCGGCAAAACCAGAAAAACGGCGATTCAGATCGCCGTTTTTCTGGTTTGGGGACAGAGGAAACAGCACCTGCAACTGCTGCGATCGGGAACTTGACGTCCGTCACCGGATAAAAAATATTGTGACCGATAATTATCTTCGCACCATTAACCGGGGTCAGAGCAATTTGGCCCGGTAACGTGTTCAAATTACCGGCTATCCGGTTTTTTTATTGACGCCATGTTCGTTTTTTATAAAAAGACAAAGCAACATTGTTGCTGCATCTTAATGCTGATATATAGACCTGTTTCATCCGTTCACCTTCTATGATAGACCCGATAGTCGTATTTTTGATTTTTTTCGGCGGAGCCATGTCCTGGACAATGGCCCTGGGCCAACTGATGGACAGGCAGAAAAGCACGCTCACCTATATGCTCGCTGCGTTCCTTGTCAGCGCCGGGTACTGCATGATGTATAACGGCCTCAGGGTCTCGGGCCTCATTTATACGTATCCCCACTTTGCCTTCACGTACATCCCTTTTCTCTATTGCACCGGGCCCACGTTCTTCTTCTGCTTCAAATCCCTCACGGTGGAACATAACCAACTGCAGTGGAAGGACACACTGCACATGGTTCCCCTGCTGATTATCATGATAGCGCTGATACCCTACTATGCCCTTGACCCCCAGGCCAAGCGCGAAATCCTCATGACGCCCGCCAGGTTTATGAAGTCGAACCTGATGCAATCCGTGTACGCAGCAATAGTATTTGCGGTGGTCGCCGCCAACCTGTCATACCTTGCCGTATTCATTCGGAACAGTTCTTTCCTCTGGAACATCAAATACTTGAGAATAAAAAAGATATCATCGCTGTACGTGGTTATCATGTCCCTGTCATATCTTGTCGCATTGTTTTTCTCAATCGGCCTGGTAGTATACAATCTCTGGCTGACCGACCACTGGTTTTATCTCCTGATCACCAAGGCAATGTCGGTCATGTCCTTTATCGTTATCCTGCTGATATACCTGGCAAGCAAGCGGGACCCGCATTTTTTCCAGTTCATGCAGCAGCAGGTTAAGAAGATACGCTACGAGCGTTCAAAGATAAACAAGCTCAACCTCGAAGAGGTGCTGGCGCGGATGAACCGCCTCATGAAGGAGGAAAGGCTGTTTTTCGATGAGGACCTCAATCTCAACAAACTGGCCGGGGAGCTTTCCATAGAACCGTATCAGCTCTCCCAGATTCTCAACGAGAAATTGAATAAAAACTTCAATATGTATATCAATGAATTCCGCATTGAAGAAGCCAAGAAACTCCTGCTGGAAGAACCGGACAGATCAATAATATCCGTTTCCTATGCGGTTGGTTTCAACTCGCCCACATCATTTTATGACTGGTTTTTTAAAATGACCGGCCTCTCTCCATCCAAATTCCGGAAAAAGCATAACGGAAAAACATCAGGATGATGACCGCCTGACTATTTGCCGCGATGCAGCAGCAGGCCAGAGTCTGTACTATAATCAGAATAAGAACCGCAACAGCGGTGATACTATTTTATCATTGACACGCATGCTGTTAAAGCGTATCATCATTACACGCAAAGCATCCGGACCGGCCACAGGAACAGTCGCCGCGGTTGATGACGGGACAGATACAGAGTCGAGGCTCTCCTCGCGGTACATCTACTCTTCCCTGGAGGGGAACATGATAAAAAAAACAGTCCAGCTCATATCGGCAATTGTCTTTGCGGCTGTATCGGCCTCCAGCGCCATGGCTGTCGGGCTGGGTGGCTACGGCTCCTTTGATTACAGCGGGGGAAGCACGAGTATCAAACATAAGACCTACTTCGGGACCGATACGAGCGGCTCCATCAATAACATCGTGGCCGGCGGCGGGTTTGTCTTCGACACAAATATTCTCGGTCCTTCGGTCTTCAACTACCGCCTTAAAATCGGCGGGGACAAATTCTACCATGACGGCGAAAGCGACTTCGAAGGCGCCGGCGCCCATTTCTTCAATACCTTCGGCTTCAAGGTATTCGGATCCAACAGGGTGAGGCTCTGGATAGGCCCGGGGTTCGGCTTCCGGTATATCAAGGGCAATTCAACGACTGATCCTTTTTTCGGCGAGGAATATACCGGCATTTTCGAGGAATACTGGTCCACAGTAAGTCCTTATCCAGGCGATCCGTCACTATGGATCGGGAACTACGGCCTTCATTCCGCACGGGCAACGTACAACCTGTATGCATTCGAGACGGGCCTCGTATTCGGCATGAATGTTGCCGTTTCAAACGTCATCGTCATTTCAGCCGAAGTGGCTGCGAAATATTCCTTATTTTGGGGCAATCGCACCCGGTCGGTCACGACATGGTTTTCATTGACCCAATGGTCAAATGCAACCTCCGTAATGGATTACAGGTCTGGCAAGGATAAAATCACCTCCCACTGCGGGGCCGTCAATGTCACCCTGGGCATTCTTTTCCGTGTGGGCGAGGGAAGCATCTATCGCGGCCGTGGCTAGGGGATTTCGTTATCGAATAACACGATCCGCCGCATTCAGGGCGGCGGGAACAGAGGAGGCCGGGCATCAACCGGCCTCCTTCGTTTATTGAAGCAGGGCCGTCACTTGACCCTGATCGCGACCACAAGCAGCAACACCCCGATAACGGCCGCTGATAGGCAAACAATCCAGTCCCCAAACCTCGAATAGAGAGTGCGAAGATCCAGTAAAACCGCATCCCCCGAAACGCACTCCCGGGTAAAGAGGCCGCTTTTTGTTACATATTCCCCCGCCGGAGAAATGATCGCCGAGTATCCGTTGTTCGATGTCCGGACCATGAAACGCCGGTTCTCGATGGCGCGCACCGAAGCCTGCCTGAGATGAAGCGCCGGCTCCGATGTCCTGCCGAACCAGCCGTCATTGGATATATTGACCAGGAGGCGCGCCCCTTCCCCCGCCGCCCGCCGCGCGTGCCAGGGATAGAGGGCCTCGAAGCAGATGGACAGGCCGATGAGGCCCATCCCGGTCCGCGCCGCCGGGGGCGTGCCGCCGGCGAGAAACTCCGCCGGGGCCGTATAGTAATCGCCGAAGAGCCTGCCGAAGGGCGCGGTTTCCGCGTAGGGAAGGAGAATGTTCTTGTCATAGAACAAGGCGTCGCCGCCCTTCTCGACTATGAATGCGGTATTAAAGACTCCCCTGGAGCCGATCGTCCGGCGGACGCCGCCGGCGATAAGGAGGCGTGACCCGCCTATCTGCGACTGGATATATGAGAAGAGCTTGGTGTCGACCATGCCGCTGGAATTGAGGACGGTTTCCGGCCATACCACTATGCTGTCCGGCGATGAAATCTTCATACCGACCGGTGATGAAAGCGTCGCCCCGCACCGTCTGGTCAGCCCCAAGCACACGTTGACGCGCTCGATGAAACCGGTCCTCCGCCACCGCTCCTCCTGGGTGAAATTCGCCTGGACCGCCGATACGCTGATCAGCAAACCGGGGATCCTCCCCTTCAGGACGAGGTCATTGACAGCTTCGCGCCGCACCGCCCCGTACAATACCGGAACAGCAATGGCAAGGACCAGCACGACAAGGGCTGCGCGTTTTCGCCTTCCGATTATCGCCATCTGTGCGGTAAGGTTCCGGAAAAGTGGCGTGTTCTTGAATCCATCAAGGCCGATATCCCTGGCCAGGTATGCGATGAGGGCGTTCACCACCACCACGAGGAAGGATATCCCGTATATGCCGGCGATATCGGCCGCCTGCATGTAAAGATTGAAGGGCTGCAGGCCGTACCCGGCAAGGCCCCAGGGAACCACCAGGGGAAAGATCTCCCGCGTGAATTCCAGGACAACCCACAGGGACGGCACCGTCATGCAGTAAAAAGGAAGGCCCCCCGCGGCGCCGGGAACACTATCCTTCAGGTAGCGGTACATGACGGCGAAAAGACCGTATATGACGGCATGGGGCATTACCAGGCCCAGGACTATGATGAGGACCGTCACCGCAACCGATATGCCGTACTGCCAGATCATGGCATACACGAGCCAGTAGGCCAGGCCGAGGGACATGATGGCACCCCACACTGCGCCGATAAAAAAAGACCTGATAAACGTCTTCTCGCGCTCAATGCCGAGAAAAAAGGGCGTCAGCGCGAAAAAGATAAAGGGCCACGGGGAGATGTCATGACTGGTGACGGGAAATGCGAGGATAAATAATAAGGCTGATACAATTACGAGCAGCATGGCGCACCGTTTACCGGCGAGCATATCAGCACATCGCTTAATTGTAAAGCAATTCTTCCGGTGCTCCGGCGGTACAACTACCAGATAAAGAGGAGCGGGTCAATGTCCCAGCCGTGCTTCATGACCGTGAAATGAAGGTGCGGCCCCGTGGACCAGCCGGTGGACCCGACGCGGCCGATCATGTGCTTCTTGGTGACCCAATCTCCGACCTTTGTGTTGATTGATTCGAGATGGCCGTAGAGAGTGGTATATCCCTCGTGGTGCTGGACCATGACCGTGTTGCCGAATCCGCCGCGCCAGCCGGTGAAGATGACCATGCCGTCCCGCGTCGGATGAACGGGAGTGCCTGTTGCCGCAACGATATCTACGCCGTTGTGATACCGCAGTTCACCGTCCTGCATGAAGGGATGGACCCTGTCGCCGAAGAGGGAGGTGAAGTAACCCCGTTGTATCGGGGACTGGAATATGTTCTTGATCCGGTAAAGCTTTTCCAGGGAATTGTTCACGATCACCGGTTTCTCCCCCTTGAAAAAGACAAGCCTGACATCGTCGGTCGAGATTATCTTGAATGGCGTGGGAAGGTAATCGCCCCGCACCTCGCCCTTGTAGTCCAGGAGGTTCCTCATGCGGCGCACGTCAAGGACATCGTCAATGGCAAGAAGGAGACCGTCCGCGGCAGGCACAACAACTTCGATGCCGTCCTTCGGTACGAGGGAAGTTATGAAGGGATTTGCCCCGATGAGGGTGTCAATGTTGATATGGTACTGATAGGCGACGTCCCAGTATGATTCGCCGCCGGCAAGGCGGTGGGTGAAAAGCCTGACGCCGGGGTTGTGGGGATACGCCTTGACCATGCGGATATATTCCTTCGCATCGGTGAAGAGGGGGAACCCCTGCTTGGTGATATAGCTCCCCTTTTTGACCGTGACATGGTCGCAGACGATGGCGGCAATGATATTGCCCAGGACCATGACCGCAGCCAGTGCTATCGAGCCTATTATGGAATAGAACTTTATCTGACGTACCTGATACCTGCTGAAGGGCGGCCAGTGTAGCATCACTTTTCTCCTAGCTTCTGTGATTTTTGCGCTGCTTTCTCAACGGCGTCCATGACAATCCCCGAGAACCCGCTCCGTTCAAGCACGTGAATGCCTTCAATGGTGGTGCCGCCGGGCGAAGTTACCTTTCCGCGAAGCGCCATGGGGTCCTCCCCGCTCTCCAGGAGATATTTCGCCGATCCCATGACCGTCTGCGCGGCGAGGACCAGCGCCTTCTCCCGCGGTATGCCGAGCTTTACGCCCCCATCGGCCAGCGCCTGGATGAAGGTGAACACGTAGGCCGGGCCGCTCCCCGACAGTCCGGTAACGGCATCCATGAGCTTCTCCGGCAGGACAAGCACCCTGCCTATCCTTGAAAATATCCGCTCAACATCGAGCAGTGAATTGTCGTCAACGGCGCCATTGGGAGCCAGAACGGACATTCCCTCCCCCACCATGGCCGGCGTATTGGGCATCACGCGCACGATCTTCATGGACCGGCCCAGGACCTCCTCCATGGCCGCAATGGTGACGCCGGCGGCGATGGAAACGATTACGGCACCGGGCGCGACGGCGCCCTTGATCGAATTCAATGCCGCGGCGACCGCGTCCGGCTTCACCGCGACAATTAGGATGTCAGACGCGCGGGCGCAATCCTCCGGCGATTTCGCGACGGTTATGCCGGTGCCGTGGGCCAGCGCGTCAGCCTTGCCCGGGGTTATATCATACACGGAAATGGCAGAGGGATCCGCCCCGGCGGCCAGGCGCGACAGTATTGCCCCGCCCATGTTGCCGGCACCGATGCATCCTATCTTTTTGTTCACTGCCTTCATTCCGCGTTCCTGTGTCCGAATATGGCCGTCCCGATCCTCACCAGCGTCGCCCCTTCCTCCACGGCAATCCGGTAATCGGAAGACATTCCCATGGAGAGCTCCGCGAGGGCGAGCCCCACCGACCCGTTGATTTCTTCCATTAGCCCCCTGGCAGCCCTGAAGGTCTGCCGGATGACGCCCTCGTCATCGGTGAAGGGGGCCATGGTCATGAAGCCGCGGAGTTCCAGGTTCTTCAGGTCCGTCACCCGCATAACCAGGTCCCTGGCCGATGCGGGCTCAATGCCGCTTTTACTCTCCTCGCCCGAGGTATTGACCTGGACCAGGACCTTCTGCTTCTTGCCGACCCTTCCTGCTTCGCGGTCGACAGCCGCGGCGGTATCGGCCTTGTCGATGGAATGGATCAGGTCGAAGAGCTGCACCGCCTCGCGGGCCTTGTTCGACTGGAGGTGCCCCACCATGTGGAACGTGAAATCCCCCCGCAGGTTGGGGATTTTCCTTCTGGCCTCCTGGACCTTGTTCTCCCCGAAGACCCTGATCCCCGAATCTATCGCCTCCTGGATGACTGATTCATCGAATGTTTTACTAACAGCGACTATGCGAATGCCGCCGGGACTTCTGCCGGAGGCCGCGGCTATCGCCGCAATCTCCTTCTCAATCGCCGTATAGTTGTCAATAATGCTCATCTATCACTATCATTCAGCTACGTGGGGCCGCGCAGCTTTAGGAATATCCCAGACAATTATCCGCCCAATCGGGCTGTAAAAATATACATTCGCAAATTTTTGTCTGCATATCATATCTCAACATTAATTGCAAGCCTTTTTAATCCTTACCCAGAAGATCCATATCAAGGGGCTCTCCCTTCGCCGGGTCCTTCCTGAGGAGAATTCCGCCGGCTCTGCAGGAGTCCTGGCACACGCCGCACCCCATGCAGGCGGCATGATCCACAGCCGCCCTGCCGGCTCCTTCATCGATAGTTATCGCGTTGAAGGGGCAGATATCGCCGCACACGCCGCAGCCGGTGCAATCCTCGGTCACTTCCGCGGCATAGCCCGACGGAGCGAGAAAGGGGACCGCGCCCTTCAGCCTGTTCCACATCACCATGCCCATGCAGCAGCAGCTGCAGCAGTTGCAGATGGCCATCAGCCTGTTCCCCATCTCCTTCTTGAAGTAGGCCGTATGGACGTCGCCCCGGGCATGGGCCTTTTCCAGCACCGCGATGGCCTCGTCCTTCGTGCATTTTCTGAAGCGAGGGTTGTTCGCGGCGATGAAAGAGGCGAAAGGATCGCCCATTATCAGGCACGCCTCCATATCCGATTCAGAAACGCACGGCTTCGGCTGGTTCTGGCGGCACGCGCAGATGCCGACCGCCATAGCGCCGGGGTTCTCGAGGATAACGTCGCGGGCAATCTTGAAGGGAACAACCCGTTCCGGCACGCGGTGGCTTACCGGGACGTTGAGGGATACCAGCTTGCGGGCATCTTCATGCTTCATGACCTTCCCGTGGTAGATGTTGGTGTCCCTGCCGGGAGCGAGCATCGCAATTTGCTTCACATATGACCGGAGCATGGCGTCAACGGAAGGGCCGGGATGGTTCCGCGGCTCGGCCGTGGGCATGCCCAGGGTCCTCAGCACCGTATAGGCGAAATGGTCCATGTGCTTGAGATACAGGTAGGCGACGAAAAAATCCTGCTTATCTTCCGGCGAATAGAAATTAAAGAGGTCGTCAACAGACTTATCCAGCATGGCATACTCCAGGTAATACGTAGTATTAACCATCATGCTCTATTTTTATCTACATGATGCGTCAATTTTCCCATCCTACTTTTTTTATTCAAGGACATTTCTTCGTATTGAGAAGATGCCGCACTAATGATATTAGTATTGACGGATAGTTATCGCCTGTTTTACACTGTGAGAGCATATAATCAGTAGTAACAACAAGGAAATCCATGCACCTGGGAACACATTACCTGGCTGAATTCTTCAATTGCGACCGCGCCAGGATAGATGACGCGGCTTTCATCGAACAGATCATGATCGACGCAACGAAGCTCTCCGGAGCGACCATGATCAGGCCCTTTTTCCATCAGTTCAGCCCCCAGGGGGTGAGCGGCGTGATAGTTATCGCCGAATCCCACTTTGCCATCCACACCTGGCCGGAGCATAGCTACGCCGCCGTGGACCTCTTCAGCTGTTCAGATTTCAATTACAAGGCAGCCCTGAACCATATTCGGACAACGATCGGCGCCCGCCACTATACCGTTGCCCAAGTCCGCCGTGGCATTCTCTCAGGGAATGGCGGACCAAATCCGGCAGAATGGGACACGGTTGATATCGAATAAACCGATAACTATCAACCGCCCTGCAGGGGAACATGGTTTCTCACAGCAAGCGGCAAATCAGGGAATGAATGCAACCTTCCGGGCAACCCCCAGTACTGCGCCCAGCATATGACCCCATCCAAGATAAATCGGGAAAAAACATAACAGGATAAGCGATAGTTATCGGCATTCTTTACATCACCTTGCAATCGATCCATATACTTGTCCACGGCTAAAGCAATAATATGGGAACCGGACATCTTATACACCTTTCTCAAATCGAGCAGGAGCTCATACTCTACCGGGGAAAGAGAGACATGCATACGATGCCAGTTTATACTGCTGTTCCGCTGCTGATAACGAATCCTCGACCAGGACACGGGAGGCGCCGTCTTCTCACCGGCCATGATATTCAATAGCCGGGATATCAAATGACTGCCGGATCGGCCCGCCAGACGGGCAGCCTTTGAAATTTTCCATACTGTTGCTGATTGTAAATGAAGAGTGGTATCAATGAACATACGGTCTCCCGAAAAAGGTATTCCAGGAGTAAACGATTATCGCCCTGGGAATTGAAATTTTTTTAACATTACAGTGATCCAATTAATTGGCATTATTTCCAAAACTTTCTTTACTTTTATATAGCTACTTTTCATCCTGTAAAAAAATCTCTGGAGAGGTGTTTGTATGAATATTCTTATCTTCGGGCCCAATGGAAGCGGCAAAGGCACGCAGGGCGCCATAGTTCAAAAAAAGTATAGTGTAACACATATTGAATCCGGTGTGATTTTCAGGGAAAACATAAAAGGCGGCACCGAGCTTGGTAAAAAAGCCAAAGCATATATCGACAAGGGCGACTTGGTTCCCGATGATATCACCATCCCCATGATCCTGGACCGGCTTCAGAAAGACGACTGCAAGAAAGGCTGGCTCCTAGACGGGTTCCCCCGCAACGATGAGCAGGCCAAGGCCCTCGACGAAGCGTTAAAGAAAGCCGGCCTGAAACTCGACGTCGTCATAGAAATAATCCTTGATCGTGAAATTGCCAAGAACCGCATCATGGGACGCAGGCTCTGCGCCACCGACAACAACCACCCCAACAATATTTTCATCGACGCCATCAAACCGGCCGAAAAAGACGGCACCATTGTATGCCGCGTATGCGGCGGCTCCCTTTCCGCCCGTTCCGATGACCAGGACGAAGCGGCTATCGGCAAGCGCCATGACATTTACTATAATAAGAACAACGGGACCCTGGCCGCGGTGGAGTATTTCAAAAGGCTCTCCAAGGCAAACAACGGCGTACCCCGCATTATAGAACTGGACGGCAAACCGGGAGTCAAAGAAGTCAGCGAAGAGCTGATGAAAAAACTCGGATAGATAGGCCTGCCGCCGTATTGCGCAAATAGTCTTGACATGACATCTGAATTATGCGAGGCTGGTGCTGCTTATGACGCGCACGATACAAAACAGGTAAACGGACGGGAGGAAGTTGTTCAAAAACGAACATCTTCCTCCCTCATCAATAGAGTTCGTTCGCGCTGTTTAGAAAGACGAAATAATTCAAAAATTATAACTATCTGACAGAGTGTTCATGAAAAAGCTATTCATTAAATCGGTCATCCTGATCTGTCTGCCCATCATACTCAATGTCGCCATTACCGTGTATTGCTTTTCCAACAGGAGTATTCCTGAATTCAAAGGCTATTTCCTCGGGACGATGCTGAGCATGTTTTTCTCCGTCGTGTGGATATTCATAGCGCGAAAAGCCATTACTTCAAACATCATGGTCATGTTCACCGTGACCCTTGCCTCGTTTCCGATCAAGATCGTTTTGCTTGCCATTATAGCCCTGGGCGGCCTGTTTCTATTGGACATGAACCAGATATTCTTCGGCGGATCCTTTCTCCTCGGCACCATCCTCAGCCTCTTCGTGGAAGTATGGTTCCTGATATCAGCCAACCGGCTCCAGAGAAAATTGAAAGCCGAAGCAAACGCCGTCGCCGGGACAAAACAATAGGGACTGATTGACAATCGCCTATGGATGAAAAGAACCTGAACAATTGTTCCAGAGAAGAGCTGATTCAGATAATAACCGATCTCCGGCAGAAAAGCCAGGTCGGCACCGGCGGCGCTGAAAGCCAGAAAGTCCCCATTGATTACCATTCCCTGGTTGAGGCCTCATCAGACCTTATTTTTGTTCTCGATAAGGAAGGCAACCTCATCTACATTAATTCATCATGGCGGGACTTCTTTAATCCATCGGCGGAAAAACCGATCAGCGGACATTATTCCAAGAGCATACCCTCCATCGAGCATGAGCGCGCCGCCTTCGTCTTCGATGAAATCGTCAACAAGGGGAAAACCTTCGAAAACGAGATGATCAAGACGTACAACCAGAAAGGCAACAAGGTATACCTTACCGCCAGCCTTTCCCCAATCAAGGCCGACACGGGCGAGATCATCGGCCTCGTCGGCATCATGAAGAACATCACCGAAAAGCACCTGGCCGAGAAGAAAGCGAAGGAATACAGCCGCATCCTCGAGATCAAGGTCAAGGAGCAGTTGAAGCAGCAGCAGGAACTGAAAAACCTGCGCGATTTCAATGAGGACGTCATCAAGCACGCTCCCATCGGCATCTTCGTCATGGACCCGTCAGGCATCGTCCTGTCGGAGAACCCGGCACTGAAGCAGATCATGGGCCACGGCCCGGGAGACACCCTGGTGGGGGTCAACATTCTTAACGAGCCTGTTTTCACCGAGAGTGAATTCGGCAAACTATACGAAAGCTGCCGGCTGGACAAAAAGACCGGCCAGGCCTTCAATATCCCCTACCGCGCCATTACCAGCGGCCGCGACCTCATCATCAACGCCACCGTGGTCCCGGTCATGGATTCAAGCAACAATGTCGAGCGCATCATCTTCATGGTGGAGGACCATACCGAACAGTCGATCATCACCAACCGCGTGTACGAAGCGGAAAAGCTCTCCGCCCTGGGCATACTCGCGTCCGGCGTCGCCTCGGAGCTGAAGGCCTGCATCAACAAGATGGTCATGGACCTGAACTTCGTGGACAATAACCTGGACGACGGAAGCCCGGTTGCGGGATACATCGATTCCCTGCATCACGAGGTGGGAAGGATAAAAAATATCACGGAGCAGCTGGTGAGCCTTTCCACGGCCGACGAGGAGGACAAGGACATCTGCGACCTGAACAAGGTCCTTTCCAGCCACCAGGTGGACATGATGCTGAAACGGCTCCGGAGCGAGGGCTTCGACGTCACCGTCGAACCGGCCCCGAAGGCCGCCCTGATCAGGGCGAACCAGAACCAGCTCCAGCAGCTCCTTATTCAGTTCATAGAAAACGCGGAAGAAGCGATGCCCGAAAAGGGCTCGATCACCATAACGGTTGATACCGTGCAGGCCGCCGACGGCAAATTCGCCATACTGACGATAACCGACACCGGCATCGGTATCCCGGAAGAAAATCTCCAGAAGATATTCCAGCCGTTCTTCACGACCAAGGGCAAGCAGGCAACGGGGCTGGGTCTCATGATTACGTCCGCGATAGTCCAGAACCTGGGGGGCACCATCGGCCTTAAAAGCGCCCCGGGCCAGGGGACTTCGTTCCGGATCATCCTGCCACTGGTGGAAAAATTATCCTGAAAGGTGCCGGCATGGACAAGCAAAAAGATATACATAAAATCTTGGAAGAAGACGGCTACGGCGTCATCAACAAGCCCGTACTCCCCGAGAAATCCCTGGAGCAGATCAGCCTCCAGGAATCGGACCGCGCCAAGGACTACCTGAACTTCCTCAAGAAGAAAAGCGACCGTGACCGATCAGCCGCTCCCGGGGTCCCAACCGAGAAGGTTCCCGACCAGAAAAGCGAGCTCGCCTCCATCAAATCGGACGAGTTCGACATCCCCACCATCGTGGGCAACCTGAACTGGCACATGAACCGCATCAGCGAGAACGTCATCGGTCGGTCCGAGATCATCCGGCAGGCCATATTCGCCATACTCACGGGCGAGCACATGCTGCTCCTCTCCCGGACCGGCATGGCCAAATCGTACCTTGCCCAGTACATCTTCAATACCTTCGAGGGGGCACGCATCTTCTCGTCCCAGGCCAGCAAGGACCAGACGCCGGACAACTACTTCGGCCCGTACAACATCGAGGAATTCAAGAAGGGACGCATCCGCCACAACATCATGGGCTCCATCATCGAGGCGAACCTGGTGTTCCTGGACGAGTTCTTCGACGCCAGCGACGTGGTGCTCCGGTCACTGCTCACGGTATTGAACGAGCGGAAATTCATAAACGGTTCCGAGCAGATCGACACCGCGGTGCACACGGCCATCGCGACGGCGAACTACATGCGCATGAACGAGGTCACGGAGGCGGTCCTCGACCGTTTCACCTACAAGGCCATCATCCCGGAAAACACCAACGTGTACCACCAGCTCCTCATCGACCACACCTACTCGATGAGCGGCGGCAAGCCCGTCGAGCCGGAGCAGAAGATATACTTCAACCAGATCCTTTACCTCTACGAGATCATCAAGAACAAGAACCGTACCATCAGGATCGAGACGCCGGACTTCATCTACTTCATGAAGAACGTACTCATCGACAAGTTCATGAGCGAGATGCGGAAGAGCGACTACAACTACTTCCTGTCGCCGCGTAAGATCGCCAAGCAGGGCGACTTCCTCCGGGCGTCGGCCCTGCTCAACAACCGCTTCCAGGTCAACACCGACGACCTCAAGGAAATGTACCACTGCCTCACGACGCTGAACAGCTACATCTCCGTGAAGGCCAAGGACAAGTCCGAGGTCGACCTCTATCTCGACGTGTACAACCAGACCATGGCGCACTACCGGGCGACCGGCGCGTTCCAGCAGATCGAGCTGCTCCTGGGCATCCGCCAGGTCTTCCAGGAGATACGGCAGAACCCCGAGCGCCGGGACGCCATCCTCGCCCGCAAGAGCGTGCTGCAGAGCCTCATGGATTTCCTGAGGAAGATATTCCCCACCCGCAGGGTCGAGGACGAGCAGAAGCTCACCATCGAGTCGCTCAAGAAGAACATCCTCGACCTCACGCCCGCGGTGGAGGAGGTCCAGGAGCTGAAGAACGGCATCATGCAGGACTACCGTGATCTCTATTAAGCGAGGCCGGCCGTGACTGTCGATACGGCGCAACACAGACGGGCGGATGCCGAGGACGTCGATTTCTTCGAGTACTGGGACTCCCTCGGCTTTTTCGAGTTTTCCCGCACGATCCTTCCCCCGCAGTTTTTCGCGCTCTTCGAAATAGCGCGCGTCATATTTTCCGATGAGCGCCTGGACGACGCCTTCAGCGCCATAGAGGAAATATCCCGCGAGGACCGCGAGTACAAGCCCGATCGGAAGGAGAGCATCCAGGTCAACCGCCTGGAAAAGATTTCCCCCCTCTCGGACCGGATGGAGATCGACCGGTACCGCACCATCATCGACATGAAGAAGGCCCTCCCCCGGGAGCTGGCCCAGGAAGAGGAAGTCTTCAACATAAAGCTCTACACCAAGACGCTGCTGGTGCAGCGGCACTACGAAACCGAGGCCGACCGGTTCAAGCCCGTGTCGACCTCCCGCGACAAGAAGGGAAAGGAGGCGAACCGGTACGAGCAGAAGTTTTTCATACTCCTGGACCGATCGAAGTCGATGGAAGCGAAGATGCGTACCTTCTATTCCAAGTGCATCATCGCCGAGTTCCTGAGAAGGAAATACAACACCCGCGCCAAGATATTCTACCGTCCATTCGATTCAAAGGCCGGCAACCTCATAAAGGTAGAGAAGCAGCAGGATTTTCCGCGCCTCATCGAGGAGATCCTCTACACCACCACCGGCGGCCGCAGCACCAATATCCACGATGCGATCCTGCAGGCCATCAGCGACATCAACTTTGACAAGGAGATGGCGAAATCCGAGATCCTGGTGGTGACCGACGGCATCAGCAAGATCGAGAAGCACGAGCTCCGCATCAAGCTGGGAGACATCAAGCTCAACGTGCTGAAGATCGGCGACGACATCGCCAAGCCCGACCTGATGGAGATGGAGGGCCACCTGAAGAGCCAGAACGTCCAGGTCTACGGCGACACGATGGACATCCGCACCATCAAGAAGAAAATGGACGAGTACAAGGCCACCGGCAACGACGCCGGCCTCACCTATGCCGAGAAGACGGCCTTCCGGCGCATCATGGACTCGTCGGACAAGATGTTCAACGACCTCAAGGAAGTGGCCAACAAGTACATTCAGATAGGCGACCTCGATACCGACCTCCTCTACAACGTGGGGCCGGAGCAGCTGGAGTTCATCCGGTTCTCCCTCGATCGCTTTTCCATCATCGACATCAGTGAGCTGACGCTCCTCGACAAGAAAAAGCTCTTCAGGCAGATACAGTTCTTCTACCAGTACATACAGATGCTCATGGAAAACGGGAACGCAGAGAACCCCGTTCTCCAGGAAGCGCTGGAGACCCTCGTGCGCCTTAAGCGCCGCATGCTCAAGAACCCGGACATGGTCTTTATGTTCGTCGAACGCAAGGAACTGACCGACGACAAGGAGACGATGAAGCTGGCCAAGGCACAGGCCAAGCAGATGCTGAAGCAGATGAAGTTGGACGACCGCAAGCTCAGCATCGCCGAGATGAAGAAAGCCCAGCTCATATTCACTTCGGAAACAGGCAAGGGAAGCCGCGGCCAGCTCCTGACCTTGCTCCTCGTAAAGCTGTGGGAATTTTTGAAGAAGAAATTATCAAAGGCAGGCCGGGAGGCCACCCGTGCGGAGAAGAGAAAGCGCGCCGAGGAAGAAGAGCGCGACCGGACCGGCCTGGACGAAAACGCCATATAAAAAAAAGCGACGGTCATGATCGTCGCTTTTTTTAGCCCCCTAAATCCCCCGGCGGGGGACTTGCATAATAGCCAACATCCGCCAAGGCCCCCTCCGGGACCAACGCATTCGGCACATCCTGTGTCGTAAGCGTCAAATTAACCCCATCTTGAAATTTCAAATATAATCCGGTATCCTCCGGTATTCAAAGAACAAAGAGGATACCATGAAGAATACACGATCAAGCACCAAAGGCCGGTCATTCTGGCGGGCACATGTTAAAGCCCAGAATGCAAGCGGTTTGAACCAACGGGAATACTGTCGCCAGAACAATATTTCATATTGGTCATT